>ERZ1292629.73-Hain-H43-01um-R1-73-length-101221-cov-8_pt1 | contig 101221 bp, 107 predicted proteins | sample MGYA00564399_ERZ1292629 | MGnify/ENA primary metagenome ERZ1292629 (study PRJEB36523, sample SAMEA6512636) | groundwater metagenome | collected 2019-01-08 | study: AquaDiva: Metagenomics assemblies of 32 groundwater samples | reverse complement strand
GGGGGGGGGGGGGGTGCGGGAACGGTATCTATTGTTCCGGACAATGTAACAACTGCAATTGCGACGTCGTCCATTTCACTTAGTATTAATAACGGCGCGACAAGCACAGAAAGCCGTGTTGTGAATCTTTCAATCTCGGCTCCTAATGCAAGTGAGATGAAAATCTCAAATCTTGTAGATTTCTCGGACGCTGTTTGGGGTCCTTACGCGACGTCAACTACGTGGGTTCTAATCAGCGGTGGCGGATTTAAAACTGTATACGCGCAATTTAGAGACGCTTCCAGCACTATTATAGGTAATACGTCATCTACTATTTGGCTTATTTCAGGAGAAGTTCTTGGCGTGTCAACTTCTTCTTTGCCGAAAGCAACAACTAAAAAGCCGGTTATTATTAAAAAGTTGTCGGTAGCAACAAGCACTTCGACATGCACATCGCAGGCATGGTTCTCGCTTCTTCCTGAAAATGTCACTATTTCCCGCGGGAAGGATTTCAATTTAGTAGTTGTGGCGCATCCCGGTAAATGTGTGACAAACCTTGCTCAGATGCAGCTTATTTATCCGAGCGATTTAGTAACCATAAAGTCAATTGAATATGCGAATGGATGGGAACCTGTTTTGGGTGGTTCGGAGAGTAATGATGCGATTCCCGGAGTTCTTGAAAGAACAGCCCGCTATTCAGAAAAACTTATAAGTTCAGAGGTGTTTGTCATAGTCACGTTTACTCCAAAGAAAAATGGAACTGCTGTATTTGGATTTGAAAACAACCAGATTACTGGCAAAGTTTCAAGCAAGGCGCCTGTTGAGTCAAAACTTACTGTTATTGACCGAGAGAGTCATCTATTTGCAAGCGCGCTTTCGACAATCGCGGAGAATAATGTTGCGGCGACTATTGTGATGTGGGCTGTGTTCGCCGTTTTCTATGGACTTTCATTCGCGTTGAAATAAAAAACAACAAACGACTGATAATAAAACCCCGCCGTACAGCGGGGTTTTATTATCAGTATAAATTTTGTGATAGAATAATGTATTCTCATGGGTTATTTTGAAACAATTATTCTTGGTGTCGTTGAGGGGATTACAGAGTTTCTTCCAATTTCTTCTACTGGACATCTCATACTTTCACAGGTATTTCTTGGCATAGAGCGTTCTGAATTTTTGAAAAGTTTTACCATTATAATCCAGCTTGGCGCGATACTTTCAGTCGTGATTCTCTACTGGCGCGCGTTATTCATTGAACGGATTATATGGAAAAAAATAATTGTCGCGTTTTTACCGACGGCTGCCATAGGCTTTGTATTGTACCGCCTTATCAAAACATATCTTTTGGGAAGCGACAGTATTGTCGTGCTGATGCTTTTTTTGGGCGGTATTGCTCTTATAGTGTTTGAGCTTTTAAGAGGTAAGGATAAAAAAGAAGGAGGCGGAATTAATTCAATAACTTACAAGCAGGCGTTTTTTGTCGGGCTTACCCAGTCGCTTGCCGTAGTTCCAGGAGTTTCGCGTTCGGCAGCAACGATTATAGGAGGCCTGGCGCTTGGTATTTCACGAAAGGCGATTGTGCAATTTTCATTTTTACTCGCGGTGCCTACGATGGCGGCGGCAACAGGGCTTGATTTGATAAAATCGGGATTTTCGTTTTCCGCACATGAGTTTCTTTTTCTCGGTGTCGGTTTTATTGCGTCTTTTTTAATCGCAATGATAACTATCCGCCTACTTTTGAAGTTTATTGAGAAACATACATTTATTGCTTTCGGCGTGTATCGCATTATTATCGCTGTCTTGTTTTTAGTTTTTGTAATGAACTGATATTTATTGACTTTAGTTTTTATTACGCTAAAGTGTCTTTGATTGTACCCCCAGAGATTTGAAAGAGGAGGCCATTTTTATCCCCCTACAAGTAAGTATTTGGTTGGGGAAATTTATTTTCTTACTTGCGTGCGATGAAGACGGCTAGTGCTACAATAAAATCATGAGCGAAAAAGAGCTTTTAATCGGCGGGCATGTTTCGGCGGCCGGCGGAATGAAGAATGCGATTGATAATGCAGAGGCAATCGGGGCGAACGCGATTCAAATTTTTGGTTCGTCGCCGCAGACGTGGGCGGCGCGGATGCCGTCAGATGCCGATGTTGCTGAATACAAAAAGCGGTTGCATATAAGTAATGTAAAACAGGTTTACTTGCATGCGGCGTATCTTGTAAATCTCGCAAGTGCGTCCGACCTTATTTATCGCCGGTCTGTGCAGAGCTTAACTGACCATCTGAAAATTGCCGAGAAAATCGGCGCAGAAGGTTTGATTTTTCACGTCGGTTCGTCAAAGGGAATTGCGCGCGATGAAGCGTTACAGCAGGAGATTGAGGGGATGAAAAAAATAATTGAATCTGTTCCTGGTAGGGCGCATCTCATAATGGAAAACACCGCAGGAGGAGGGGAGAAAATCGGAAGCATTGAGGACATTGGATTTTTGTTCAAAAAGACTGGCTCTCGGCGCGTAAAAATTTGTTTTGACACCGCGCACGCGTTTGAGGCGGGAGTCGTAAAAGAATACACACGAGCATCTGTTTCAAAACTTTGCGACGAAATGGAAGATGCGTTCGGGCTTGAAAATCTTACAGCGATTCATGCGAATGATTCAAAAACTATATACGAGTCGCACCATGACCAGCACCAAAACATCGGCGAGGGGCACATCGGCATTGTGGGTTTTCGCGCGCTCGCGAATGAAAAGCGCTTGCGCGACAAGGCATGGCTTTTGGAAGTTCCGGGATTTTCCGATGAGGGACCGGACAAGAAAAACATCAATATTCTGCGGAGGTGTTTTAAGTAGAGCCACATGATTTGTGCGTCCTCAAAATGCCCACATATGTGGGCATTTTGAGGACAGTTGACGGATTGTTTATGCCGTGCTACAGTTTGCACAGTAATAAATTTTAGGTTTTTAACAATTTAAAAAGAGAGGTATTGATATGTTTACTAAAGTCGGGCGTGTAGTTTTATGGGCAGTTGCTTTAATTGCAGCAGCTACAATATATTTCACCGCAGGTTTCAGAGTTGATAGTTTTATGACTTATGTTTGTTATTGCAGCTCGAAATTTCACAACAATGATGGGAGACAGTTTTATGAAGCAATAGTTCCGCCGTTTGTCCGCTCCAAAATAAAACAGGTTTCTCAAGACTCCCGTCTTACATTTGAGGAATATCGCAAAACTAGTGAAGAAAGGGAGATAGACTACTTAGTCATTTTTCTATGGCCGGGCTTTTTGGTAGTTTTTCTAGTGTTTCTACTTTTTTTATGGATTGCACAAATAGCCATTTGGACGGGGATAGTGCAAGTAATCGTTTGGATTTGGTCGTTCACTATCGGTGGGGGACTTGCCAGAACGTTGGGGATTCCTTGAAACAATTCTTTCTTTTAAGTTTTGGGTCAATGTAAAACATTGGCCCTTTTTATTTGCCTCTAGATTGCGATTGACGTATAATTCAAAATATGGCTAGTTTGAAATTTTCACGATATTCGTTTTTCGCGATTTTCCTTGGTGTTTTACTCCTTTCGTTTTTTGTTATAAAACCATATCTCGGGGGTCTTTTAGTCGCGCTTACGTTTGCTATTATCGTCCAGCCATTTTATAAGCGGGTTGTACGGCTATTTCGCGGGATGCGCAGTCTTGCGGCGCTTTTCACAATTTTTCTTGTAATTATTCTTATTATCACGCCTTTTATCATTTTAGGAACTAAAGCTCTTGAAGAGACGCTCTCGGCCTATAGCAGAATTTCATCCAATGCGTCAGATATGCTTATTCCGAAATTTGATTCACTTGATAAATATTTTCCAGTTTCTTCATTTATCACCGATTTTACGGATAATGTAAATCAGTACATTAGAAGCGGCATTCTCTTTGTTACGCGCAATTTCAGCTCCGTTTTTTCAAGTCTCGCGCAAGTTAGTTTGAATCTCATTATAAGCCTTTTTGCTTTTTACATATTCCTTAAAGATGGAGAAAAACTGATTTCGATTCTTATTCGCCTGAGTCCGCTCTCGCGCGAGCACACCGGACAGATTTTTCAAAAACTTAATCTTTCAATTAATTCCGTTGTGATAGGAATGCTTTTTATTGCCTTAGTGCAGGGTATACTCGCCGGGCTAGGCTATTTCTTATTTGATGTTCCCCAGCCGGTTTTTTTGGGCGTTGTGACGGCGTTAGCGTCGCTTATTCCGGTTTTTGGGACAATGATTGTAATTATTCCCATCGTTGTTTATATACTTGTTACTCTAGGAACATTTCCGGCCGTTGGTATGTTTGTTTGGGGCGTGCTTATTGTTGGAACGGTAGATAATATTCTCCGTCCGATTTTTATGCGCAGATACACGGATATCCACCCTTTTCTTATTTTCTTAAGCATATTAGGCGGCGTAAGTTTTTTTGGTCCATTAGGCGTACTTTTAGGTCCGCTTGTTTTAAGTCTTTTTATCGCGCTTCTTGATTTATACCCTCTATTTATTCACGGAGACGGAATGTAGGGACGACAAATGACTAATAACTAATGACAAATGACTAATTTTTAGCCATGTCTTATGTTTTTTAAGATACTTGCAAAAGATAAAAATACTCGAGCGCGCGCTGGCTTGATTGAAACAGAGCATGGAGTTGTTGAGACACCGTCTTATGTTATTGTAGGCACACACGCAAAGGTACGATGTCTTTTGCCTTCGGATATTGATAAGACAAAGACACAGATAATAATTGCAAACACGTATCACCTGTGGAAAAAGCTTGGCGATGAAGGACTTAATTCTTTTCGCGGGGTTCATGTAGAAATGGGATGGAGTGGTCCTATAATGACTGATAGCGGTGGATTCCAAGTTTTCTCGCTTGGGTTTGCGCGGGAACACAATACCGGCAAAGTCGGAATAGTGTCCCAAAACCCTCGTTCGCGACGCGAAAATAATGTCCGCATCACGGATGACGGCGTGCATTTTACTGAAAACGGAACTGAGTACTATTTAGATGCAGAACGTTCAATTGAAATTCAGAGAAAGCTTGGAGCGGATATTATATTCGTGTTTGATGAATGCACTTCGCCGCTTCATGACAAGAAATACACGAAGAAGTCGCTTGAGAGAACGCATAGGTGGGCCGAACGCTCGCTGAATGCAAAACGCGGGGAATATCAGAAATTGTATGGCATTGTACAGGGCGGAGCATTCCGCGATTTGCGGGAGGAGAGCGCGCGATTTATCGGGAAATTAGAATTTGATGGAATCGGCATCGGCGGGTCCTTCGGAGAACATGGAAACGGGGAAATGACTGACGTACTGGATTGGATTCACCCGTTTTTACCAGACGGGAAACCGAGGCATCTTTTAGGTATCGGTAAAATTCAGGATATTTTTGAGGCGGTGGAACGCGGAATTGATACATTTGACTGCGTGATTCCGACTCGCGAGGCGAGGCATGGCGCATTGTGGACTTCCAACGGACGTTTTGATATCCGTCGCAGGGTTTTTAATAACGATAACCGTAAAATTCAAGATGACTGCGAGTGTCCGGTTTGCACGGCGGGGATTTCGCTGGGACGGCTAAATGAGCTTTTTAGAAATTACAAAAACAACAGCTCGCCGGTCTCAAATGAAGACCCGGGCCGGCTCGCAACAATCCATAATGTTTTCTTTTTTAACGAGCTTATGCGGAAAATTCGTGAATCAATAAAAGGCGGATCATTTCTGGAATTTAAGAAAGAGTTTTGCAGTAAAATACAATGAGCCGTATACTGATATTGTGAAATACTTTTTATTCACCAGTTTTATTGTTCTCGGGCTTTCAATTTTACCGTTCATTCGAAGTCCTAAATCCATTGAAATTTCAAAAACTGGAATTGATGGCGACACGGCTAGCTTGATTTCAGTGACGGAGAATCTATCAAAAAACCAGCAAGCAGAATTACCAACAAGCACAAAGTCCAATATCGCAAGCACAACACTAGCATCAACTATAGAGCAAAAAACGCCGTCCGTACGCTCGTCGCTTTCAAGTAAAGAATTGTCGCAAGGCGATGTTTTGATTATAAGCATATACGATAAAGCGCTTGTCCCGGAGACGGCGACATTTGACGGAGAAGCTATTTCGTTTTTTCCATACAGCGGACACATTATTACTCTTATACCGATTCCGATACAGAAAAAAGAAGGGACGTATGTGTTTTCCGCGAAATTTAAAAACGGTGAAACTATGGATCGTGCAGTCAATGTTAAAGCAAGGAATTTTCCCACGATTGTTCTTGGAATTCCAACCGAAGTGGGCGTAACTTCGAATGAACTTATAACGGAATTACAGACTAAGAAAGTTGGTCTTAATGAAATTATGGGCGTGAAAGCTCCCGAGATATTTTTTGAAAGTTCTTTTATCCCACCGATTAGCGGGTCATTAAAACTCTCAAGCGTTTTTGGGGAAATACGCAAGACTGGGGAAAATGAAATAAGGCATTTGGGAATTGATTTAGCGGCTCCGCTTGGAACGCCGGTTTACGCGATGAATGGCGGTGTTGTCCGCGATGCGTATATTGACACCATTTATGGAAACTCAATTATCCTTGACCACGGGCAAGGGATATTTTCGCTCTATATGCATTTGAACAGTATGAATGTGAAAAAAGGGGATACTGTAAAACGCGGAGATGTTGTCGGCGCTGTCGGGAAAACCGGTTACGCAACCGCGGAGCATTTGCATCTCTCGCTCAAGATTAACGGCGTGTCCGTTGACCCACTGCGGTTTATTGAGAGCTTCAAATAGTAAGCCATATGTCCTCAATTTTGCCACGTACGTGGCAAAATTGAGGATAGTTGACATTATGTAATGCTCGGGGTATACTAAGAGCAGTAAATAAATTTGTAATTATTAGCTTGCTTGATGAAATTCCAAGCGTTCATTAAAAAAGGAGAAGTAAAAAATGAGTGAAACGAAAAAGTTGTTTTGGTGCGAGGTCAGTTCTGTCGTCCTCGCGTATAGCCTGTTCGTGATAGTATTTACAGTTTTAGGCGGATTGGTAACGGGTGGCCAGTGGCGATTTCACGCTGCCACTGATGCTACTATTTCTGTTTCTCTTATTGCTCTTGCTAGTGCTGCCATTGCTTATGTTGTTTCAGCCCCCGCCGTCCTTGCAGCTGCTACAGCTGTTTTTGTACCTACTTTTGTTGCCATTGGCGTCTTTAATCGCAATAATACCGCTACTCTTATTCTTCTTGCGGTTGTAGCTGTTATTTTTACTTTTTTAGCTATCGGTAGTATTGCCGGTGACGTCAAAGCTGTAGAGATTAGCGCTTCTAAGAAAACCTGGCTAATTTCTTTAGGCGCAGAAACAATAATTGTAGCTGGCGCTCTATTTATTTTTATGGGTAGTTTTTCTTTAAAATTTTTATCCGCGAGTTTTTAGCTTTAAGTCCCTGCACGGTTTTATTTGTGCAGGGACTATTTTTTTCTGGTCTGATGTAGCGTGTTTTCCGATTGGTTTGATTTTTTTGAACGCAGTGTTATATTGGGACAAATGCAACAGCGGAGATTAATCCCGTTTCTTGTTTTTATAACAGCTGTCTCGGTTCTTGCCGGGCTGTTTTCGTATCAACAGGTTTGGCAGAGCATCAGCTCGTTCCGGCCGTGGAGTTTAGGGCTTGACCTTGCCGGCGGCACCGTTCTTACCTATGAAATAGATTTAGCTAATGTGGCGGCGGTAGACCGCGATTCCGTGGTAAACGGCCTGCGCGATGTTCTTGAGAAGCGCGTCAATCTTTTTGGCGTGCGCGAACCGCGCGTATATACCGAAAATGCCGGCACCTCGCGACGGCTTGTCATAGAGCTTGCGGGCATTCGCGACGTGAATGAAGCGATTAAGCAAATCGGCGCGACGCCATTCCTTGATTTCCGTGAGGTGATTCAGAGCAAAAGTACAAGCACAGTTGAATTCGTTCCGACGGCGCTGACCGGCCGCTATATTAAGAGCGCGCAAGTCGGGCGCGACCAGACGACCGGCGTTCCGGAAATTGACTTTACACTCACGAGCGAGGGCGGAACCATTTTCCGCGATATTACAAAAAAGAATATCGGGAAACCGATTTGTATTTTTATTGACAACGCTCCGATTATTCCCGACAGTTTCAGTGACAGCTGTCCGAATGTGCAAACAGAAATTTCCGGCGGCAATGCGCGGATTACTGGACGATTTTCTCTTACTCGCGCGCAAACGATTGTTGAACGATTTAACGCGGGTGCGCTTCCGGCACCGATAAACCTTATCAACCAGCAAACCATAGATGCCGATTTCGGGGCAGACTCGCTTATGAAAGCGCTTTGGGCCGGCATGCTTGGAACCCTTATTGTTATGGCGTTCATGGTCATCTACTACCGTACGCTCGGCGTTTTTGCGAGCATCGCTTTGCTTTTTTACATTGCGCTTACCGCCGGCGTTTTCAAAATAGTTCCGATTACCCTCACACTCTCCGGCATCGCGGGGTTTATTCTCTCAATCGGCATGGCGGTTGACGCAAACATCCTCGTTTTTGAAAGAATGAAGGAGGAGCTCAAAAAGGGACTTTCGCGGCAGGCGGCGGTTGAGGAAGGATTCAAACGCGCGTGGACATCAATTCGCGATTCAAACATTAGCACGATGATTACTTCGGCGGTGCTGTACTACTTTACTTCCGGGTTTGTGCAAGGATTCGCGCTCGCGCTCTTTCTCGGAGTCGTTGTAAGTATGTTTAGCGCCATTACCATTACTAGGACAATCCTGCGCGTTTCGGTTTCACAATCAAACTAATATTATGCTGGATGTAATCAATAAAAAATATCTTTACCTTGGTTTCTCCGCTATTCTCGTGTTTGCAAGCTGGGTTCTCATGCTTTCGCTCGGCCTGCGGCAGGGGATTGATTTAACTGGCGGCACGCAGTGGCAGATCGCATTTTCAAAATCAACTAGCACGGCCGCGATCAATGAGGCATTGGTTCAGCGCACAATTCTTTCAGTCGCTCCGAAGGGGACTGAGGCGATTGTAAAACGCAGTGGTAATAGTTTTATCATACGGCTTCCCGCAACGAGTGAGGAGGAACACCAAGCGTACCGCACAGCGCTTCAGAAACTGGGAAACCTAGATGAGCAAAATTTCTCAAGCATTGGTCCAACAATCGGACATGAGCTTCGCCAAAAATCTATTTGGGCGATTATCTTAGTGCTTTTCGGTATCTCGCTCTATATCGCGTATGCGTTCAGGAAAGTTTCTAAGCCGATTTCGTCGTGGAAGTACGGTCTCGCGACGCTCATATCGTTGTTTCACGATGTAAGCATCCCGGCTGGCATGCTCGCATTTTTAGGATGGCATAGCGGGATTGAAATAGACACGAATTTTATTGTGGCTCTTCTTGTCGTGATGGGATTTTCAGTGCACGACACTATTGTCGTCTTTGACAGGATTCGTGAGAATGTTCTTCTCTCGCGCGGCAGGGGACTCTCGCTTCATGACGTTATTGTAAAAAGCATCCGTGAGACATTCGCGCGCTCTGTCAATACCTCACTTACGCTTATCCTTGTTTTGCTCGCGCTTATCTTTTTTGGACCCCCGTCGCTCTTTTATTTCGTGCTTACAATCCTTGTTGGCACCATTTTCGGAACCTATTCCTCGATTTTCATAGCAAGCCCATTACTTTATATTATGGGTGGAAAAAAGGGCAGTGGATAACTATTGACTCGTAAATATGAGTATGCTATAGTAGCATCTGTAATATGAAGTTCAACATAGACCAATTTGTAACGCAGTTACTTGCCAATTTCAGCCCGAAACAGCGCCGTGTTGTTGTTGGCCGTTTTGGTTTGAAAGATGGCGAACGTCTTACCCTGCAGGAAATTGGGGACGAGTTTGGCATTACCAGAGAACGCGTCCGCCAAATAGAGGAAAATGCGATTCAGAAACTTACTCCGCAGGTAAAGGAGGCGGCAGCTTCATTTATTAGCGATGTCAAAGACAAGCTTAAGAAAGCCGGAGGCGTCCGCAGAAATAAGGAGTTTATGGAAGATATTGAAAAGGATTTGGGCGGGATTGGGCTGGTAAAAAACGCCCCACAAAAGCTTGCTTTCATGTTTCTTATCGGAGGGGCTCCTCTCTATGAAAAGGAAACCGACGAGATGCACGATTTTTGGTATTCTGACGAAGAGTCAAAGAAAAAATTTTCTGACTTCATCAAACTCGTCTTGAAGTTTTTTAAGTCAAGTGGAAAAGAAGAGATATTGAATAAAAAGGCGTATCTTAGCGAGTTTCCGAATTTTGCGTCCCAGCATTTCATCACGATTTCTAAGAATTTCGGGAAGAATGTTTTTGGAGACTTTGGTCTTCGTGATTGGCCGGAAATTGAACCGAAGACTATTCGCGATAAGGCATACCTTGTTTTAAGAAGGCATGGAAAACCTCTTCATTTTGAAAATATCGCTAAGTTTATTTCTTCATATGGAATTGACACCCACTCGGCGCACATTCAAACAGTGCATAATGAACTTATTAAGGATGGTAGGTTTGTTCTTGTTGGGCGCGGAATCTATGGACTTCGCGAACACGGATACGAGCCAGGAACAGTAAAAGAGGTAATCGCACGGCTCCTAAAAAAGAGTGGTCCTCTTAGTTCTGAACGCGTTGTAAAGCTTGTTAATGAACAGAGGTTACTCAAAGAGAACACCATTCTTTTGAGTCTTCAAAACAAAAAGAACTTTAAAAAGCTTGATGATGGCAAGTATCACATTTACGAAGCATAATTTTTCCACTTCTATTCTTTTTCTAATCGCTTAACCTCAGCTCCCTCTAGTTGGGAGTTGAATTGTTATACTCCGGATGAGGAAGATTGTCCGTGATTTGAAAAACTGTATAATACTATATAAGCATGTAAGCGTTTTTACTTTATGTTCAAAAATCTCTTTGAAGAAATAAACGACCTAATTGGCGAGTTTTTGAAGAAAGAAGAATCGTGGCTTGTTTTGCTTTTTGCTGCAGGAGTGGTTACTATTCCGTTTTTCGTGGTTGAGAATCTTTCGGCGCTTCTTTTAGGTTTTATTACAAGCACGTGGTGGTTGTGGACGTTTTTCATTCTCCTTCCGATTTTCAGGGATCTTGAACTCCATGTGCGGCAAACAAATTTTGAAAGCAAAATCACGTGGGTTTTACTTGAGCTCCATATGCCGCGCGAGATTGAAAAGAGCCCACGGGCTATGGAACAGACATTGATCGCGATTTATACGCTTCGGAATGCTCCAGGCAACTGGATTGAAAAATATATAGAAGGAGAAGTGACGAGGTGGTTCTCGCTTGAGTTGGTGAGTTTCAGTGGAGAAATCCGTTTTTTTGCGAGAACTCCGGAACGGCACAGAAACGCAGTTGAAGCGGCATTTTTCTCATACTATCCCGACATTGAAATTACAGAAGCCGAAGATTATACGAACCAGTTTCCGCGCGATATAATTGAGGTTGATGAACGTGGCCTCGATATCTATGGCTCCGAACTCGTCCTTACAAAGAGCCCGGCATATCCAATTAAAACGTATCCGAATTTTGAGGAACCAGAGGAGGCGAGACAGGTTGACCCGATGGCTTCCATGCTTGAAATGATGAGTAAGGTTAAGAAAGGTGAAATTGTATGCTTGCAGATCTTGATTGCTCCAGCCGGGTCAGATTGGGTAGAGGAAGCGAAGAAGGAGCTAGAGAAGTTACAGACGCCAGCCGTTGCAGAAGTAGGAACAAGCGAGGCAAAAAAACTCACCCCCATTATCCGTTCGCCAGGTAAAACTGCGATTTTGGAAGCAGTCGAGCGGAATATTTCGAAGCCGGCGTTCAATACTCTTATCAGAGTTTTCTATGTTGCCCCCAAAGAGGTTTATGCACGGGAATACGTTGATAAGGGGATTGTCGGAACATTCAATCAATACGGCACGCTGAACCTTAATATGTTCAGAAAGAATCATGTGGCCCAATCCTCAATAAAGAAAACCCAATCCCTCTTAAATAGAATTTTTTATAAAACAAGAGTTCAGTATCGCAGAAACCGTTTTCTTTATAATTTCCGGCGTCGGGAAGTTCCTCCAGAGACAATGATTGGACGCATTTTTACTTCTTATTTCTTCAACTACAATTTTGCAAGTAGGTGGAGCGTGCTAAATATTGAGGGCCTTGCAACCATTTTCCATCCGCCTACGTCTTTTGTACTCACAGCTCCTCATATGAAGCGCATGGAAAGCAAAAAAGCCGGTCCGTCGGCTGGACTCTCGATTTTTGGCGACGAGGAAGAAATAGAAAAATTTAAGTGAACTTATGCAGGTATTTATATCTCAATTACATCCAGTTTACTCGTTTCTGCGCACCGCTTTCACGGCGCTTGACGCGCTTCTTATTGTAGGTATTGTTTACTTTTTCTTCCGGGCGATAGCAATCCGGCCGCACTTTAGGAGGAAACAAAGCCATTATGAACGGAGGCTTGCAGTCGCGAAGGACCCGGCGCTTCAAGAGCAATGGAATGGCATTGTGAAAAAATTTGATGCCAATCCTCCGCAATCGTACACAATGGCAATTATCGAGGCAGATACGCTCATTGATAATATCCTGAAGCGAGTCGGAATTTCCGGTGAAACCATGGCGGACAGATTAAATCAACTTGATCCGGATGAGTTCTCAATATTAGGAAGATTATGGCGCGTGCACCGGGTCAGAAATGCGCTTGTTCACAGCCCCGGGTTTGTTGTTTCAAAGCGCGACGCGGAGGAAGCACTTAAAATTTATGAGTCGTTTTTGAGAGAGCTCGAGGTTCTCGGTTAAAAAGCAAGTATTGACTTTTTCGTTTTAATGTATTATTCTTGAAAAAGGATTTTTAAAACAAAGGCAAACAAAACAACGAACAGGAGGCTTTTATGAACAGTCACGAAAAACCGGGAATTGTTCCGGATTTAGAAAAACCAACCAAAGGAAATGAGCAATATGAAAAGTTGCTTATTGGGGCAAAGAATGTAATTAATTCCCTCTCTCTCAAGAGGTCCCCCGACAACAAAAAGGGCGAGACGCTATTAATTGTAACGGATGCCGGCGCAGATGAACTTATGATTAAGGCTCTATTTGACGCTGGCAGGGAAATCGCCGGAGATGATTGCAGTATGATAGTCGCTCCGCGAACGGAACACGCTGCTCAGGAATTAGGGAAAACGATTGGCGAAAAAATGCTGGGCGCGGACGCCATTCTTTTTCTTACGTCGATGTCGAGGTCTCATTCCCCAGAGTCGGTGAACTTATTACATCCGCACCACAGTTCTGAAGTTATTGGTGAATTGTTAAAAAAACTTCCCGGTGCTTTTCCAACTTTGCGAGAAAAATATAGCTCAGGTGAATTGACCAAAATGCTTGAAGCAAGAAGGTCGGACAAATCGAGTGAGTTTCCATCGCAATCAAGGTTTATCTCAATCACGAACACAGATCCGAGGATTTTGACCGAAGGTGGAGCACTAGAGGACCCAGTTGAGATGGCAGAAAGAATAGAAAAGTTCGCTAAGATTATGGAGGGCGTGGAAAGAGTAAGAATAACCAATAACGACGGGACGAATATGGAGGTTGATATTAAAGTTCCGTCACTGATGAAGGAGAGCACTGTTAATAAGCCCGGTATGGCGGGTAATTTCCCAACGGGTGAGTTCGGGGGCGCTGCAGATTTAGCTGGAACAAGTGGCGTATTCGTTGTTAATGGAGCAATTGGGATGCTTGGAATTCCGGACAAGCTTATTACTATTACCATCCAAAACGGGGTGGCGACTAAAATAGAAGGCGGAGAAACTGCAAAAAAGTTATTCGCGATTCTTGAAAATGCTAATAAAGAATATAAGGCGAAGAACCCCGACGACACAGTAGCCGATGCCTTCCGAGTGGCAGAATTCTCTTTTGGAATGAATTCAAAAGCACTACGTTCCAGGGATGGAAAAAGGGAGTCGCCCCCGACCTCACTTGAGGCAGAAAAAGGGCTTGGAACGGTACATATCGCTCTTGGTAAAAACTCTCTTTTTAACGGCGTTACTTCAGAGGATCCTGACTTTAATGATATCCCGATTCACATTGATTGCGTAATACTAACACCTACAGTTGTTGGTATCCATGAAAACAATGAGGAAGTTGAGCTGATAAGAAATGGGGAAGTTGTTTGTTTGTAGTCGATTATAAAAATTACCATGCCGCCGAGTATTGAAGTCCAATACTCGGCGTTTTTTATTAGCCGTATCTGTGTGAATCGTATCAATTGTCTTCTTGCCGTTACTCCCAAGTCGTTGTATAGTTTTCATAAATAGGCGACGGACTATCATGATTACAAAAGAGCGGGTGAAATCTATCAAATGGTATAGGCAATCAGGTGCAGGTATCCCATTGTGTATTGGTATGCCTTTTCTCGCGTTGTCCGAGAGAATGTTTAAAAAATCCGGTTTATTTTTCCCGAACGATATTATGATATCTTCTAAAAACGAATCAGGTTTTACCTTTTATCACTACTTTGATTACTTTTTAACGCTTGAGGAGGTTAAAAAGATATTCCGGCATGTAAAAGACAACGACGGCTTTTTGAAAAGCTAAGCTCTGGTTTTTATTCGTCCGTCGGTGAAATGGAGAAGACAGGCTTGGCAATTTTAAAAGAAAGTGTTGATTCTAAAAAATTCGTTGACGGGTACGACCAGTTTTTGGAATTGGCGATGAACTTTTGGGAGAATTCGCTTTTTATTGATCTTCTCGATCCGTTTGAAAGTCAAATTATAAATTTTGTTTTCGGGTCTATTAAGGGGAAGTTGGATAAAGCTGATTTGAACATTCTTTTAAGTCCAGATGAAATGTCCCATTTTCAGAAGAGTCAGAGAGAATTAGTGCATATTCATAGGGTTTCTAAGGAGAAGGGAATCCGCTCGTTGGAAGTTGTAAATCTCATTAAAAATCTTTCCCGCGATTATTACTGGTTGAAAAATGATTACGAGAAGGTTGAATATTTGGGCAATACATACTTTTCTAAAGAGCTGGGGAAACTCTTGTCGGGCAAGAACATGGTTGAAGAAATAGCGAGGGGATTGGAAAAGTTTGAGGAGACCAGGAAGCGAAAAGCTGCACTGATTACTAAGTACGGAATAGGCAAAGATTCTGTTCGGATGTTGGAGTTTTTTAATTGGGTTACTACATATCGCGATGACCGCAAGAAGTACAATCAGATCAGCAACTACATACTCATAAAAACGATTGAGAAAATATCAATAGAGCTTGGAATTGCCATCGAACTTTTGAGGTACGCGCTTCCTCATGAAATTCCGCTGGTTATTAGAAAGGATAAGCATTTATTGTCTGAGCTTGAAAAGAGGACGGTCGCCGGCATGATGTTTATCGCGGGGAAAACGACCAAGCCGGAGATTATTTCGGGTCCTATTGTGAGGGAATACTTCGCCATTTTGGAGAAAACCATCGCCGCTTCCGAAATTAAGGGAGCGACCGCTTCTCCCGGGAAAGTTATCGGAACCGCGAAGATCATACTGAACCAGAGTGATTTTTCAAAGATGGAAGACGGGGACGTGATAGTAGCTTCTATGACGCGTCCCGAATATATCCCCATTATGAAAAGGGCGTCTGCAATAGTTACCGATGAGGGTGGAATCACATGCCACGCCGCAATTGTTTCCAGAGAGCTGAGTATACCTTGCATTACAGGCACGCAGGTTGCTACTAATTCGCTTAAAGATGGCGATTTAATTGATGTGAACGCGGATCATGGTTTGGTAAAAATAATAAGGAAAGCTGAGTAATTTCTGTTCCAAGCACTATTGCCATTGTCAACCTAGAAGTTGTATAATTCTTCTATGGACAACAAATCAGCGTTTCAAGTTTTTAACCAAAAGGTTGAAGAACTTCTTAAACTGGGTAAGCCGAAGATAGCATTTGGGTTGCAGAGCCCCGATGAAGAAGTTCTGAAGAGTCTTAGAGACGGGCAAAAGTATGCTGATATTATGTTGGTTGGTCATGATGCAATAAAAGGCATCAGTGGATTTGAAGTAGTAATTGACAAAAATCCGGAAGAGAAACTTGCATCAATACTGGCTAGCGACGCTGTTGACGGGATTATCAGGGGCACAATTGACGATTTTAAAACATATGAGACGTATGAAAAACTTACCGGAGAGAAATACACATTCGGGCCCGGTTTATTAGAAGATCCATTTGGCAGACAGTTTTTTATAAGTTCAGCAAGCAATCCGGAGGGTTGGGACAGGGAAGAGCGTTTGCGTATATCAAGAGGAGTGGCGGAATTTATTAAGGCCTGGGGCATTGAACCTAAAATAGCAGTTTTTACCGGGGAGCGGCATGACACGTATCCAAGGAGAAAACACATTCGCGATGGTGTTGTAGGTATCCTGAATAAAACTTATGAGGATGCGGAATGGATAGTTGAACAATTAAAGAAAGATGGATATAACGCAAAAAACTGGTCGATTGATTTAAATCCAGCAGTCGAGGATGGATGTAATTTACTTATTCCGGTTAATGGCATGGTTGGCAACCAGATGTTTCGTGTTTTGTTGTTTTGTGGAGGAAAAGTATTGTCCGCAACGCGTTTAGGTTTGTCCCGCTGCTACGAGGATAACAGCAGGACAGAGAAAGACTTTGTTTTTCATGTAAAATGGCTGGTTGCAATGATAAACAAAAAGAAAGCGGGCAGATAGCATATCCGTTTTTCTGTCGCGTCCAAAATAAAATTACAAATGCGGTACGCGATAATAGAAAAGTTTATAAAGGATAACCGCGGAGAGGAAATAACTAAGAACGAGGGAAATTTTTCCTCCCTCGTGTGGGGAACTGCGTGCTTGCTCATATATTCTCCGCTTTTGAAAAAGTACTTCTCCGGTGATTTTGGGTCACTTGCTCTTCTTCTAGGCGAGAAGAAGGGAGTAGGATTTTTTAATTTTGATCAGTATAGAGAATCAACGCGGCAGGCGCTGAAAAGATATCTTACAAATAGGAAAGAGTTTACTGAAGTTGATGATTTTAGAAAGAATGAGGAAGAAATAAACAAGATCTATAGCGCGAATCCGCCAGCCGGTCTGCGACGGCTTGATGATAAGCGCTTGGAAAAGTTAATCACGCGAACGTTTGAACTGATTAGGGACTGGCAAGTGATCACGCTTTTTTGTGAAGCTTTAGACAAAAATATCGCGGAGGATTTTTTTGATAGACTTAAGCCTGCGCCAAAAGCAAAATTCGAGGAATTTATGCGTTTTAGCCAACTCGTAGATTTTCAATCGTTCGTATTCACAAGAAACATGAATTTGCTTGATTTTAGCGTATCAGATGAATATAAGAGCCAGTGGATTTTCGGAAGCTATCTCTATGCGCCACCTTTAAACGAATGCAGGAAACTCGCCAGTGTTATGACTCAGGAGCTTGGTGGCTTAAAACATATACAGGAAGAACAGAGAAGACTTCAGAATGAAGCTGCAATAAACAAAATCGAGTCTGATAAATTTCGCAGGGCTCTCTCTGGAACCGCAAGAGATCTGTATGATTTTATTAAAATAGCTATTTGGATGCGCGATGTCAGAAAGGAATCGACCTATCACTTTATTACCGTCTTATCAAATGCCATTCGGGAGATGTTCTCTAGACTCGGCTATTTTGAGGAAGACGTTATTTACACAATTTACAGCGATTTTACTACAGGCCGCTATAAATCACCTGGATTTAAAGATGAGTTAGCGAGGAGGAAGCGTGGGTTCGTGGTATATTTCGCGAAAACCGGCGAGGAAATTGAATATGTTGATTTTAATGAGGCAAAAAGAGAATTTTACGCGTCCATATTTAACTTTGAGACCGGTTGGAATATAAAAGGGACAGTCGCTCATAAAGGTGTAGTAAAAGGTTATGCAAGAATTATTTTAAGTTCCCAAGATTTCCCTAAGTTCCATTCAGGTGATATTCTCATAACAAGCATGACGAGACCCGAGTTTGTTCCGCTTATGAAAAAAGCTGCTGCGGTTGTCACTGACGAGGGTGGGATAACATGCCACGCAGCAATCATTTCCCGCGAACTGGGAATCACATGCATTGTTGGTACTAAGGCCGGCACTGCAATTATAGAAGACGGAAATTTTATTGAGGTCGATGCTGACAAGGGGATAGTGAAAGTTTTAAGAGAAAAAGAGTAAAAGCACTATGGTAAAAACTGAACAAAAATGGTTTCCGGTAGAAGAGAGAAGTACCAGCAAGGAATATCCATTAATGCCCGCTGTTTTGACTCTTTATAGAATCGTTACCAGTGATTGTTTTAAAGAAGCAACAGGCGTGATATGGGAGGCCAGCTTTCTTCTGGACGCTGATATTGATTCTTTTAAGAACTATGTCAGACAGGACCAGTGGGACAATGTTTGCAGTGAATGTTACATGAAAGTGAAAAGATCTCCTGGTTTTCAAGAAAAACTCGTGAAAGAGTTTGTTAAGAAGACTCCTAAATTTCTGAAATTTTGCCGCGATATTTACAAGAGCAACTGTGGGGAAAAAAGCAATAAAGAATTGTGGGAAGATTATAAGAAATACATCAGTTTATATGAAGATATTTATGTTTGGGGAGAAGCGTTTGCGTTCGGAGCGAGGTTTCAACTCTCTGATTATTTGTCCGATTATCTGAAGAAAAAAGCCGCATCATTTAACTCCTAGTTTTATGCCTAAAGCAAAGCAAAAATTTACTGTCGGTCAGGAATTCGGAAGCTGGTTGCCGATGTCGCCTGTTATTATAACCATGCTTAGAGTGTGTACAAGCGAACAGTTTCGTCGTTGCACCGGAGTTAAGCTCTCTCCGCTTACGATGGAATTCACCGACCATGGTGCAAAGTGGTGCGTACCAAACATGAGGTGGGAAAAGTTTTGCCACCAATGTTTTGAAAAGGTAAGGAAAGATTCGTCCGTGCAAAGGCGCTACGTCTCGGAATTTCAAAAATTAACGCCGGCATTTTTGAGCTTTTGTAAGCAATTTTACAATAGCGATTTGCATAAAAAGAGTAATAAGGAACTATGGGAACACTATGAAAAATATACAAAATTATACTTCAACCTTTTCATTTGGGGTGAAATGTTCGCTTTTGGCGCACGGTTTGAATTGGATGAATATCTTAAAAACTATATGCAAAAGTCGTGCAAGGCATAATTTTATGCGAACATATGAATAAAAAGATTTCTCCAGAGCAGCTCGGCAATTACTTTAACACTCTAATTACTCCTCCACAGAAGCCGTTTATAACAGAGGAAAAGGAAGAGTTGCTAAAAATTGCCGTGGAAATCTCTAAAAAACCCAGTTTGAAAGCGCTTTTCAAGAAAAGTTTGGAGCAGATTAATAAAGAAATAACGAAGCATCCGTCGCTTAATAAAAAAATTGAACGGCATGTTGAGAGATATAATTGGGTACCGTATAACTACGGCTCTTACTTGTTTACGAAAGAATACTTCTTGGAGGAGCTCAAGGATTTTGTCAATAATAATACAGTACTGGAGGAACTTAGGAAAATTGAACGGACTTACGAGAATTTGAAAGAGAGGCAAAATAAAATCGCGAAAGAACTCAATATAGACACATACCATCAGAAACTGTTTGACGCCTTGCGTTGGAACAGCTTCATCATAGATTACAAAAAGAAAATTTTTACCATATCGCATTTCTATTTCAACTACTCGCTCATGAAAGAAATTGCCGTCCGTTTAGGGATTGAACAGAGATTGGCTCATTGCCTTCTCGAATCCGAGATGAAAGCGGCTCTTTTGCACGGAAAGATGGTGCCGATGGATGTTTTGGAAGAAAGGTATAGGCGGTCAGTTGTTTTTATTCATAACGGAAAATTGAAGCTGATGACAGGAAAGGAGGCGATCAGATTTTTAGAAGAACGCGGCATTCGGGAAGAAAAAGCGTTGGTGGTAAACGAAATCAAGGGGCAAATTGCAAACCGTGGTAAGGTGAGGGGAAAAGTGAAGATAATTCCCGGAACAGCAGATTTCCACAAATTCAAGAAGGGGGAAATACTGGTTACCTATATGACTACGCCCGAATTCGTTCCGATTTTAAAGAAAGCCGCCGCTATTGTTACTAATGAAGGAGGCATTACGTGTCACGCCGCAATTGTTTCGCGCGAGCTTGGCATCCCGTGCATTATCGGCACAAAAACAGCCACAAGGGATTTGCACGACAATGATTTTGTTGAGGTCGATGCAAATAGTGGTATTGTAAAGGTCATTAAAAAAGCAAACCAATAATTAATAATTAAAACTATGTTTAAAGAAAAACCTTCTACGTCAGAACGAGAAAGGCAAGTAGAAACCAAAGTAATTTTGGAAATTATGAGGCATGGCAAAAAGGAAAGTGATAAAACAAAGACTGATGAAGAACTTCGCTTAACTGAAGAGGGCAGAAAAATGTCGCGGGAAAAAGGGAAGACTCTTTCTCCTCAGGCAGAAGTCTCGGTTGGCTTTGGCAGCTCAAAGAAAAGGGCTCAGGAGACAGCTTTGCGCGTGATGTTGCCGGAGATTAATGAGAACGCCTCCCTTGAAGAGATCGAAAAGATGATTTCTAAGGAGATAAAAGTCGGCAAAAAATTAGTTGAGGATAAAAGGTTGGATTATAATTTTGACGGCCCGGAAGGTAAGGAAGTGGTGGAAGCTTTCAAGGTGGGGCAATACTTTCAATATATGCTTGAGAAAAGCGATCAGAGAGCGATTGAACTCGGCGACGAAGTTTCATCAACGTATTCCCGCCTTGCCGGTAACATCGCCGAAATTATCAACAAATACACCGTAATCGGCAATAATTTTAACAGGATTGCTTCTGAAAAAGACGACTACAAAAAGTTTGGGAACCAACTAGAAAGATATTTAGGAAGTCACGCAGGAGTCATTGAGCCTTTTATTGCTAGAATCTTAGAGGAAACATGCGGCAAGGAAAAAAGAGACGAATTTATTAGCTCATTAGGCGGCGGGTTTAAAGAAACTGATGGTATTCATGTTGAAGTGATAAATAAGGGGAAGGAACAGAAAATAGTTATGACGTATAAGGTTAACGGCGGGATAGAAAATTTAGAGATAAGCAAGGAATTGCTGGAGAGAATTATTGGAGAACGGGAGGAGTTTGAGAAGATGGTCAGCAAACAACAATAACTTTTGAAAAATAAGACAGTATTTATAAGGAATATGAAGAGTAAAAATTCTACTTTTGCCAAAACAGCAGTTCAGAAAACTGAAAAGGTTGATTGGGCTGAATATATCAGAAACGACATTAATTATAGAATCGCGTCGCCGGCGATGACTGGTTTGTTTGCGGGATTTAAAAGACATTTCGGCAGAGGGATGAAAAGATTCATGGCGTATTTTGAGAAGCAGAATTGCTATTGGTATTACGACAGAAACGAATTATATCAATTGGGAAAACACATTATAAATAAATTAACGAAACCTGAAGACTCAAAACGGCTTCTCAATGCTTTCGATTTGAAAACCGAGGAGATTCTAAACTTTTTAAACAAATTTGAGCCAAAGAACACTCCGTTGGATCGCTCTAAACTCTCCTCAATCTACGGCGAGTACGCCAAACTCATGTCGGATTGGTACGGCTACTCAATGCTCATTGATCCAACCGATGAGTTCCTGATGTCGGCTATAACGTATAGACTGAAAAAGATTTTAAAAGAGAAGCTCGGAGACGTTTTCAAAGAAAGTGAGTTTGCAAGAGTCTATGGTATTTTGACTTCACCAAGTTCTCTTTCCTATTTGGCGGATGAGAACATGATGGTTTTGAAAATCGCTTTGGATATAAAGCACAAAGAAATTAAAAGAAATGGCCCAGAGCTCAAGTCGGAAATAAACAAGATTTTGTCAAGATTTTGGTGGACAAATTTAGGGTGGGCAAGATCAGAGGCGAAGTCAGGAGACGACATTAAAAAAAGCATCGAGAGAGCCATTGCCAACACGGAAATAGAAAAAGAGTACGCAAATCTTTTAAAGTATGCGGTTTATATCCAACGGCAAAAGAATGAAATTGAAAAAGAATATAAGATTTCCTCGGACAAGGATCTCAGTGTTTGGCTCAAAATATATGACAAATTGGTTGCATACCACGATTTTCGCAAAGAAGTGCAGATGAAAGCAAACTTTTGGGAATATAGATTTATGGATAAGATCTATAAATTATTCAAATTGAGAGCGGGGACATTGGAGTGGTGCAACTCAAACGAAATAGCCAGTTTTTTACGATCCGGCAAAACTAACCAACTATTATTTAAGGAAGGATACTCCGGTTTTCTTTATCTCGTAGAGAATGAGACGGAATTAAAAATTAGCGGGGCAGAAGCTGTAAAAAAACACAACGAGATAATTTCTCAAAACAAACACAATACCAAGGACATTCAAGGGTCTTCGGCGTCCGGCGGGTATGCTACGGGATTAGCTTTTGTAGCAACGCACATAAAAGAAGCCCTAAAAATACCAGATGGGCAAATACTGGTAACCGGAATGACAACGCCTGACTATCTCCCCGCCATGAAAAAAGCCAAGGCAATAGTTACTGACGAAGGCGGAATTACTTGCCATGCGGCAATAGTTTCAAGAGAACTGGGAATACCCTGCGTGGTCGGGACGCGAAATGCTACAAAAGTGATTAAGTCGGGAGATAAAATTGAGGTGAGAGCTAACCACGGAACCGTTGTAATCATAGAAAAAAGGGTTAGAAAGTAAAACAATGTTTATCAAAAATTTTAAAACGGACATTGGATTAACTTTAAGTATATGATTGATTTAAGAAAAAACATTTTTAAATGGGGACCAATAGATAGTTCTATACTTTTATTGTTGTACCCAATGCTCTCGATGTTTGAAGGCGAAAAAGAAAAATATGGTTATTGTTGGCCTGAAGGATATGCTATTTTTTATAATAAAAAAATTGTTTGGATTAACGACATGGATACTTTAATGAAAATAAGTGAGAAATTCACGAAGAAATATATTTTAATTGATAGGAAAAGAGAAATATTTCTAGAGGATTACAAAAAAATTACTAGTAAGCTCTACGAAATGTTTAAAAAGATAGAAAAGATAGATTTAAATAAGTTGTCAAATAATGAGCTGAAAAAGAATTTTGATGACTTATCCACAGTTTATTTTAATTATTGGATCCCAGCTGGCACTTTAGAGTTTATAAATTTTGCCTTGGACAAATGGCTGCAAAGTTCCTTGAGAAATAGGATCGAGAATAAAGATGAATTTAACGAAGTTTTTGCGACTCTTTCCTCTCCAGTTGATTTAACTTTTTATCGGCAAGAGGAAAAGGATTTAATAAAAATATCGAATAAACTGCCAAGAGAGAAAGAGACTTTGTTAGAAAAACACGCAAAAAAGTACTTCTGGATATATAATTCTTATCTTGAATCACAAATTCTCGATAAAAAGTTTTTTGAGGAAGAATTGAATAAAGTGTCCCGAAAAGATTGTAGAAAGATTTATAACGAAATTATAAATTATAAGAAATCGACAGTAAACAAGAAAAGAGAGTTGATTGAGAAATACTTAATGGACAGAAAGGCACAAAAATTAATTAAGTTACTAGAAACATTTATCATTTTACAGGATGATAGAAAAAAAGATAACTTTTTAGCTGACCATTATGTAGATATTCTTGTAAAAGAGATTACTAATAGAAAAGGCGTGTCGATCGAAGAAATGAGATACTTGTTACCAAAAGAAATCAGCGAGTGGCTATCTGTAAAGTCTGCTTCAGAAGATAAGAAGTATAAAAAAATTATAGAATTCAGGAAGTATAAGCCAATAGTTTTCTATTTCAACTATTATAAAGGACATAGGGGAAGAATTTTAGATATAAGAAAAGGAATAAGTATTTTGAAAGAATTAAATAGTGCTAAATCAGAAAAGCAGACTGGTGTTTTTCAAGGCATAGTAGCTAGTTATGGTAAAAGTAAATATTTTAGAGGAATAGTTAGAGTGATTTTATCTGTGAAGGAAGTTAACGAAATAAACTATGGTGAAATTTTAGTTACTACAATGACAGCCCCTGATTATATCGTAGGTATGAAAAAAGCTGGTGCAGTGATTACCGATGAAGGAGGTATGACTTGCCACGCAGCGATTGTTAGTAGAGAACTGGGAATACCATGTATTGTTGGAACAAAAATTGCGACAGAAGTTCTCAGAGATGGGGACATAGTGGAAATACATGGTGGTAGGGGAACCATAAAAGTTATAAAAACTAAATGAATTTTAAAATGTTTACTAAAAATTTTACAGAGTTAACAAAAAAGGATATTTTGATAGCCGGCGGGAAAGGCGCGTCGCTTGGCGAGATGACTCAAGCGGGCATTCCGGTGCCGCCCGGGTTTGTGGTTCTCGCTGGCGCATTTGAAAAATTCTTAGAAGAGACGGATTTGAATGTTGAGATTGATTCAATTTTGCATACAGTCAATCACAAAGAGATGCATACTATTGAAGATGCATCGGAAAAAATACAGGCGCTTATTTTAGACGCGAAAATGCCGAAGGATATTGCGCGGGCGGTTCGGGCGTCTTTCAAGAAACTTAAGGCGAAGTATGTTGCTGTTCGTTCAAGCGCGACTGCCGAGGATTCTGCGAGCGCGGCGTGGGCAGGCCAGCTTGAGAGCTATCTCAATACTACAGAGAAGAATTTGTTGAAAAACGTACAAAGGTGCTGGGCGTCGCTTTTTACGCCGCGCGCGGTCTTTTATCGGTTTGAAAAAGGGCTGCATAAACAAAAAATTTCCGTTGCAGTAGTTGTGCAAAAAATGATTGAAAGCGATACGTCCGGCATTGCCTTCTCAGTTCATCCAGTCACGCAGGATAGAAATCAATTAATTATTGAGGCGGGGTTTGGTCTCGGTGAGGCCATCGTTTCCGGGCAAATCACGCCGGATTCCTATGTTGTTGAGAAAAACCCTCGCAGGATTATTGATAAAAATGTCCAGACACAAACAAGAGGATTGTATCGTTCGGCAAGCTCACGACAAGTCGCGAATGAGTGGCGCGATATTCCTGAAACACAAGGCAAAAGACAAGTTTTATCAGATAAGGAAATTTTGGAGTTCTCAGATTTGCTGCTCAAAATAGAAAGCCATTACGGTTTTCCGGTAGACGTTGAATGGGCGAGGGAAAAAGGAAAATTTTATGTTGTTCAGAGCAGGCCGATTACGACCCTGACCGAGAAAAAAAATGTTCCTTTATCGGCAATCCGCGTTTTTGAGAAACACTATGTTAGAGATAGTTGTCTTATGGCATTTCAGGTCTGGGACCAAAATCAGCGCGTTTTTTGGAAGTGGTTAATCGGTAGTGCGGCACCGTCATTTATTCTAAACGCTCATGGTACAGTGACTGAAGTTTACTACGAGCCAAGGAGGTTTGAAGAAATTGAAGTAAACATATCTCGAGCTTTAAAGAACAAACATTTTCTTTCGAAGTTCATTTCCGACTACGAATCGCACCTGACTAAATTGGAACCAATTTGGCGGAAACGCAAAGCTCTAAAGTCTTCCAAGGAGCTGATTGATTTTTGGGAGCTTGCTGTCTTGGGATGGAGTGGTGTGTCAATGTCTTACTTTATACCAAAACTACCGTCAGAACGTGTTTCAAAAAAGCAAAAAGAGCTGACATTGGAGCTTCGTAAAAGATCAAACGCTTATTTCGAAGACACGGATAGAATCGTTCGGGGCACTCTTATAAAACTTTTTCCTAAACTTGGTGAGCTCGCGTGTTTTATTTCAATAGAAGAGGTGAAAAGCGGGAATATACCGAGTAAGAAAAGTTTGATTAGTAGGTCAAATCATTACATTTTTTTTGAAGGCGAGATATTTACAGATATCTCACTTGAGGACTTTTTATCAAAACACGGACTGGCAATCAAGAAAGATGAGATTCGATCAGCTAATAGTTTAACAGGCCAGACGGCGATGGGAGGCAAGGCGAAAGGTAAAGTGAAAGTAATTCTCAGTAAAAAACTGCTCTACACCGTCCGCGAGGGGGATATTCTCGTGACTTCAATGACTACGCCTGATTTTTTGCCGGCGATGCACGAGGCGGCTGCGTATGTTACTGATGAGGGGGGCATTACCAGCCATGCGGCAATCGTTGCCCGCGAACTCGGCAAGCCATGCGTTATAGGAACGAAAGTCGCCACCCAGGTTTTGAAAGACGGTGACCTGGTTGAAGTGGATGCGGACAAGGGGATAGTGATGATATTAAAAAAATGAACCCGAAACTTTTTCGGGCTCATTATTTTTGTTGCAGTATCACTTGAGGGTGCGGCTTATTTTATCCATAGCCGCTTCAATCATTGAAGCGCACTTCTCGTATGCCTCTGGGCCTTGTCCCCATGGGTCGGGTATTCCTCCGGACTCAGCATTTACAATTTGAATCCGGTCCGCAATTTCCGGACATAGAGCGCGCACCTCTGTTGCTTGCTCAAGTCCCGCGCATAGAACCAAGGAAAACACTGTCAAGTCGCCGATGTTACTAACATAGCGGCTCATGTGCTGTTCTAAGCTGAATCCGCGTTTCCTTAATTCAAGAGCTGCATGTTCATTGATACGTTGGCTCGTGGATTCTTTTATGGTTCCAGCACTCTCAATAGAAACGCCATTTACCCCGAGTTTCTTCAGTGAGTGTTGGAGAATTGCTTGCATCATAGGGGATCTGCACGTGTTTCCACTGCAAACGCAGAGAATTTTTCTATTCACTGTCTAACCCTCCTTCTTTTTCTTTGTTAATTTTTTTCTTTATACATTATAGCATGTTATGTCGATATCTGTCAAATTTCAAAACTCTGCGCTCCGTGGTATGCTAGTGTTAGACAAGGAAACATAGCGACAGAGTTAGAGAGCATTATGAAGACACGATATTTCAACACGGCGGAGTTCTGGGCGCGCGAATGGAGGCTACCTTTGTTTTGGTTGTCGAGTATCTCTGGCAACAATTCCCTGAGTCTTTATAAGAATTCAGTTGTTCATTTATACTACTTGAATAAGAGAGAAATAAGATCTTCTCGGTTGGGGTACAAATTTTTCAGTAATAAAAAGAATGTAGATAGATATGAGAAGAAAGTCGGGGAAGTCATTTTAGAAATAAAAGCAATACGGTTACGATACGACAAAATTAAATTAGGCAAGCTTTCTAATGTAGATGTAAGAAAGGAGCTGTTCGCTATTTTGCGTTTTTTGAATAAGTATGGCGAGGCGTACTTGAAGACAGAGGCGGTATATTTGGAAAAATTTGCCGATGCGTCCAGAACGTACGGCCCTGTTTTGAAAAAGCTTGGGGATCTGCGCTTTTCTTTAAGGAAGAAGGGAGAGCCGGTTTTTTACATTTTACTGGGCGTTTTATTGAAAGAGATTGCAAGAAGATTCAATTTGAAATTTTCGGATTTGCTTTTTTACACCATTAATGAACTCAAAAGAACATTCAGTGGCAAAAAATTACAAGAGAGAGTTACTCAAGATAGAAAAAGAGGATATGCTTTACTATTTCTAAGGAACAAACAAACCTTATTAACAGGTAAAAAGTTCAAAGAATTATACAATGAGATAATACTTTCAAAGCCGAAGATAGAAGAATTACGTGGGTGGGCTGCCATGAAGGGGAGTGTGAGTGGAAAAGTTCATTTGATTCTGCATAGGAGACGGGACATTTCGGAAGAGGTTGCCGCATTCAAGAGAGGAGAGATTTTAGTTACGGAGATGACCAGACCGGACACGGTTTTGGCTTGTAAAAAAGCAGCCGCAATACTAACTGATGAGGGCGGGGTTACAAGCCATGCAGCTATAATTTCAAGGGAGTTCAAAATTCCTTGTATCGTCGGCACCAAAATTGCCACTCAGGTTTTGAAAGACGGTGATTTAGTCGAAGTGGATGCGGATAAGGGGATTGTGAAAATATTGAAGAAAAAATAAAAATAGGCTATCAGTAGCTAAGAAATTTTGTCAGTGGTAGGATTGTAAAGAGATTTTTGCATACGTTTTTAAGCTGATTACAACATTGACTAAAAAGTAAAATATGGAATCAGAGAAATTTTTAATTAATCAGGAAAGTAAAGAAAAAATAAAAGAGTACTCTTTGTCGGTGACTTTAACACGCCATGGCGTAAAAGAGGGCATGGATAGTGGGTTATCAGAGGAAGGCAAGATTGAGACAAGAGATTATTATATGGACGTTTATAGGGGCGTGCCAATTGACGAAGGCGTCGAGCGAGAAGTTGTGAGTTCTTCAAAAGACCGCGCGATTGAAACCGCGGATATTTATCAAAAAACGCTTACTATGATGCATGGTACAAAACAAGTCTTACCTAAAATTGACGACAGACTTGGAGAGAGCAATGCGGCAAATTTTGCTGAACAACAACCGGAAAAGGAGAGAGAAAATTGGTTTAAAAACTGGTTAGAAAGCGCAGAAGGAAAAAATGCCGTGCGAGGTTTTGTAGAATGGCTATTGGAAAATATTCATAATCAGCAAAAAAATGGTGGTAAAAAAGATATAGACGCTTTTTCACACGCTCCCCTTATGGCTGGGTTCATTATTGAACTTGAAAAAAGGCTTGGTATTAATATATTAACTACAAAAGGAAGCGGGGATACGTATTCCAGAAAGAATTTAGCCGGCTATGATTCTAAAATGGGCTACCTAACAAATATTAATATACTCACTTCTTCTGAAAACCCGGATTCAATAAATCTAATATACGCAGGGAAAACATATAAAATTCCCATTGAAATATTAAGGGGTATTATGATTTAAACAAGTATGAATTATGATAATTTGAAAAAATTGGAGTATGTATACATAGCCGATCGAGAGGCGTCTTTGCTTTTTCATTCGTTGTTTATAGAAAGCTACAAAAAGATTTTTACGGAATTCGATCTCACAGAGGCCGGAAAATATTACACGGATAATACTGCACTAGTAGCACACGGCATGGTTGTTTCAATGTATAGAAATAAAACATCCATGGCTAAGGCTGCTTTATTGATGAAAGATAAGTTTACTAAAAATCAAAAACACCTTGAAAATTTATACAATATTGCCTTAACTAAAGCAGAAGAAACTGATAAGAAAATTATTAAAATCAATAATGAGATAGAAAGCAATAACTCCGATTTTTTAAAGGTTTATTCAAAATTGAGACAACTTTTTGTTGATTATTTTGGTATCCAAGTCTTTCCCTTGTTAATTGAGCGGGCATTTGCTCAACTTACTGACAACAATGAATTAGGGAGTCTTGAACCTATTCTTGTATTGTGGAGAGAAAAAACACACGGCGTTCAAAATAGACTAGAGACGGTCTTTGAAAAGTTTTTAAATGTTGTAGGTAAAAAAATAAAAGCGGATCCGAAATATTATTCTGCTACTGAAATTTACGAAATGCTTAACGGGTTATCAAAAGTAGATGATTCTATAATTAACCAGAGGAAAGAGATGTATCTAATGATTTGGAACTGGGATAATGGCATACCGTACTCCGTTTTTACAGATGACGGAAGCTTAAATTTTGCGAGATTTTTAGAGAAAAAATGTAAAGATACTTCAGATAATAAAATATTCAAAGGCAGATCAATAAATAAAGGCATCGTAACCGGCAAGGTTTATATTATTTCTAAAAAAAAAGATTTTAGGAGTATTCCACCGGATACAATAATTGTGGCTAAAATAGTCGAATTAGATGATTTTGCATATTTACCAAATAGCAATATCGCGGGGGTAGTAACAGAAGAGGGTGGTATTACCAGCCACATTGCGATTAGGGGTAGGGAATTAGGAGTTCCTATTATAACTGGAGCGAGGGGAATAATGAGTTCAATCAAAACCGGTGATTTAGTCGAGGTGGATGCGGATGAGGGGGTTGTCAGGATTTTGAAGAAGAAATGAAGCTATCTCGACAGAACATAAAATGGCATGCCATTAGCAAACGTGGCAGAAACCATGCCGTGTTTATAATTGACACAATGGTTAACGCCTTGGCGCAGAGATACGACAAGAAGGTTTATGGCGTAGACCTCGTTTTTAAGGAGTATAGGCAGCTTGATAAAAAACGGGAGATATCCGAGCACGATTATCAAGCCGTGGTAGATAAGTTGCTTTACTGGGCGAGTGACAATCCGGAGATTATAAAAAGAATTCCAAGTATTTCTCTTAAACTAATTAGCGCGCTTGATAAAAAGATACGCGGTTGGCAAAAAAGTAAGCCGTGGAAATCAAGGAAAAACTGGGAATATCTTATTGAAGATTTTTTTATTCTAGTTTCTAAAATCTGGTGCGGAGCACTAGGTTACTCATACATATTTCTCGGCGAAAGAGTCGCTCCGTTATTCATTGACGAGGTAATTAAACTTAGTAAAGGAAAACTAAGTGCAGAAGAAGCTATGTTTCTTCTGCAACCAAATGAGCAAACGGAAATGTCACGCTTTACGCGAGAGCTTGCGGATTTATCCGCACTTTTGAAAAAGAAGAAAATGGTATTAGTTGCTAAAAAACTCAAATTTCTAAAAACAAAATACGGTTATCTCGGGAGATACTATTTCCATGGGTCCGGATATGATGAAAAATCACTTCTTAGTCTGGTCAATAAAATTACAACTAAGAATCCAGCGGAATCCGCAGTTGTTAAGAAAGGAAAACGCATAAAACTTACGCCGAAACTAAAGACACTAGCCGAAGGTTTTCGTAGATACGCGCTTATGTCAAATAAAGCAGATGAAGCTGTAAATAAAGGCATAGAAACATTGCAGCCACTGTGGCATGGAATTGCGGAAGAGTTTGGCATTAAATACGAGCACGTTGCCAATATGCGTGCAGCGGAGATTATTGAGTCGCTAAAAAGCCGCCATTTAGTTGTAGATAAATCTGAACTATCAAGAAGAACAAAAGACCATTTATTTTGGCTTCACAGCGGCGAGATTATTCTTGATACGCGGAAACTTTACAAAAAAGAGCTTGATTTGGAAAAGAAAATTGATTCAGTAGAAATCACTACTATTAAAGGGCAAAGTGCCTCCGTTCGAAGAAATGTTATTGGAAAGGTTAGGATACTTCACGCTTCAAAGGAGATTTCTAAACTTAGGAGCGGGGAGATACTGGTTACTACTATGACAAACCCAGAGTTTCTGCCGGCGATGCAAAAAGCCGCTGGATTTGTAACGGATGACGGTGGCTTGTTGTGTCATGCCGCCATTGTTGCTCGCGAACTAAAAAAGCCGTGTATAATCGGCACCAAAATTGCCACCCAGGTTTTGAAAGACGGCGACATGGTTGAAGTGGATGCGGATAAGGGGATTGTCAGGATTTTGAAGAAGAAATGAAAAATGGACTGCTAGTGGCTAAGAAATTCAGCTGGTGATAGTGTTTATATATGCTTTTCAAAAACACTTCAGGTGGTTTAGAAAAGGCCCCTGTTCCAGAAGGGGAGAGTAAAGATTTTGGAAAAGACGTTGATATTCATGCTTATTTTATAAGACATGGCGAGAAAAAGTACGTACCGGATGATCCAGATACCCCCCTTACAGACATCGGCCGTAGGCAGGCCCGAGTCTTTGGCGGGACTCTTGATTCGCGGGAAGCGATTAAAGGGTATTCAAGCAGAACTGTGCGTACAGAAGACACGGTTGAAAATATTATTGAAGCGTCGAGGACTGAACACAAACTTAAAGCTCGCGTTCGCGATGAGCTTAGTTTTGAGTGGGACAAAAAAGGGAGTTTTTTCCCGGAGCTTGTAAAACTGCGGAATGAAGGCCGGCCGGCGAATTACAAACAATTGCCGGAGAATGAACGCAAAAAAATTGACCATGATATAGATGCGAAGATCACGGATTGGTATTTAAATTTTGGCGAGAAGCGCCCCGATAAAGGAACTGAATCTCCAGTTGAACTTGCCGCGAAAGTCGCACATAGGATAGCAACGTATCAGAAGATGGCTCGGCGCCTTTCCTCAGGATCAAGCGTTGACCTTATTAATGGAACCCACGACTTTCCAATAGCCGCATTTTTGCAGCGGGTTATCGTCCGCAGCGCTGATGATAAGAAAGTAGTCGGTTTCCATTCTGTGAATGAAATAGGTGGACCAATAGAGTATACAGAGAATTTTGAGCTTGTTATTCATAACGATAAAGAAGGAAACCAGAAGATGCAATTAAAATTTCGCGGGCAATCTTATGAAATTGATATGGAGCATTACAATGAGCTTCTAAATGCGTATGAAAAATCGTGTAAAACTAAACAAGATTCCGCGTGATTCGCAGATTTCCTGGAAGCGGGAGTTTTCATTGTTGTTATGTTCTTTTTTAGCAAGGGGATTTGTTAATGATGTGCCTAAAATTATTGGAAGGGGATTTAGTAATTGCGTTTTTGTTTTCAACAAGAGAGAAGTAATTTTTTATCGGTCAAAAATCGAAGAAGAAAAGTTCGCGGAGTTTGTTGGAAAACGGTGCATAAGAGATGAGAAGTATGCTATGAAAATTTCGGAACGGCTGGAATCACTAACCGATTTGGTCAAGACATTCATTTCTAAAAACCGCGCGCTATCAAAGGAAAATATTAGGGCTTTTGTAAATTATTTGAATGAATATCTACCATACCATTTAGCCGTGTACTGGGCCGGTGATTACATTGCTCATAATTCTACCAATAAGAAAATCCTACAAAGACTTGAACGTGCGTGGAAATATAATGAGCTGACTTATCCGATTGTTGATTTATGGATCAAAAAACAAAAGAAGCTTAAAGATGAAACACGCGACAGTTTAAATTCCTACATTTCCAGTGAAAAACGGCGCTCGCGCGGAACGAAGGCTATATTTGCATTGCCTAAGTCAGTCCTTTTTCTAAACTATAAGGAATCGGAATCACTGATAAAAGAATTAAAACAGATTGAAGATAATTTAAAGGAGAAAGATTCGGGTGTTTCAATTGGTAGCAGAATAATCAAAGAAATTATAAAGAGATTACCTCACGAGTCTGCTCAGTATTCGGTAAGAGATATAACTCTTTTAACATGCTCTATCTTCACGGAATCACACATCGTTTCCTTTAAGAAGATTTTTGGAGTAAATTTTTACATTAATTTTTGGTATAAAAGGAAAGACGGGCAGATTGTGTTCTATCGTTCCGGGTCAGAATATGACGCATTTGCGAAAAAGGTTGGCGTCAGGTGCCTAAAAGACGCGAATTTTACCAAAGAAGTCACGAATATTCTGGTAAGAATGACAGATTTTATAAACCTTTTCTTGAAGGAAAATAATACACTTAATAAATTACTGCCACGTCGGCACGAGTTTTTTAATACATATAGGGATTTTTTTGCGTACCATCAGGTGGTTTATTGGGCTGGAGAGTATTTAACAAAAGCAAGAATAGAAAATAAAAAACAAAAAGAAAGCGCAAGTGGGACAGTTGAAATTCTTGGTAGAGCATACAAATACAACGAAAAAGTTGTTCCCGATGTTGAGGGTTATTTCATTAAGCTTGGAATAGGAAATTTCGTGTACTCGGAGATAGATAAGAATATGCTGAAAAATAAAAAGAGAATCACGGAAAGAAGAAGTATTTTGTTGTTAGGGAAAGAAATGCGCGTTTTGTCCTCATTTGAGGCTGATAAAATTGGTAAAGCGATCAGGGAAGATTACGAAGAATATCTGAAAACTATTAAAGAAGTAAAGGGGCTTGGCGTAAGTAAGGGTATAGTGACGGGAAAGGTGAGGCTGGTTCTTGATTTAAGCAAGCTGCAAAATTGCCAAGAAGGAGACGTTTTAGTAACGACAATGACACGACCACAATTTAATAATTCCATCAGAAATGTTAAAGCCATAGTTACCGACGAAGGCAGTATGTTGTGCCATGCGTCTATGTTGGCTCGCGAATTTAATATACCGTGTGTTGTCGGGACTAAAAATGCCACTAAACTTTTGAAAGACGGTGACTCCGTTGAAGTGGATGCGGATGAGGGGGTTGTCAAGCTTCTTAAACGCGGCTAGTACTGATTTTGCGCAGCTTTTAGGCAATTTTCACGATTTTATGTTAGTATAATTTCAATGGAGGGAATCACATTGCGAAAAAAAATAATAATCAGGTCCCGCGACACCATTGGCGATGTTCGCGAGAAAATACAAGAAGAGTCCCTAAATAACATCGTTCTTGATGTTCCTGAAAAATCGCTAATTTGCACGGAGGCCGGGTTTAAGGAATTAAAAGAAATATCAGACGAAGAGGGGAAGGAAATAATCATAGAATCGCAAAATGAAACGGTTTTGTCTTTTGCTGAAGAAGCGGGTTTCAGCACTATTCTTGAAAAGGATGAATCAAAAAGCCGTCCCATACTTGATATCATCCAGCGCGGCATGAAAAATAAACTACCAGCCATCCCGGAATTTTTAAAACATCATAAGGATATTCGTGAAAACGCGTTTGCCGGCGACTCATTTCCAGAGCGTAAGAGCGAAAAAGAGGACTCAAGAAAAAAAATTGTAATTTTAGCGTCTTCGCTCGCTGCAGTTATCGCGGTTTTGGCTTTTCTATATTTTGAACTTCCGAGAGCCACTATAGTTATAGAGTTAAAGAAAACAGAAGTTCAATTCAGCGGGCCAGTTGATGTTTCAAGTAAAGCGTTTTCTCCTAGTACGGCTCCATCCGGAAGAATAACCATTCCAGGAGAGCTTCTTACTGCGAAAAGGAACCTTGAACTTTCGTTTCCTTCGTCAGGAAAGGAAATGGTTGAAGTAAAATCATCCGGAAAGCTCGCAGTTTACAACGCCTACGGTTCGCAATCGCAGCCGATTGTCGCGACTACCAGATTTATATCGCCTGATGGGAAAGTTTTTCGGCTTGACAAGAAGACGGTAATTCCCGGCGCCAATGTTATAAACGGGAAAATAACACCCTCCCAGATAGAGGTTTCTGTAACCGCAGACAAGCCCGGCGAGGAATACAATGTAGCTTCGTCTAAGGGATGGAAAATTCCAGGGTTTTCAGGAACGCCGAAATATGAAGGTTTTTACGCTGAAGCGGTTACTCCAATGTCTGGCGGAGCTCGCGGAGAAAAACTTGTTCCAACGGAAAGCGATATAACAAACGCTAAGCAGGCGCTTCAAAAGTCGCTTATGGAAGGGCTTGATGGAGAGCTTGCGGTTTTAATGTCTCCGAAGTTTGTTCTTTTGCCTGACACCAAGGAGTTTACTATGAATTCGATTGATGTGGAAAGAATCACTAAAGACCCGGAAAAATTTTCCGTGTTTGGAGAGGCGGAAATGCGCGGATTAGTTTTTGAAAAGCAGATGTTGAATGATGAAATTGCAAAAAACGTGTTGCCGACTTTAAAACAGGGTCTTGTTGCGCTTGATTTTGATGTTTCCTACAGAGGGCAACGCGCCAATCTATCAGCTGGCACAATGTCGTTTTTAGCTTCAAGCTCCGTTGTTTTTGAGGAGAATTTGGACAAAAATAAATTCAACTCTGAAATTTTGGGGATGACAGAAGACACCCTAAAACGCTATGTTTTCAGCATCCCAGGACTTGAAAAGGCGACTATATCATTATGGCCGTTTTGGGTAAGCAGTGTCCCGGGAGACTCGAAAAGAGTTACCATCACTTTTCAATAATGCCCACACTGTTGACTTTCATTGTGGGGTTACATATAATACACCAGCAATTAAGTAAATGAAGTCTGATTCACAGATTCGGAAGGTTGACGGAAGAGTAGAAGAGGCATTGCCTAATATGTTCTTTCGGGTTGTTCTTGAAGATGGACGCGAGATTTTGGCCCGTCTTGCGGGGCGGCTTGGGCGCTTCCGAATACGCGTTGTTCCCGGTGACCGCGTTGTGGTAGAAATGACGCCATATGACGATAGACGGGGAAGAATCGTAAAAAGACTATAAGATAGGTCTATTGTCTTTTTCTTATTTTTTAGAGACCTTAACGATGTATGAAAGTACGAGCGTCTGTAAAAAAAATTTGCGCACAGTGCAAGGTCGTCCGTAGAAAAGGACGGGTTTGTATTATTTGCAAAAATAAAAAGCATAAACAGAGGCAGGGATAGAAATGAAATTTTTAATTTTTAATTTTTAATTTTCAAACCGCCCTTCGGGTTTTCGTACATAAGGGGGCAAAAAGAAAAAATATTACCATGAGAATTGTAGGAACAAATATACCTGATGAAAAAAGAATTGATGCTTCATTGCCGTATGTATATGGTATTGGCAGGCCGCTTGCGAAAAAGATTTTGAGCAAAACCGGCATTAACCCGAGCAAACGCGCGAAGGAGCTTTCTTCGGAGGAAGTAAACAAGATTCAGGCATTTATAGAGAAGCACCTAAAAATCGAGGGAGAACTTAGACAGGCTGTTAAACAAAACATTCTTCGGTTGAAAGATCTGAAAGCTTATCGCGGAGTCAGGCACGCGCGCAGATTGCCCGTTAATGGCCAGAGAACTAAATCAAATTCAAGGACAGTTCGCGGTAATGTCCGTAATACGGCCGGAAGCGGTAAGAGGAAGGTGGAACTTAAATAAAAGTTTTCTGTAAATTTTAAATACGGAGCATGAAAAAATTTATCCAGGAAATCTTACCCCGTTAGATAACAATCATTACATTATGGATACTAATAAAAATAACAATATAAATTATCAGGAGGTCGATACGTCCCTGTTCACAGTATCTAACGGGGTGCTCGGTGTTGTGGCTAAATTTACTTCGCCGCAGCAAGCTGGGCTCGTAAATTAAGACAACACTAGCACATGGGAAAGAAAAAAGTCATCCGACAAACAAAAGAAGAGCTTCTTAAGGAATCCAATGGGACATCAACCGCAACCGCCGTGAAAAGCGTGCGTGTTTCAAGGCAGCATATTGAAAACGGAAGGGTTTATATTCAGGCGTCTATCAATAACACGATTATTACAGTCACTGATGATAATGGAAATGTAATTGCATGGCTTTCAGCTGGTTCTGTCGGATTTTCCGGTCCGAAGAAAGCAACACCTTTTGCTGCGGCAAAAGTTGCCGAAGCGATTGCTGAAAAAGTTCAAAAATCAGGCCCGGTCCACGTTGATGTTTTTATTCGCGGAATTGGCAAGGGGAGGGATTCCGCAGTTCGCACGCTTTCTGCAAAGGGTTTTGATATTTTATCTATAAATGACGTGACGCCTATTCCTCATAACGGTCCAAGGCCGAAGAAAGTAAGAAGAGTATAAAGGCGCAATTTATAGAAATTAAGTAGTAATTAATAAGTAGAAATTTATGGTACGACCAGTAAAAGAAAAAAAAGAACGGGCGCTCGGAGTAAAGCTTTTCTTAAAAGCAGAGCGTTCGTATTCTCCGAAATCCGCCATGGTTCGACGGCCAAATAAGCCCGGACAGCACGGAGGCAAGCGAAGCCGTCCGCCCACGGAATTCGGAAGACAGCTTCAGGAAAAACAAAAAATTCAAATATCATTCGGGCTTAATAACAGACAGACGCGCATGATTTTCAAAAAACCAAAAAATAAGATTGTTGAAATTTTGTATCAAAGGCTTGATTACGTGACTTTTCTTCTCGGGTTCGCGAAATCTCCGCGCATCGCGAGGCAGATGGTTTCACACGGCCACATAACCGTTAATGGAAGAAAGATGACAATTTCTTCATATCATGTTAAAGTTCACGATATTGTCGCGGTTCGTCCGGAGTCGAAAAATTCCAAGCTTTTTGAGGACACCGCGGAGCGGCTTAAACAATACAATCCGCCTGAATGGCTTAGGCTTTCAGCTGACGAGCTTAAGGGCGAGTGCGTAGCAAAGTCGAACGAAGGGAACGCGCAGTTTCCCTTTGATATAGCATTAGTCGGCGAATTTTATTCGCGGTAGTTTTATAAACTTACTATAAAAAATAATATATAACACATGAAATATACACTTTTAAGCGAGACGGCGAGCGTTAAGAAAATTTCCGAAAAGGATAATATCGGCAAGTTTCACATTGAAGGTCTTTACACCGGATACGGGATGACGCTTGGCAACGCGTTGCGCCGTGTCCTACTCTCGTCTTTTCCGGGCGCCGCGATTACACAGATTAAAATAAACGGAGTTGACCATGAATTTTCAACCGTTCCCGGTATGAGTGAAGACGTTGTTGAATTTTGCCTTAATTTGAAAAAAGTCAGGTTTCATTTTTTTGCGGATGAACCGCAAGTTTTAAGTTTGCGCGCGAAAGGAGAAAAAGAAGTAACTGCAAAAGACATACAATCAACAACGCTGGCAAGAGTTGTTAATCCTGAATTACATTTGGGCACTCTCACGAAAAAGGGCGTTGAATTAGACGCCGAAATAACAGTGGAAAAAGGACTCGGATATGTTCCTGCTGAAAATCGCCGCCTTGAAAGATTGCCAGTTGGAGTAATTATTCTTGATGCGGTGTTTTCCCCGATTACTCGCGTTTCATTCTCGGTTGAGAATATGCGCGTAGGCGACAGAACTGACTATGACAGGCTGTTTCTTGATATTGAAACTGACGGGACTATTTCTCCGTCCGAGGCCTTGCACAAAGCAAGTAATATTTTGAAAGATCACTTTGGGAAAGTTTCTGAAATTGAGGTCATAAAAACCGAGCCGGACGCGGAGGAGCCGATAACTGGAAAGAAAAAGAAGAAAAAATAAGAAATTATGCGACATCGCGCGCTCGGGAAAAAACTGGGTTTAAAGAGGGGGCCGAGAAAATCGTTTATGCGAATTCTCGCGAACAATCTTGTAAGCCATGAAAAAATCATGACGACTGAAACGCGCGCGAAAGAGTTGCGCAGACTCGTTGAACGCATGATAACGTACGGAAAAAGACAGGACCTTGCCGGAATGCGGTTATTATTAAAAAATCTTCCGAAGGCGGCGGCTTACAAGGTTTATAACGATATCGCTCCGCGATATACGGATAGGAATGGGGGATATACAAGAATTATCAAGCAATCCAGGCTCCGCATACACGATGCGTCGCATATGGCTATTATCCAATTTGTATAATAATTCCACAAACTCACCATGGAACACATTATAGACGCAAAAGGCAAGAGATTGGGCAGATTGGCATCTGAAGTCGCCACTATTTTACAGGGCAAGAAGAGCGCGTCTTATAATCCGAAGTTTGAGGGAGACGATAATGTTATTATAAAAAATTCTTCCGGTATAGTTATTTCAGGAAAGAAGGCGTTTCAAAAAGTGTATTATCGGCACGCAGGACAGCTTGGCCACTTGAAAGAAAAGAAATTTCACGACATTTTTACAAAAAATCCGGCATGGGTTATACGGCATTCAATAGAGCGCATGCTTCCCAAAAATCGTTTACAGGCAGTCAGATTAAAAAGACTGATTATAGAGAAATAAAGAAATAACATATGCCAACTAAAACTGCTAAAATTGCAAAACTTCAGAAGCACGCGGCGCCGGAAGTTCCCGTGAAAAGCGAGCGCTATGTTGAGGCTATCGGAAGAAGAAAAACAGCGAATGCGCGCGTCCGCGTTTTTTTTGGAGAGCGTAACAAAAAACAGGAAGTAATTGTGAATGGAAAGCCGTATTCGGAATATTTTCCACTTGAAAAGCAAAGATTGATTGTCGTAGCTCCATTCAAGACACTATCAATTGATGGATTTCACGCTATTGCCAGAGTTTTTGGAGGAGGCGCGAACGCGCAAGCGGAGGCAATTCGTCTTGGCATCGCTCGCTCGTTCGTTAAAGAGAGTCCTGAATCGCGTTCCCGCCTTAAAGCGCTTGGATATCTTACTCGCGACTCGCGCATGGTGGAACGCAAGCATCCTGGGCTTCGGAAAGCGCGAAGGCCGCAGCAGTGGCGCAAGAGATAATAGCAACTCCGATGCTCCGACAAATGTCGGAGATCGGAGCCCCGACTAAAGCGTCGGATGGCGCAAACGTTAAACCTTATAAAACACCCTATGAATTTCGTAGGGTGTTTTTGTCGCACCTTGAATTATTGGCGATTGGATAGTAGAGTGAAGTGCTTGTCTGAAATTCGTATTTCAGCTACAAGAACTTCACCGAGCACTCAAATTATGTACTACGTCTACTTTTTGAGAGCTACGTCAAAAAACTCAACATACATCGGCTACACCTCCGATTTGGAGAGAAGGTTGAAAGAGCATACAGACAAGGGCCCGGAGTTGGTTTATTATGAGGCATATAAAAGCGAAAAGGATGCTAGAAACAGAGAAAAAATGTTGAAGCAAAGAGGCCAGGCAATTCGCTGGCTGAAAAGTCGTTTGGAGAACAGTTTAGCGGAATAATTTGAGTGCTCGGTGCTCATTTATTATTACTCGTCTGACTCGTAAATAAATTTCGCATGTTTGTTCGAAAAATCGGAATTGACTTAGGAACTACAAATACGCTTGTTTTCTTACCTAATAAGGGGATTGTTATTAATGAACCGACTGTTGTCGCGCTTCGAAAACCAGACAACACCGTGCTTGCCGTCGGGGCTGAAGCGAAAGAGATGGTTGGGAGAACTCCGGATGATATTGTCACATACCGGCCGCTTAAGGATGGGGTAATTGCCGAGTACTACATCACTCAAGAGATGTTAAAGTATTTCATCGGAAAAAGCATTGGGATGTTTAACATATTCCGTCCAGAAGTTGTCATTTCCGTTCCAGCCGGTATTACGTCAACCGAACATCGTGCGGTCATGAATGCCGCAAAAGAGGCCGGAGCGAAAGAAGTTTATTTGGTTAAGGAACCGCTTCTTGCTTCGCTTGGCGCCGGTATTCCGATCCATTCCGCGGAAGGCAATATGATTGTGAATATCGGGGGAGGCACTACTGAGGTAGCAGTAATTTCTTTGGGCGGAATCGTTACGTGGTCAAGCTTGCGCGTTGCCGGAAACAGGTTTGACCAGGCGATAAGCGAATATATACGGAAAAAGTACGGACTTGCCATTGGGGAAAATACGGCTGAAAACATAAAAATCTCGCTTGGCACGGCGATTCCCAATCGAGTTAAAAACGAAATGAAAATCCGCGGGAGGGATTTGTCATCAGGACTTCCAAGGGACCTATTTATCACTTCAAATGAGGTTGCGGAATCGATAAATTCGCACCTTCTTGATATTATGAATTCGGTGCAGTCGGTTTTTAACGTGACGCCCCCGGAGCTTGCCGCCGACATTATGGAAAAGGGAATCATTCTCTCCGGAGGGAGCGCGCAGCTCGCGGATTTGCCGGAATTTTTCAAGCGTTCTCTCGGCGTTTCCGCGTATACGGCGGAAGAACCGATTTTATGCGTTACGAAAGGGACCGCGACTATTTTAAACCATCTAGATGTATATAAGCGCACCTTGCTTAATAAACGTTGATGTTTGGCTACGAAGATAAAATAATAGCGTTCAAAAAGCTTGCTAAAAACGGGACTCTCGGCCACGCGTATTTATTTTTCGGCGATAGAGAGATAGGAAAATTTTTGTTCGCGCTGTCGCTCGCGAATTATCTTGAGCGCGGGAAGTGGGAAGATACCGGAGGCACGCTTTCCGACGCGTTCTTTGTTGTGCCGAAGGAAGGAAAGCAATCCCTTGGAATTGATGAAGTTAGGGACGCGAGTCATTTTCTTTGGCAAACTCCGGCGCATTCCTCGCGGAAAATGGTGGTCATAGATAACGCAGACTTATTAACTTCTGAAGCGCAAAGTGCTATGCTCAAGATTGTAGAGGAGCCTCCATCGCACGCAATTATCGTATTTATTGCAAACGACCCGTCGTCGCTTTTCAGCCCGCTTCTTTCGCGCCTTGTGAAAGTTTATTTTCCGCGTTTTTCCAAGAAAGCGGTAAGCAATATACTTGAAAAACATTTTGGAATCTCAAAAACAAAGAGTTCTGCTGTCGCGGAAGATTCATATGGAAGAATCGGAATGGCTCTCCTTCGCCTGGCTTCGGACGGGCAAGCCCTCCTTCGTGGAACTACGGACGGGCAGGCAATGCGGTTGGCTGGTGGCGAGAAGTTTGAAAAAATAAAAAGTGAATCAACGGATATCGAAAATCTCATACTTCAACTTCGAAAAGCCGATGTTATAAAGAACTCAAGCAAAATAACATGGCTTTTGAAAAAGAATTTTGAAATGAAGCGGTTTAACGTGAATCAGCCTCTCCAAGAAAAAGCGATTACTGAATTTCTATGCAGCACTTAGAAGAGTTTTTAAAACATCTTGACGCGGTAGTAGCGGACTTCAAGCGCGAACTTTCAGGCATTCGCGCTAATCGTCCGACGACCGCGCTTTTAGAAAACATCTCAGTTGTTTATTACGGCCAGACCATGCCAATGAAGCATGTCGCTTCTATTTTAGTTTCGCCTCCGCGGGACATTGTTGTTCAAGCATGGGATAAAGAAGCAATTCCATCAATTTTAAAAGCAATAGAATCATCTTCTTTGGGATTTAACCCGCAAGCAGACGGACTATCGGTTCATGTCAGTGTTCCTGAGCTTTCGACTGAGAGGCGCGAAGAACTTGCGAAGCATGTAAAAAAGGTTTCAGAGCAATTTCGAATACAGATCCGCCATTTTCGCGACGAAGCGAATAAGAAGATCCAGAAACTTTTTGATAACAGTGAAATAAATGAAGACCAGAAGTTTAAGCTGAAGGAAGATATACAAAAGAAAACAGACTTAGCAAACGGCAGCGTTGAATCGGCGCTCGAGGCGAAAATAAAAGAAATTCACGAATAAAATATGATTTTATTTCTAGTAATTATAGGTCTGGCGCTTCTCATACTTGTCCATGAATTCGGGCATTTTATCGCAGCAAAGCTGTCTGGAGCGAGGGTTATAGAATTCGGTTTAGGTTTTCCTCCTCGCATTGCAAGCAAGAAAATCGGGGAAACGCAGTATTCAATAGGGATATTTCCTCTTGGCGGTTTTGTGAAGATATACGGCGAGACGCCGGATGATTTGAATAAGGATGGGAGAAACGCAGATGATAGTTTTTTGTCTAAGTCTATTTTTAAGCGTTCCGCGATAATTCTTGCCGGCGTGATAATGAATGTTTTTTTAGCTTGGATTGTATTCAGCTTCATTTTTTTTATCGGCAGCAAAAAACAGGTTTTGATAACCGAAGTCGCGGAAAATTCTCCAGCGTCAGTGGCTGGAATAAAAAGCGATGATGTAATACGCAGTATTTCTTCGCGAAGCGAGAAACTTGACGCGGTTATTGAATCTGACGCATTTATTGAATTCGTTAAGAGAAATTCACAAAAAGAAATTGTGATTCAGGCTGACAGGGGAGGCGAGGAACTTTCATTTACCTTACAGGGCAGGAAAAATCCTCCAGAAGGAGAAGGATCGCTTGGTATTGTTCTCACGGGGATAGGAATTGATAAAAAACCTTTCTTCTCCGCCTTGTATGAAGGCGGAGCCGCGACTCTCTCAACACTATGGATGATTGTAAATGGGTTTATAGGGCTTTTTGGAAATATGTTTACAAATCCGGATGTTTTAAAGAGTGTTGCCGGTCCTGTTGGAATTTTCTCACTAGCAACAAAAGCCGGGTCTTTTGGTTTTATATACCTTTTTGAATTCATCGCTTTAATATCTCTGAATCTTGCCGTTTTGAATTTCATTCCATTCCCAGCGCTCGATGGCGGCAGATTTCTATTTCTTATAATTGAATGGATTCGCGGTTCCGCGATTTCCATGCGTTTACAAAATATAATAAACGTCGCGGGGTTTGCCGCTTTGATTCTTCTCGTTATTTTTGCAACAATACAGGATATTACGAGACTTCTATAAATAATCCAATGAAACAGTCAGAACTTTTGTTTAAAACAAGAAAAGACTCGCCGAAAGATGAAGTCGCGATAAACGCGCAGCTTCTTTCGCGCGCTGGATTTATCGATAAGGTGATGGCGGGCGTGTACACATTTTTGCCGCTTGGTTTGCGAGTCATGAAAAAAATTGAGCAGATTATACGCGAAGAGATGATAGTAATCGGCGGGCAGGAAATTCTTATGCCAATTCTCCAGCCGAAGTCGCTATGGGAGCAAACCGGACGATGGAAGGAATTTAATTCTCTCTTTAAATTTAAGAGCGAGAATTCCGGAATTGATATCGCTTTGGGCCCGACCCATGAAGAGGTTATTACGCCGCTTGTAGAAAAAGCAAACCTTTCTTATAAAGATTTGCCGGTTTATCTTTTCCAGATCCAAAATAAATTTCGCGACGAGTCGCGCGCGAAATCTGGACTTTTAAGAGGCCGCGAGTTTCTTATGAAAGACCTTTACTCGTTTCATACGGACGAAGCCGACCTGGAAAGTTATTACAAAAAAATGGGGCAGGCGTACCGAAATATTTTCAAGCGCGCTGGCATCGGGGATTTAACGTATTACACTCTGGCTTCCGGGGGCACGTTTTCAAAATATTCCCATGAATTTCAGACATTGTGCCCGGCCGGGGAGGACACAATACATATTTGCAAGGCGTGCCACGCCGCTGTGAACGGCGAACTTATCAGGGAACAGAGCTCATGCCCCGAATGCGGCGCAAAATCTCTCAAACAGGAGAAGGCGATTGAAGTTGGAAATATTTTCAAGCTAGGGACAAAATATTCATCCGCGTTCAAGCTTACATACAAGGATAAGAACGGTTCTAGTAAAGTTGTCGTGATGGGATGTTATGGGATCGGGCTTAGCCGGCTTATGGGGACCATTGTTGAGGTGTATCATGACGGACATGGAATTATGTGGCCGGAGTCCGTCGCGCCAGCGCACGCCAGCCTGCTAACTGTTGGTTCATTGAACGCCGAATTGAAAAAAACTGCCGAGCGTGTCTATAATACATTGGTTCGCGCAGGAATCGAGGTTTTGTATGATGACCGTGAGAACGCTTCCGCGGGTGAGAAATTTGCCGATGCTGATTTAATAGGCTTGCCTTGGCGGATTGTTTTGAGCGAGAAGCTTTCAGTAAAAGGCGAAATAGAGATAAAAAACAGGTCTGAAAATAAAGCCGTTATCATTAGAGAAAAAAACCTATTAACAGCAATACAAACAAAATAATGATTTTAAGAAAAACAATCGGGATTGATTTAGGGACAGACACTACACAGGTGTATCTTGGAGGTTCAGGGATTGTTGTAAATGAGCCGAGTATTGTCGCGTTTAACAATCTTACAAACAAAATAGTCGCTGTTGGATTGGAAGCAAAAAAAATGCTTTCGAGGACGCCGGCGCATATAACAGTGCTTCGTCCGATTGGCAATGGAGTTATTGCGGATTTCGATATGGTGAAGGAGATGATTCAGAGTTTTTTGCATCGCGAGCACTTTCCTTGGTCGTGGATTACGCGTGTTATTGTGAGTGTGCCGACGAATCTCACCGAGGTTGAGCGCAAGTCTGTTGAGGATCTTTTACGCGAAGTTGGCGCTAATCCCGTATATCTTGTGGAACAGCCTATAGCCGCAGCCCTAGGAAGCCGACTTGATATACACCAACCCACCGCGCATCTTATTGTTAATATAGGTGCTGGGGTGACTGATATTGCCATGCTCTCGCTTTCCGGGGTTGTGGTTTCGAAGAGGCTTAAAATTGCCGGTGATTATTTTAATAATGAAATTATACGAGGTGTTCGCGAGGAGTTGAAGTTGAGTATAGGAGAACCGACAGCTGAAGAAATAAAAGTTGAAGTTGGTTCGGTTATACCCATGAATGAGAAGTTGGAATTCGTGATCCGCGGGCGCGATCTTCAAAATGGGCTTCCAAGGGAGGCGGTAATCAAGGACAATCAAGTTAGATTTTGGCTTACTAGGCCGGCGAAACTTATTGTAGACGCAATAAAGGATGTTGTGGAAAACGCTCCGCCTGAGCTGGTCGGAGATGTTTATAAAAATGGCGTCTATTTTTGCGGAGGAGGCAGTATGCTCCGCGGAATCAGCCAACTTGCCGCGAAAGAGATCGGCGTTCCCGTGATGGTTATTGAAGACCCTCTTACATGCGTCGCGCGCGGGACAGGCGTTTTTTGCGACAAATTTGAGGATCATAAGCATCTACTCGGCAGTTTTATACGCGGTGCCGGGACAGATAGTTAATAAGAATACGCATGAAGCGAGTGTACACATTTGTCGTGAGTTGCGCGTCGCTTGCGCTTGTTCTTGCGCTTGTTTTTATGAGAGGAACGATATTGAAAGCGCTTTCAGGAACGCCGGATACTTTTTCATGCGATCTTGTCGTTGCTGAAAATCAGGCGTTGCGTTCTGCTAGAAGTTTTGGTTTTACGCGAAACAGGCGTTATTTTGAAGCGGATCTTTATTCAAAATATCCGTTTAATGACAAGGAAATTCTCGTGATTGATGCAGGAAGCGACGACGGGATGAAAGTAGGAATGCCTGTGTTTTTACGCGAAAACATTCTTATTGGCAGAATAAGCTCCATAAAGAAAACACAGAGCGAAGTTGAAACAATTTTTAATTCCTCATGGCGCAGCAGCGTTTTTATAGGCAGTAGAAAGATAAAAGCCGTTTTGCGCGGCGGGAAATCTCCGATACTCGAACTTGTTCCTAAAAACGCTGTTTTGGAAAAAGGCGACTCAGTTGCAAATAGTTCTCCGAACTTTCCACTTGGAGCCTACATTGGAACAGTTTTAAATATTTATAATGATGGCAGTGATTTATGGTTTACCGCAGATGTTGATACGGGATATTCCATTCAAGACGCCAGAAGTGTTTTTGTGATTGCTGATTTCCAATAAAGCATATGTTTGAATCGCGCTTTGTATATTTAGCATCCCTAACCGCGGTTCTCACGGTTTGTTTTTTCTTTTTACAGTATTCGCGCGTGGCGGAAATTTGGGGAATAAATCCTAATATTCTTTTGGTTTTTTTTCTCACCCTGTTATTTTTAAGGTTCGCCGCGTTTTTGTTTTCTGTTTCGGCGCTGGTTTTTCTTATTTTTTCAATTTTCTTTTTCCATTTTTGGTTTTTTGAGGCGATTGCGCTTGTGGCTGTTTCAATCATGGCTGGATTTACCAGGAAGGCGCTTACCGGAGATAGGGTTTTAGATTTTTTTACTCTAGTACTATGTTCTACAATTATATTTTATGCCGTTCTTTACGGATTGGATATTTTTAGTTTTTCGGTGTTGTTTATTATTCTCAAAGAGGCCTTGTATAATATTCTTGTCGGATGCGTAGCGTTGCTGTTTATTTTTGCCCCAGTTTTTTATGACTCGACCGCGACTAAATATAGAAGAGGTACTCGCTGACCATCTCCTCAGAGAGGATGTCCGTGAAGTTCCAATACAAAGGAAATTTTTTGTTGTTTTTCTCTGGGTAGCCTTGATCTTAGTTGGTATTGTCTTAATTCGCTTTCTTTATGTTGGCGCTGTAAGATACTCGTTTTATTCCATGCGGGCTCTTCGCAATATAAGTGACATAATCATAAATCCTGCGCCACGCGGCGTCATACGCGACAGGTTCGGCAAGGAATTTGTAAAAAACGACCATTCTTTTAACGCATATTTATTACCGAGGTTTCTTCCAAAAGAACCTAGTGAACGGTCAAAGATTCTTATCCACCTGAGTGAAGTTTTAAAAATAGATTTTCAAGAGCTTTGGAAGAAAATTGTAATAAGAGATTGGCAATTAACTGATCGAATACTTCTTGTAAATGACCTTTCGCAAGATGAGCTTATTGAACTTACATCCGAGCGTATTCCGGGAATCAAAGTTGAATCCGGATTTAAACGCGTTCAGGAAGAACCGTTTGTGTTTTCGCACTTGGTTGGGTATACGGGCCTGGTTGATTCAAATGATCTTGAAGATAATTTTTCACTTGTCATGGACGACGAGATAGGCCGCGCTGGGCTAGAGTCTTTTTATGACGGCGACCTACGGGGATTGAACGGTGAAGATATAACTTTTAAGGACGCTTTAGGGAAGATTCAAGGAGCCAATATTGTCAATAATCCTAAGCCCGGAAATTCTTTGGATACTTTTATAGATAAAAATTTTCAAACTTTTTTCTACAAGCGGCTCGAGCAAACGCTTAAAGACCTTGGACGCAATATTGGAGTCGGAGTTGCGATGAACCCGAAAAACGGCGAGATTCTAGCGCTTGTTGGAATTCCAGGATTTGACGCTTCAAATGTCGCCGATTCTCTTGATTCGAAGTACCAAGCGCTTTTTAACCGCGTTGTTGGAGGGAAATACAATCCCGGTTCGACTATAAAACCCTTGGTTGCGACAGCCGCGCTCAGTGAGGGGATTATTTTTCCAGACAAAGAAATTTTTTCAAGCGGATCGCTTGAGGTTCCAAATCTTTACAATCCAGATATGCCAAGCAAATTTTTAGACTGGAAGGCTCATGGATGGGTTAATCTTGCGTCGGCTTTAGCGAGGTCCAGTAACGTTTACTTCTATGAAGTTGGCGGAGGTTTTCAAGATCAGAAAGGTCTTGGTATAGGCCGTCTAAAAAAATGGTGGCAGAAATTTTTACTTGATAAGAAAACAAACATAGATATTTCAGGGGAAACTGCCGGTTTCTTGCCAGATCCTGATTGGAAAGAGAAGACAACCGACCAGCCGTGGCGGCTTGGGGATACATACAACGTAACCATAGGACAGGGAGATTTTTCAATCACTCCGATAGCGCTTTTGAATTATATAAGCGCTATCGCAAATGGCGGAGTTGTTTATCAGCCGAGGATTGTTAAAGATGTTGTTAATTCGCAGGGAGAGACAATAAAAGAAACAAAACCTGTTGTACTCGCTGATTTGCGCAAGGACATAGGAAATGTTTTACCGTACGTTTGGGAGGGAATGAGGGATGCAGTGCGACAACCATACGGAACCGCCCGTCTTTTAGGCAACCTTCCCGTCGCGGTTTCTGGAAAAACCGGTTCGGCACAGGTTGAAAATAACACAAAAACAAACGCTTTTTTTGTCGGTTATGCTCCGTCTGATGATCCTGAAATCGCTATTCTAGTTTTGATAGAAAATTCGAGAGAAGGGAGCTCAAACACGGTTCCTATAGCTAGAGACGTTTTTCTATGGTATTATCAAAATAGGCTTAAAGGCCGTTAAAGTTTATATATTTATGTCAAAAGGCTATATTTCGCAGGAGCGGTACGATGAAGTCAAAAAAGAGCTGGAACAGCTTAAAACTGTCGGCAGGAAGGAGATCGCCGAACGCTTGAAGCAATCAAAAGATCTTGGAGACCTTTCGGAAAATTCCGATTATCAGGAAGCGCGCGAAGAGCAGGCTCGCCTTGAAATCAGAATAGTAGAGTTGGATGATTTACTTAGGAATTCGTCGATTATAAAAAAATCAGAAGGAACACTTGCTATACGAGTCGGTTCGAAAGTCAAGGCGAAAAAAGACGGTGAAACTGTTGAATACGTAATTGTCGGGTCGAGTGAATCAAAACCAGCCGATGGTTTGATTTCTAACGAATCCCCGGTCGGAAGGGAGTTTTTAGGTAAAAAATTGGGAGATATTATTCGCGTGCGAACTCCAAAAGGGGAGGCCGTGTACGAAGTAACTGGGATTGAGTAGTTTTTATGCTCGAAGATTTAATTCAAGATAGGCGCCGTAAACTTGAACGGTATGCCGCTTCGGAAAATCCATTTCCGGCGCGCGTTGGCATTAGAACTCTGCTAGGAAAAATAGTAACGGAGTTTTCCAAGTTTTCACGCGGAAAGAAAAATATTATTGTTGTAGGCAGAATTTTCGGACTTCGCGACCAGGGGAAAATTCTTTTTGCGGACTTACGGGACACAAGCGGTTCATTGCAGCTGGTTTTAAGCGAGAAAGACCTTAATGACCGCTTTGTTTTTATAAAAGAGACGCTGGATATTGGAGATTTTATTGAAGCGAAAGGAACTGTTTTTACAACAAAGCGCGGAGAAAAAAGTGTTTTAGTGAAGAGTATCCGAATTCTTTCAAAAAGCATGCGTCCGATTCCATCAGAGTGGTACGGACTTACAGATGTCGAGACACGTCTTCGGAAGCGGTACTTGGATTTACTATTGAATAAAGAAGTCCGCGATTTATTTATTAAGAAAAGCATCTTCTGGAACTCTGTTCGTTCATATTTAAAAAATGAAGGATTTCTTGAAGTTGAAATGCCGGTTCTTGAGCCGATTCCGGGAGGAGCTGAAGCGGAGCCCTTTACAACCCATCACAACACGCTCGATATGGATTTTTATCTTCGCATCTCGCTTGAACTCCCGCTTAAAAAGCTCCTTGTCGGCGGGTTTGAAAGAGTTTTTGAGATAGGCAGGATTTTTCGCAATGAAGGCATTGACCGAGAACATCTTCAGGATTACACGCAGATGGAATGCTACTTAGCATACGCCGATTATGGAATTATGATGAAGTTCGTAGAGAAGATGTATAAGAAAGTAATTTCAGAAACGTTCGGAACTGCAAAAATTTCTTACGGAGGGAAGAAAATAGACTGGGGAAAGAAATGGGCGACAGTAGATTATTACGACGCATTCAAAAAAGCTTCCGAAATTGATTTAAAGACCGCGACCCGAGACGAACTTTTTAGAAAGGCAAAAAGCTTGGATGTAAAAATTGAACCAAACGCCGGCCTGCCTGCGCAGACAGGCAAGGGGCGGTTGATTGATGGAATATATAAAAAAGCGATTCGGCCGAATCTTATAGAACCGTGTTTTCTCATAAATCCTCCAGTTGAGGTTGAACCGCTTGCAAAGCGCATGGAAGGCGATTCTACGCGCGTTGAGCGGTTTCAGGTGGTTGCGTGCGGAACGGAGCTTGGAAAAGGTTTTTCTGAATTGAATGACCCAATTGACCAACGCAAGCGATTTGAAGAGCAAATGAAGTTGCGCGAGACAGGCGATAAGGAGGCGCAACGTTTAGACGAGGATTTTCTTGAAGCGCTTGAATATGGAATGCCTCCCGCCGCGGGATTTGGCATGTCGGAGCGGTTATTCGCGGTGCTTATGGACAAGCCGGTCAGAGAAACTGTAGTATTTCCTTTGATGAGACAGAAGTAATATTTATTTATGTTAAATCCAATTTTTATAAGAGAAAATCCAGGGGCAGTAAAAGCAGGTATTTCTAAGAAAAATATAGATTCTAAGCTTATAGATAAATTTTTGCGTTTAGATGAGGATTGGCGTTCAAAAACAGCGGCGCTTAATGAATTAAATGGGGAACAAAACGCGCTTAGTAAGGAATTGTCAAAAAGGCAAAATGAAGCGTTAATGAGTAAAGCTCAACTTCTTAAAAAGCGTATAACGGAAATTAAAGAAGAACATGCAAATCTTTTTAAAAAACGCAACGAAATACTTCTTAAGTTGCCAAATATCCCTTTTGATGATGTTTTTATTGGGAAAGACGCGTCAGAAAATAAAGTTCTTCGCGAGGTTGGCAGTAGACCGGAGTTTGATTTTAAACCAAAAGACCATCTTACTCTTGGAGAGGCGCTCGGAATAATAGATGTTAAAATAGCGGCGGAAGTCGCCGGCGCGAGATTTAATTATCTTATTGGCGACGGAGCGCTTCTTGAGTTCGCGCTTGTGCAGTTTGCGATTAAAACAATAATAGCGCATGGATTTGTGCCGGTTATTCCGCCAGTTTTTATCAAGCCTGAAGTTTTTGAGGGTATAGGACGGCTCGCGGCAGACCAAAAGGAAGAGCGTTATTATTTAAATAGAGATGATCTATATCTTATTGGAAGCGCCGAGCATACGCTTGGGCCGATTCACATGAATGATGTTATTTCTTCCGAAGAACTTCCAAAACGTTATGTCGGTTTTTCAACTTGTTTTCGCAGGGAGGCTGGTTCATACAGCAAAGATACGAAAGGCATTCTTCGCGTGCATCAGTTTGATAAAGTTGAGATGTTTATTTTTTCCGACCCTAAAAAATCAGAAGAGGAACAAAAACTTTTGCTTTCTATACAGGAAGAGCTTGTTAAGAAATTAGAACTTCCATATCGCGTTATAGAGAATTGCACAGGGGATATGGGATGGGCAGATGCTAGGCAGTTTGACATTGAAACATGGATGCCGAGCCAAAAAACATATCGCGAAACGCACTCGTGCTCCAACACGACTGACTTTCAATCAAGCGGCATCAATGCAAAATACAAAACCGCCGGCGGCAAGAAAGAATATTTGCATCTTTTGAACGCGACAGGGATCGCCATCGGCAGGATGATTATCGCGATTTTGGAAAACAACCAAACAAAAGAGGGGACTGTGAAGATTCCTAAAGTGCTTCAGGAGTTTATGGGGAAGGAGGAGATAGGTAAGTAACTGGAGAAATTTTTAATTTTTAATTTACAATTTTTAAACCGCCAATCGGCGGGCGCCCTTCGGGTTTTTAGAAAAGAGCTTGACGGTTTTATGTTTGCGGTGTATCATAATAACACTGAAGATAAAGCATTTTCAGTAGTTGCGATGTGCTATGACGCGTCATAGCGTACTGTAAAATTGTTCTTTTCAATTTAAAACAAAAGGAGGATTGTCATGGCGGAGAAAAAATTATTTCCTGTCACAGGCGATCAATTTATTGATGTCGACACGAGAATGTCGGACATTAAGCGCCAGCTTCGTCTAGGTTTACGGGGAAAAAACGCAAGCCCATTGGATCCAGGGTTCATTCTTGATACACTTCAGGATATTGACGAGGTAAAGTCTGGTAAGAATAAGAGAGGTGATATTCTCAAACTTATTTCCGGCGCAGAGCAGATTATTATCCCACCGACCAATGGAGCCCGAATGTTTGTAAACGCGGAAAAAGTTTTTACAAACACTTATGATTTTAAAGGTAACTCAAGGTTAAACAAACCAGCTCCAGCGACGGAGAAGACCCCTGTCCACGTGTATGAAATAGTGCGAGATACCACATTCAGACAGATGTTTCGTTCGCTCGGTGTCAGCGCTGATCTCAATAAACCTCACCTTACACAAGACCAGATAATAGCATTCGCAGAGACGCACAGAAATTGGTTAGGAACCGTGCCACAATCAACGTTTTTTATATCCAGTGTTGGCAACTACTTCTTCGTTGTTCTTATTCAGATTTCCTATGGTACATGGGGTCCGGGCGATAACTACAATGTTAGTGTGTATATAAACTCGTTCAAATCTGGAGACGTTTTAGATGCCAGGGACAGGAATCGGTTAGTGATTGCACAATTGCAAAAACCCCCCGTAGTTTAATATTTACTCCCTTTATTTCTATCCCCTTGAACACTGAGATGTTCAAGGGGCTTTTTTCTTCTTTGCGCGCGTTCTTTTAAAATGTTGTAGAATATAGGCAATGGGAACGCTGTTTAGAAAAATCGTTTGGCTCGTAGTTTCGGCGGCGATTATATACGCGGGGTATAGGATATACACCGATTGGTGGAACGGGGAAATTCCCTCACTTGGCAGAATAAGAGAGTACGCGCAAAATATACTAGAGACGAAAAGCGAGGATGTTGGACGCGCTGTTGAGCAAAAGGCTGGCGAGTACATACAGTCGGTAACACAAGAAACGAAGCAGGGGACTGTCCAGTATTTAAAAGAAAAGACACATGATATTTCTACAACAGTCGGGGAGGAATTGATTTCTAAGACAAGGGATTTTTTTGGGATTTCTTCTTCATCCTCCACTGGTATAGGTTCGCTTGGAAACGCGGTAATTCCCGCGCCGACAGGTCCAGGTTTTTTCGTACCGTCGCCACCTGCCACAATTTCATTCGGCGTTGATTTGCCTTTTGTTATTTCAATCAATCGCGGCGCTTCATATACAGTTAATTGGGGAAGCGGGACGAATGAATCAGGCGTGACTACAAAGAGCGGACTCACGATTTTAAAACATTCGTGGGATAAGGAGGGGGACTACACGGTAAAAGTTTCGGTGAATGACAATGGAAAAACGAATGAATATACTTTTCCGATTAGAATTTATAAATAAGCATTATGACGCGAAATTTTGGAGAAAAAGACGTGTTGCATTTTAAATCCGGCAAGAAAAATAGATCACGCTTGTTTCTTATAATCCTTATCCTATTTCTTTTTGTTGCCATCACTGTCGCCGCGATTTATATGATTTTTTCAGCTGAATTTTTGAAGGTGGAAAAACTTTCCATTGATACAGTGCGGGGCGTTTCCAATGAAAAACTTATCAGCGAAATAGAAACTAATATTGTAGGTGGGAGCACACTAGCTTCATTACTTGGTCCGGATAATATTCTTTTTTGGCGTATTTCGCCAAAACGCCTTACTTTCGCAAGTGTTTTGCCGATTATTTCCGAGGTTTCAAGAAACGTTGATATGAAGAACAGGCAGGTTTCAATTTCCGTTCGCGAGCGGGAAGGATTTGGAACGTGGTGCGCGGTGGATGAGTGTTTTGTCTTTGATAAGGAAGGTGTAATTTTCGCAAAAGCGCCTGATAGCGAGGGGATTCTCGTCATTCGCATAGACGACTTGAATGCGAGAAGGCCGATTATTGGAATTCCTATTTTCCCTAATTTAGAGTGGCGCGACAATTTTTTCAATACGCTTAAGATTATTAAAGAGCGTAATATTCCGATTTTGAAAATAATCGTTAAGGATTTTTCACTGCGCGAATGGGAAGTTGTTTCGACGCTCGGATTTTCTTTCTATTTCAGTTTTGATTTTGTCCCCGACAACTTGTCGGCGGTAATTACAAATATCTCTGATAGGATCCCGTTTAGCAATATTTCTTATCTTGATTTTCGCGTTCCAAACAGAGTTTATTACCAATAAGTTCTGCAATCGCGTCTCCGTCGTGGTATTATTAAATGGATATGAATCAACGGTCAGGTTTCACTCTTGTTGAGGTCCTCATATACGCGACGGTTTTTTCCGTGAGCGCTGTTTTTTTGGTTAATATTCTTGCCACGATAACGAATATTCAGTTGAAGCAAACATCTATGAACGAGGTAAATCAGCAATTGTCTTTTGTTTCCGAGACAATCAAACGGTATGTGCGCGAATCAAGCGTTATAACGAATACGGCCGGAGTCGCAAGTTCGTCACTCGCCCTTCGTATGGCCTCGTCAACTCTTGACCCGACAATAATTTATGTTGATGCTTCAAGCACGGCGATGCATCTCTCTCAAGGTACGAGCACTCCAATTACGCTTACAAACGACAAGGTTACCGTCGGGAATTTTTCTATCACGAAATTTGAAAACCCCGGCGGTATGGCGGTTGTCCAAATTGACCTGACGCTTGATTACAATTCAACGGGAGCGCAGAGCAAGGCATCCCAGACGTGGCGAAGCGCGATTGCGCGCGTTTCCGCGGCAACGTTTGATTCTAGTTTATTGCCCACAACCAATGGTTCGCTGAATTTTGGGGCTTCGGATGCCAAGTGGAACGACGCGTATTTTGGCGGCACGGTACGCTCGGTTGGGGATATAGGGTTTACTAATTCTTCTGTCGGGCTGGTTCTTGTCTCGCCTTCAAGCACTTGTTTCCGAGTCGGCGTAAGCAATACCGGCATAATTACTACGAGCTCCGTGGCTTGTCCATAGTAAACGTGGCTTACCGTGAATATAATTAAAGGACTTGTCCTGGGTGTAGTCGAAGGATTAGCCCCGTTAGAAATCGCGCCCGCGCTCGGCGCGCCCAAAGGGCTTATGGGCGGGCTATTTCTAACGGGGTTAGCACTTGACTTGGTTGAGTGCTAATCCTATACTGGACGCTGTGAAACAAAACGAACGGACTCAAACAATTCTCGAAACGGCGGTTGGTGATTTTATAAAGATAGGAAGACCAATCACTTCTGAGTACTTGTATGAGGAGTACGATTTCGGAATCAAACCTGCTACTATACGGCTTGAACTTAACGCGCTTAGCGAACTTGGATATTTTTTTCAAACTCATCCTTCCGGCGGGAGATTTCCGACGAATAAAGCGTATCGTTTTTTTGTAGAACAAACGCGCGCGCGGATTCCTGAAAATATTGCCAAAAATGTCATGTCGCTGGCGCGGGAATTTCTTTTAGACGAGAAAACCTCGTTTTTGGAAGATCTCGCGGGTCAGTTTAGCGTTGCGAGCGTAGTGTGGGGTGCTTCAGGAAATGCGCAATCAAGTAATTTAAGCAACCTCCTTGGTAGCGTAGAGGCTGATAAAAAAAATGATTTAATTGGAATAGTTGAAGATTGTGAGATGCTTCCAGAGCGATTTGGCGGTTTAACTGAAGAATTTCGAGACGGAGCATTGCCAAAAGTTTTTGTTGGAAAAAGCTCTATTGCGAAAAGCGACTGCATCTCGATTCTTACAGGAAATTTTTTTACGGACAGCGGGGAATTTACGCTCGCTATCATCGGTCCAAAGCGGATGGATTACGAGAGATCCATGGCGCTTTTTAAATCAATACAAAAAGTCGCAAAATCCTAATTTATTTTTTATGGACGAAAAAGAAAAACCCGCAACACAAAATGCTCCTCCTGATGATTTTAAAAAGTGCGAGGCGGAGCGCAGTGAGTATTTAGACGGGTGGAAGCGAGCGAAGGCGGACCTTATCAATTATAAAAAGGAAGAAATACAGAGGTTTCAGGAATTTGCGAAGTTCAGCAATGCGGGACTTATTGAAGAACTTATATCGGTAATGGACAGTTTCGACCTTAGTCTAAAGAGTGTTGATAAAGACAATGCCGGATATAAGGGGCTTGTAATCATAAAATCGCAGTTTGAAGATATTTTGAGACGAGCCGGACTTGAACAAATTGCTAATGTTTTAGGAGAAAAATTCAACCCTTCTTATCATGAAGCGGTTTCAGAAATAGAGTCGGACAAATCGGAAGGTGTGATAGTTGAAGAGGTTAGAAATGGATATTTATTGTACGGAAGAGTAATTCGTCCAGCGCGTGTAATAATTTCAAAAGGTCAAAAATAATCAAACAATTAAAACAAAAATAAAAATATGCCAAAAATTTTAGGAATCGATTTAGGCACTACAAATTCCGCGATGGCGATCATAGAAGGCGGAGAACAGCACATTCTTGAGAATGAGGAGGGCAACCGCACGACTCCTTCAATTGTCGCTATCAGTAAATCAAACGAGCGGCTTACCGGACTTTTAGCGAAGCGCCAGTCCGTTGTTAATCCAAAGAACACTATTTTCTCTGTAAAACGGCTTATTGGGCGCAAGTTTGACGACCCGGAAGTTCAGCGTGATAAAAAGTGGCTTTCTTATGATTTGCAAAAATCAGCAACTGGGGGAGTTGAAGTAAAAATGGGAGATCCTTCGGCAGGCTCAGGACAAGGCCGTTGGTACAAGCCGGAGGAAATTTCCGCGATGATTCTCCAGAAGATGAAGCTAGACGCGGAAGCCAAGCTTGGAGAAAAAATAGACGAAGCCGTAATCACGGTACCCGCGTATTTTGACGATTCTCAGCGCCAAGCAACAAAAAATGCCGGCGAGATTGCCGGATTCAAAGTACGCCGAATCATAAATGAGCCGACGGCCGCGGCTCTCGCTTATGGAATAAACAAAAAGAAAAACGAACAAATTGTCGTGTACGATTTCGGCGGGGGAACATTCGACATTTCAATTCTTGAAGTTGGCGACGACACGGTTGAAGTTAAGTCGACTGGCGGGGATACGCATCTTGGCGGAGATGATTTTGATAAAATTATTATTGAACACCTCGTAGCGGAGTATAAAAAGCGCGAGGGTTTTGATATTTCAAAAGATTCACTCGCGATTCAACGCCTTAAAGAAGCGGCGGAACGCGCAAAGCATGAACTTTCAACCGCGCTTGAAACGGAAATCAATCTTCCGTACATAACATCAGACGCGTCGGGGCCTAAACATTTTGTAATGAAAATTACAAGGGCGAAACTGGAAGATTTGGTACGCGACCTTATTAATCATTCAATTGACCTTGTGAAAGAAGCAGTGACTGCACCGGCTCCCAAGGGCGCTGGATTCAAACTTGAAGACATAGACGAAATCGTTCTTGTCGGAGGGCAGACAAGGATGCCGGCGATTCAAGAAGCGGTTAAAAAGCTTTTTGGAAAAGAGCCGCACAGAGGAATTAATCCAGATGAAGTTGTCGCAGTTGGCGCGGCTATTCAAGCTGGAATTCTTCAGGGTGATGTGAAAGATATTTTACTTCTTGACGTGACTCCGCTTACTTTGAGCATTGAAACTTTAGGAGGCGTTGCAACTCCAATGATTCAGAAAAACACAACCATCCCGACTTCAAAGACGCAAGTTTTTTCCACTGCCGGGGACAATCAGACATCAGTCGAGATTCATATTGGACAGGGCGAACGGCCTCTTATGGCGGACAATAAGACGCTTGCCAGGTTTATTTTAGACGGGATCCCCCCGTCTCCGCGCGGAGTTCCTCAAATTGAGGTTACTTTTGATATTGACGCCAACGGAATTTTGAGTGTTTCGGCGAAGGATAAGGCGACCAGCAAGAGTCAGTCTGTGAAAATTGAAGCTTCAACTAGTTTAAACAAAGATGAAATTGAAAAGCTTAAGAAAGAAGCAGTTGAACACGCGGTTGACGACCAGAAAAAGCGCGAGTCAATTGACGCAAAGAATCAGGCGGAGACTCTTATTTATGTCGCTGAAAAAAGTCTTCGCGATGCGGGGGATAAGGTACCGCCCGACGTAAAAGAAAATATAATGAAGAAAATAGAACAGTTGAAGGGATTAAAAGATGGAGGAAACATCGAAGAAATAAAACATTCCACGCAAGAACTTTCCTCCGAACTTCAAAAAATCGGTGAAATGATGTATAAAGGTAGCGAAGACCCGAATAAAAAACCAGATGGACCAGCAAATGAGGCAAATAGTTGAGTCGGCGCGCGAATCGGAGTCTGAATCCGATGCGAGTGTGTGGAAACTCGCGGTTCTCGTCGTTTTGGGGGTGATATTCAGCCTTTTATCCGCCTACTATTTAAGCGTTTTTCTTTCTTCCGATAATTTCGGGTCTATTTTAGCAAGTTTTAGTTTTGCGGCGGTTCTTACGATTGTCAACATATTACAGGTTCTTTTTATTAAGAATCTCTGGGCGCTTCGCGGTGCCGTTATTTTGGAGTGCGTCGCGCCGATTATCTTTTTTATGTCGGCGATTTTCCCTGTTCTTTTTCTACCATTACTTGTCGCGGTTGCGCTTTATGTTATTTTCGCGCTTACTGGCGCCGGTCGCGGATTCAGGAATCTTTCGAACAGCCTCTCTGTTCAATTTTTTGGAGTCGCGAAACCGGTCGCGGCAAAGTTTGTAACAGGGTTTCTTATTTTTGTAAGCGTTGCGATGTATTACCAATTTATAGAACTGGGGAGGCTCGGGCCAGAAACCGGGCAATTTCTTATGAATCAGTTGCTCGCGTCAACAGAACCGGCATTAAAAATCCAATACTCCGGAATTTCTTTCAATCAAACTGTTAAGCAGTTCGCGGATTCCATGGCGAGAAGCGTTATAAATAAAACTCGGTTTGAGCCTATTAATGACCCAAATATCGGTTTGAGCGGAGACCTTACCCAGCTTTCAACCACAGAACAAAATAGAATCGCTGACGCGCTTTCTGTTAATATCCTGCAGTCTTTTGAAAAGCGAGTGGGAACGCTTAATCCAAATGAGAACGTTCGGGATTCTGTCTTTAACTTGGTTAAAAAATGGCTTGGAAAGTTTTCCGCCGAGTCGAAACAGATGCTTGCCGTTAGCGGGGCGGTTTTAATTTTCTTCTCATTGCGAGGTATTTCCATTATTGCGATGCCTATCATAGAATTTCTCGCTTTTGTGCTTTTTAAACTGCTTTTGATTTTAGGATTCGCAAGAATCGCCATGGAGAAAAGAGACCGCGAATTTGTAATTCTTTAGAAATATAAGCCATGAAAAAAGATTATTATGCAATTTTAGGCGTCGCTCGCGACGCCTCAGAGGAAGAAATTAAGAAATCATATAGAAAGCTTGCCCATCAGTATCACCCTGATAAATCAGGCGGAGATGAGAGAAAATTTAAAGAAATAAACGAAGCGTACCAGATTCTTTCAAATAAAGAAAAGCGAACACAGTACGACCGTTTCGGACAGGTGTTTTCCGCCGGAGGCGGACCCGCCTATGGCGGAGGTGACTTCTCTGGATTTGGCGGATTCGGCCAAGAGGGATTTAAGTGGAATGTAAATTCCGAAGATTTCGGAGACTTCGGTGATATTTTTGAAACTATTTTTAGCCAATTCGGAGGCAAGCGCGGACCAACATACACGCGCGGGTCTGATGTTGAAGCTATTCAGGAAATCTCTCTTGAAGACGCGTTTTTCGGCGTTAAACAGAAGCTTCGCTATAAAACGCATATTTTTTGCGATTCTTGTAAAGGATTTGGGTACGATAAAAAAGACGGCGTAAAAGAATGCGCGACGTGCCGTGGAAAAGGGGAAATCCGCGAAGAGCGCAAAACTTTTTTTGGGAATTTTTCCCAGACGCGGGCGTGTCCGGAGTGCCGAGGGCAGGGAGAAGTCCCAAAGAAACCATGCAACATTTGCAATGGAAACGGACGCGTGTCGGGTGAGCGCGATTTCACGGTTGAAATAGCGTCAGGCATTGAGGACGGCCAGATTATCAAAGTGAGCGGAATGGGAGAAGTTGGCGAGCGCGGAAGCGCGCCTGGGGATTTATATCTTACTATTCGCGTAAAACCACACTCAATTTTTGAAAGAAAAAAAGCGGACCTTTTTTTGACTAAAGATATTCGCATTACCGAGGCATTACTTGGGAAAGCAATAAAGATGAAAGACATTAGCGGAGACGTTTTTTCAATGGAAGTTCCTCCCGGATTTAATTTGAAAGAGAAATTAAGAATTCATGGTCGTGGAATGCCAAAGCTTGGAATATTTGGAACCAAGGGTTCGCGCGGAGACCTTTACGTTATTCTAAATATAAAAACCCCGACGTCGCTTTCCGCGAAGGCGAAGAAATTATTGGAGGAGTTGGATGGGGAGATGTAAAACCGAAATATCTAATTCCTAATGTCTAATTTCTAATATCATTGCGGGTTGCCAGTAGGGGATTCGGGTGTTTTGTTTGACAAGTGTTACGGCGGCGTGCTACACTATCTCTAGATAGTTAATTCAAAATCAAATCGAAAGGAGACAGTCATGCCAATGATTTTCGTATATGGTGTTCCAAAAGAAACGTCAGAAGGGTTGCTTCTGGAACTTATGAACGATTACAAACGCATTGTTTCAGGAATTTCGGAGCTTCATTTTGAACAGGATATGGTTTCCGTGTTTTTCCCGACGGATCTGATGTTGGAGAGACCGGGTAGTGAGGTTGTTATTTTTGTTAGGAGTTTGTACGAAAAATCTGAGAGGACGAAAGATGTTATCCAGCGGATCGCGAGGGAATTGGGATTTCGGACGAAAGAATATTTTCCAAACTCGCTCGTTGAGTGTTTTATAGACACCATAGGGGTAGATCAGGTTTTTCGGTGTTGGTCGTCATACGATATGGATCAACGTTTTCGTAAGTAGGGTTTCGTTGCGATGTTTTCTTAGACCGCTTAGTAGGGAAATCCGACCGGCGGTCTTTTTATTTGTCTCGTTTTAATTAAAACAAGCGTGTTCGGGGGTTCGCTATGACACGTCATAGTAGTGTATGACACGTCATACATTCTCTCTTGTTGCTGTGCGGATATTTGACAAAAGATATTGTTTTGGTAACATATCAGCATATCCGTAGATAATAGGCAGTCCGCCAGCAGGCAGACAGAAGTCCTATCAAGGAAGGCTAAGTTTTAGCACTTATTCTGCGGCATTAAAGGTCGCGGTTTTTTGTTAAGTTTTCCAAAAACTTAACAAACCCCGTTAGATAAAACCATGTAGTTTGTTTACATGTTGCGCAGTTTAAAAGATAAAAATTTCTACGTTGGGCGCACTGAAGATCTAAAACAACGGTTTGCTGAACATAACAGTGGAAAAGTGTCCAGTACAAAAGATCGTCGGCCGCTCAAGCTTGTGTATTGCGAAATTAGTGTAAACGTAAGGGATGCTGCGCATAGGGAAATATATTTCAAAACAGCATGGGGTAAGCGATATCTCAAAAGTCGGCTAAAACACGATTTAGAAGATATCTAACGGGGTGCTCAATTTTTGCTAATTTTTGGATACAAAAATTAGAAAATTATCGCACATGAAAACAAAAGCACAGAAAACTAAGGCAGTTGAGAGCGGTATTAATGATTTAAAGAACAGTAAAACCGTTATTATTACTGATTTCACGGGACTTAGCTCAAATGAAATGAATTCTCTTCGGCGCGCGCTTCGCGCCATAAGTACGCCGTTCCGTGTCGTGAAGAAGCGGTTGCTAAAGATTATATTCGAGAAAAGTGGGGCTCAATTTGACCCGAAACAATATTCCGGACAAATGGGAGTCGCATTTTCTCCAAAAGATATTATTGAAGTTTCAGGCACTGTGTATCGCTTTGCGAAGGAACATGAGAAAAGGGGAATATTCAAAATCTTGGGCGGGCTGGATGTGACTGATAAGCGATTTATTGACGGAAAGGAAGTTATAGCAATAGGCAAGCTTCCATCGCGAGAGGTGCTCATCGGCCAGTTAGTCGGCATGATCGCGGTGCCTATAAAATCACTTCTCTTTATCTTGAAAGAAAAGTCAAAACAAACACAATAATTTATGAACGAAAAATTTAACGATATAATTGAAAAAATAGAAAAGCTTTCAGTTTCGGAGCTCGCGGAGCTCATAAAAGCGCTTGAGGAAAGGTTTGGTGTTTCTGCGTCTGCTATGGCAACTCCTGCTCAAGGCGGGTCCGCCTCGGGTGAAGAGGAGAAGACATCATGGAATGTTTTTCTTAAAGCGAGCGGAGACCAGAAAATCAATGTGATTAAGGCTGTCCGTGAGATAACAGGACTTGGGCTCAAGGAAGCAAAGGATATAGTTGATGCCGCGCCGAAAATGGTAAAAGAAGGGCTGAAAAAAGAAGAGGCGGAAGAACTTAAAAAGAAACTCGAGGGAGTAGGAGCTTCCGTCGAGTTACGATAGAAGGAAGCCCCGACGTAAGAAGTCGGGGTCCCGACCTTGCAGAATGCGAGCATCGGGGAAGAAACTTGAAGCTGTCGGAGCAACTGTCGAACTTCAATAAGCGATGTTCTTATGAAAAAGAGGCCGTTTGAAAACGGCTTCTTTTTCGTTTAAACTTATTTTAAATGGGTGTTTAGCTCAGCTGATTACCGCGCCCGCAACGCTTCGCACACCTGCCCGAAATACTACCGTTGCAGGCGGGCGAGCGTGCCATTCATTCACCCCGTTAGATACAATAAGGCACGGGCACATAGCTCAGTGGTAGAGCGCTTCGTTCACATCGAAGAGGTCCAAGGTCCGATCCCTTGTGTGCCCACATAAAAGTATCTAACTGGGCAGGTTACAAAGGTCGCTGGTTCTCCGCTGGTTGGCGGACAGCAACGCCCACATTTTAATCTTGAACTTTTATTTACCTTGGATTATATTAAAAATAGTTCTTAAGTATTGGATTAACATAACTCCATTATTTTTTGACAGAAAGGAGTATGAGAATGAAAGCAGAGGAGCTTAAACCAAATAGTTGGTTTAAATGGGTGGGTGATTGGAGAGTATTCCAGTGTTTACCCGGAGAGATTATTATTCTTGAAGGAAAAAGAGCTGTTCCAGTGAAACCGCTCCAGCCAACAGTAAACATTCCTGGTGGGTATATTCCGGCCGATGACGAAGTAACTTTATTTAAAGAAAGCTTTATACGATTGAATTAAAGGAGAAAGAAGCAACAGTACCGTAAAACCGCTTGAAAGTGAGCGGTTTTTAAATTTTTACAAATATTTTCTGATGTTTTCTTTGTGTTCTTCAAATGTAGGGGAGCAATATGTATTATGCGCTACGTCGTGGACATAGTAAAGGCAGTCGGTTTGTTTTGGGTAGAATGCCGCTTTAATGGCGTCTAGCCCTGGATTTGAAATTGGATGCGGGGGAAGACCGCTTACGTGGTATGTGTTATACGGCGAATCAATGTTTTTATCATCGGATTTTATTGGTGCCCACCACCCATTTTCCGTTTTTCCACGAATATACTGCACTGTTGCGTCAAGCTGAAGCCGCATATTTTTATCAAGCCGATTCCAGAGAATTCCAGCAATAAGCGGCATATCATCCGCGTTGGCAGCTTCACGCTGGATAAGTGAAGCAATTTTTAGCGCCGTATACCATTTTATATTTTTCTGCGCGGATATTTTTTGATACGGAGCGAATTTTTCATTGAAAGTATTTTTCATCCGCGTGGAAATCTGTTCCCATGTTTCATCAATAGGAAGCAGATATTTAGTCGGAAAGTACATTCCCTCACTATCCTCAAAAACTACATTGCCGTTTTCGTATAGAAATCCTTGTTTTTTGAGCAGTTCCGCAATTTCTTCTTTCCGTACTCCCTCCGGAATCGTAACCCAGCGCATATACGGTTCTCCTGAGAGAATTCGGGCGAGCATCCACGCGTTCATAGTTTTTGCGATTTTATATCCGCCGGAATCAATTCCGTAGCCCAATCCTTTCACAGTAAGCACAAAACGGAATATGAATTCGTTTCGGATGTACCCGTCTTTTTTTAGTTTTTGAACAACATCTGAAGTAGTCATATCGTCAGTTACCACCAGCCGTTCAAGTTTAACTTCCTTACCTTGTTCTCGATTCGCAGGCGCTTGAAGCTGGATAAGGAAAGCAAGAATGATAAGCAACGCGATTGATGCTATTGCTATAAAGCCCTCACTGGTAAAAGCTACTATTTTTTGCCAGTGCGGAATTCTTTTCTTCATAGGATTAAGTATACCTTATTAAATTTGTTTTTTTTGCGTTCTAGAATGTCGTTTTTGGGACTATTTGTCGCGCGCGTGATATAATGTTTATGTGAAAATAGGCTCTTTACTTAAGAAGTGTTTTATCCCGCATAAGAAGAATAATCACAAGCCTCATATATTGCGATGGGAATCTGCCGTCATAATTCTTACGACGGTTCTTGTGGTTGAAGTCTTGTTTCTAACGCAACTCATACTTATTTTTCCGGGATCCAAATTTTTTGCGTCTGTTTTGAATTCTATTATTGTTGAAAAGACTAATGAATATAGAACTGACCACCAGCTCAATTTTATGAACACGAATGCGCTGCTTACTCAAGCGGCGCAAATGAAAGCGGAGGATATGGCGCGCCGGAGTTATTTTTCACACGACAGTCCTGATGGCTTAACCCCGTGGTACTGGTTTCAAAAAGCAGGGTATGAATATTTGTATGCCGGCGAAAATCTTGCCATTGGATTTTTCGATTCAAACGACATTGTCAGCGCGTGGATGGATTCGGCATCGCATCGGGAAAATATTTTGAATGCGCGTTATACGGAATTCGGCATAGGAGTAGCGAGTGGAATTTATAAAGGAAGGGAGACTATATTTGTTGCCCAATTATTTGGTAATCCCGCGAGAAAGAATGTTGTTGTGGTTTCTAATTCTCAGAATATTCAGGAAATTAATAAAGATGTTTCCGTGGATGTTGTCGCGGGGGATATTTCAAATGTATTAGGCGCGGAAGATTCCAAAACAGAAATTATTAAGTCTGTCGTCAATGAAAAAGAAGTTGTTTCTGAGAGTCTATTTAGAGAAGCGGCAATATGGGTTATTTCCACTCCAAGGACGATGACAAATTATCTTTTCATCGTTCTTATTACGATAATAACAATAGCGCTTGTTCTTACAATCGGAATAAGGGCAAAAGTTCATTATCCCGGATTGATTGTACACGGAGTTGTGATGTTGCTTGTTATAAGTTCGGCTATTTTATTTAATCATTATCTCGCTCTTTCGCAAATGAAATTACTGTAATTTCAACTGGCATTAAAACAACTTGTTGATAACTCACGACGCGAACCGCAGAAACGTAGAAGAATAAAGGTTTTTACCCCCGCTATGGCGGGGTTGTTCTTTTGGAACGTCGAAGTGGTATACTTGTTTATACAGGTGGGGAATTGTGGATAAGTATGTGGATATAGTTCCAATCTGGGGATAACTCTGGGAGATGACTAATAACAAATAACTAATAACTAATAACCAAACATGTTGCTAGGTGAATACAAACATACAGTAGATGAAAAGGGCAGAATTGCCGTTCCTGTAAAGTTTCGTTCGAATGTGAGTTCTGGCGCAATTATTACGCGGGGATTGGACCGCTGTTTGTTTGTTTTCGGACTGAAAGAATGGGAGGTTCTCGCCCAAAAACTTGTCGCTCTTCCTTTGGCACAAGCGAACTCCCGCGCGTTTTCGCGGCTTATGCTTGCCGGCGCGACTGATGTAAAACTTGATGTTCAAGGACGGATTCTTGTTCCTGATTATTTGCGCGAGTACGCGCAGGTTAAAAAGCATGTTGTGGTAGCTGGCGTATACAGCCGTTTTGAAATTTGGGACGCGGAATTGTGGAACACTTATAAATCGCGGACGGAGTCGGCGTCCGACGAGATTGCGGAAAAGTTGGGGGAACTAGGGATCTAACTAGGCATTGGGCTTTAGGTATTAGAAAAGAGAAAGAATTATGAATCGTGAATTATGAGGTACAAACATAACTTATAATTCATGATCCGTAATTCGAATCATATGCCAGTTCTTTTACACGAAGTTATACGAGTTTTAAATCCAAAACCCGGAGAATTTTTTGTTGACGCGACGCTTGGGGGCGGCGGGCACGCTAGGGAAATTTTGAAACTGATTGGAGATAGCGGATTGTTTTTGGGTATAGATTTGGATAGGTACGCGGCTCAGAGTTTTTCAAATGAGATTTCAAATGTTAAAAATGCGCAAATTGTTTTCAGAACATACACTGATCTTATTGATATTTTGAGACGCTGGAAGCTTCCGAAAGTTGATTGTTTGTTGATAGATCTTGGTTTTTCTTCGGACCAAATTGATGTGGTTGAGCGCGGGTTCAGTTTCAGGAAGGATGGGCCGCTTGATATGCGATATGACGATACTAATGGAATGACGGCTGGCGATGCGGTAAATTCGTTGAGCGAAAAAAAACTTTCCGAAATTATTAAAACATTCGGGGAAGACAGATTTGCAGATAGAATTTCCAAGGCAATTGTTTCATATAGAAAGCAAAAGCTTGTTACAAGAACTACTCAGCTTGCGGACATTATACTTCACGCGATACCGCGGTTTTGGAAAGATTCAATTCATCCAGCTACAAGAACATTTCAAGCGCTTCGTATTTTTGTGAATCACGAGTTGGAAAATCTTGAAAAGATTTTGAGCGATATTCCAAAAATAATGAATACTGGCGGAAGGGTGTCAATAATCTCGTTCCATTCTTTAGAAGATAGAATCGTGAAAAAGGCTTTCTTAGATTTTTCAAAGGAAGGAAAGGCGAAGCTTATCATAAAAAAGCCCATAGTACCACAATTTTCAGAACAAAAGTCGAACCCACGGAGCAGGTCCGCAAAACTCCGCGGAATAAAAATGAATTAAATTTATTTATGACAATTATTCGGCCGCATAAGAATTACAGCATAAAACGTTTTTTGGCGTTCTTTTTCGCCACCGTGCTTGTTGGGGGATTGGTGTATATTTTTCAATATAATTTTTTAGTTAACACGCGCGCGGAAGTGAGGTTGCTTAAAAAGCAGATTCCAATATATCAAACGGAGGTTGCAACTCTTAAGAATGATTTATACGGGATGTTGGACCCGATGAATCTTCAAGAACTTGCGTCGCAAGAAGGTTTTGTAATTGATAAACATCCGCAATATGTCACGATAAAACAGCCGTAACCAGACCACATGCGATTTTTAATCCTCCCATTATTTTTTACAATTTTATTTTCTATTCTTTCATTCAATCTATATAGATTGCAGATTGACGAAGGTTTTTACTATTTTGGGAAGATTGAAGCGAGAAACGGCAAGCCTGAACTGCGTCGCGGACAGATTTTTTTTAAGGATACTAGGTCCGGCAGTGATATACGGGCCGCGCTAAATAGCGATTATCCTATTGTGTATGCAGTACCAAAAGAAATTAAGGATGCGAAGAAAACAGCCGGTGATATAGCTGGCATTTTAAAAATTAATGAAGCTAAACTTGCTATAATGCTCGACAACCCGTTGAGCATGTTTAGATTGCTTATTGATAGAGCTGATAAGGAGATGATAGACCAGGTGAAAAAGGCGAAGATTCAAGGGATTTATACCGGGTTCGCCCAGGACCGTTCTTATCCGCTAGAAAGTTTAGCGTCGCAGGTTTTAGGATTTGTTGGAATAAATAAAGACAGTTCGGATCCTATTGGTTTATACGGAACAGAAAAGTTTTTTGATTACAAACTTTCTTTGGGGGACGATGTTTATTTATCAATAGACCGCAATTTGCAAATTGAATCCGAGCGGGTTCTTTCCGGCCTTGTAAAGAAATTCAACGGTACCGGAGGAAGTATTGTTATTCAAGAACCAAAAACGGGGAAAATTCTTACCATTGCGGGCAAGCCGGATTTTAATCCGAATTCATATTCATCGTCTCCGATTAAGAATTTTTTAAACCCGGCTGTCCAATACGTATACGAACCGGGTTCAGTTTTTAAGCCGCTTACAATGGCTGCGGGAATTGATAGCGGAGCGTTTACGCCAGACACTACATTTGTGGATAAGGGAAGCGTTACTTTAAATGGGAAAACGATTTTAAATTGGGATAAGAAAGCGAATGGGAAAATTACCATGACAGAAGTTATAGAGGGTTCTGTAAACACTGGCGCGGTTTTTGCCGAACAGAAGATTGGACATAAAACATTCACTGCTTATGTGAAGAAGTTTGGTTTGGGGGAAAATACCGGAATTGACCTTCCTGATGAAGTGAGTGGAAGCATTAATAATTTAGGGCGCAAAGAGGCGCGCGACATTGATTTTGCCACCGCTTCGTTTGGACAGGGCGTTTCTGTGACGCCAATTCAAATGATTTCCGCGTTTTCCGCGCTTGCAAACGGCGGAGTGCTTATGAGACCGTTTGTTACCGAAGGAACAAACCCGACAATCGTGCGTAGAGTTGTTTCCAAGGAAACGGCAACAAAAGTAACAGGAATGATGGAATCTGCCGTAGAAAAGGCGAAAATAGCGGCTATTCAGCATTTTCGAATAGCGGGAAAAACAGGCACTGCTTTCATTCCGAAAGGCGGAAAATATTCAGAAGAGCTGATTCAAACATTTGTCGGTTTTTTTCCGGCTAGCGATCCTAAAGTAACAATCCTTATAAAACTTGATAAGCCGAACGCCCCGCTTGCCGGAATTACGGTTGTGCCGGCATTCCATGAGCTGGCGGCTTTCGTAATAAATTATTACAATGTTTCTCCTGATATGCCTTTTGATTCTATTCATCAGAGTAATCCGAAAACACAGCCATGAAACAACTCTTCATAAATGTTTTACAATTTGCCTTAAAATTTCTCGCGCGTATTACTCTTGCGCGATACAAGCCGGCGATAATTGGAGTTACCGGAAGCGTTGGGAAAACATCAACTAGAGAAGCAATTCGCGCCGTTTTAGGAAAAGAGAGAAATGCGCGCTCATCGTCTAAGAATTTTAACAACGAGCTTGGTTTTCCGCTCACAATTCTTGGGGATTGGGTTGATATTGGGGGAGTATTTTTTTGGATTCGTGTTTTATTGGTATCGATGTTTAGAGTGATAGTGAAAGACCGCGACTATCCAGAAGTGCTTGTTTTGGAATACGCCGTGGATCATCCCGGCGACATGAAGTATCTTCTTGGCATTGCAAGGCCGCATATAGCTGTTTTTACTGCGGTTGGCGAGATTCCAGTGCATGTTGAATTTTTTGACGGTCCTGAGGCTGTATTTAGGGAGAAAGTAAAACTGGTAAACCAACTTCCATCGACCGGTTTTGTTGTTTTGAATGCGGATGACAAAATGGTTATCACCGCTCAGAAAGAAACGCGAGCGCAGGTTGTTACGTATGGTTTTTCTGAGAAATCAGATGTGCGTATAACTAATTTCGCAAATCAGCTTGAAGAGGGGGTTTTATACGGAGTTTCATTTAAATTCGCGTATCATGGGAAGATAGTTCCTGTACGCATTAAAGGCGTTCTTGGAAAGGCGCAGGGTTACGCAGTTGCCGCCGCCGCCGCGGTTGGGTCGTTGTTCGGTATGAATTTTATTTCTATTGTTGAAGCGTTAAACGAAAAATTTATCCCGCTTTCCGGTCGTTCAAGAGTTATACCGGGCATAAAAAATAGCGTGATTATAGATGATACATACAATGCTTCCCCGCTTGCGATGCAGGAAGCGCTTGAAACTCTGCATACGACTTCAGGTAAGCGAAAAATCGCGGTTTTGGGCGATATGCTTGAAATCGGAACATATACGCTAGAAGCGCATAAAGATATCGGGAAACTCGTTGCCAAATATGCCGATGTTCTTATTACTGTAGGACTTCGCGGAAAATTTATCGCGGAGGCGGCGTTACGCGCAGGAATGGAGAAAAAATTTGTTTCCAGTTTTATGAGCGTATGCGAGGCTGGTAAGTTTTTACAGGCGAAAATTGTGAAAGGGGATATTATTATTGTGAAAGGTTCTCAAAGCGTGCGTATGGAGAAAATAGTGGAAGAAGTTATGCTTGAGCCTGAAAAAGCAGGCAAGCTGCTTGTTCGCCAAAATAAAGTTTGGCTTGCAAAACCGGGGCTCTACGAATAAACTAGCGGAGCGATTTACGATTTACGATTTAGGAATTAAGATTTAGGAGTAATGCAATTTGGCGCCATAGTCTAGCCTGGTCCAGGACGCTGCCCTCTCACGGCGGAAACTCGGGTTCGAATCCCGATGGCGCTACTAATAATACACGCACGTCCCTCTCACGGATGAAACATGGGTTTTCCCGATTTTCTTTTCGCGAAAGCGGATTAGAAAATCGAGGATTCTCGACATTTTATTCAAATTGAAAATTTGGAAAATGTCAGAAGATTTCCATTGGGGCTACGATTTGACAGTTTGTATTCTTTTTAAGTAGTATATTATCAGCTTTTTGATTTTAACCACCCTAAGCATCTAGAAAGAAAACTATAGAAAGGAGATGTGGAAATGAAAAACTATGAAATGGTCAATGGTGATTTTCCATTTATTATGGGGTCTACGATCGCGGATTATCCAGCAGATTACACTAAAGTGCCAGCGGTTAATATTTTTAATCCTTATCAATACCAGGTAGGAATCCTTCCTGTCGAGTTAATGAAATTCTTTTTCCTCATAATCGGTCTTTGTAGATTTTTTTATCAGAGAATCGAACCGACTTTTTTTCTTAAGGACAAAGGATTTTTATCGTTTTGCGGCGTTTCTCAAAAGCAGCAGGAACAGTATATTAACGTCCTTACGGAAATGTTTTGGAAAGACATTGAAAAAGAATTTCCTCCGCCTAAGAAATTTAGCGGAATAAGGAAATCCAGGATTGTCGTCACATGGGACGGGGAACCGAATGATTTAAGCGATGATCTCAAGCCGCTAAGAGAAATTCTTTACCACAATTATAGAGCCGGGCAGCAGCAATAAGCCCGGTTTTTTATTTACGTAATTCCTTTTTTGCACTACAATTAAAAATAATGGACGGACTTATCAGTGAATTAATTCTTCGCATTAGCCCCCTTATCAACGAGTACGGCGCGTGGGGTGTGTTTCTCGCGTCTTTTATAGAGGAAATTATCGTACCGATTCCGTTATCATTCATTCTTCTTAGCGCTGGGTTTTTCCTGCTTCCAAACACGGGTTCTTTTGGGCAGGTGCTTCTTGATGCGTTTTTTAAAATAGGCATTGCTGGCGGTATTGGGCTTACGCTTGGTTCTGGTGTGCTGTACGCAATCGCGTATGCCGGCGGCGAGCCAGTAATTGAAAAATGGGGGCGATGGTTTGGAATTTCATGGCGCGATATTGAACGAGTCAAGAACAGAGTGACAAAAAGTTTTTTGGATGAAGTTTTGCTTTTAGTGTCGCGAGTGGTTCCCATTCTGCCGCATTCCGCGATTTCTTTCGCTTGCGGTGTAATCCACTATCCTCCGAGGTCATTCTTTGTTGTTACATTTTTAGGTTTCACTATCCGCGCATTTTTGATGGGGCTTTTAGGGTGGTCGTTCGGCGAAGGTTACGTAGCTTATTCAGAGGACTTCGCACGTATTGGAAGCTGGGTGATTTGGTGCGTTGGGATTCTCATCGGAATCTTCATTATTTACAGGCTTATTAAGAGGTTTTATCGATGCTTATATTAGCTTGTTTTTTGGGCTTTTTTGTGCTACACTTATGAGGTAAATACGAGTCGGTTTTTTTTATTTATGGCTGAAAAAAAGAGTCCAGAATCATCTTCATATACCGCAAAAGACATTTATGTTCTTGAGGGTTTGGAGCCGGTCCGGAAGCGTCCCGGAATGTACATCGGGTCTACCGGCGTAGACGGCTTGCACCATCTTATTTGGGAAATTGTAGACAACTCGATTGACGAGGCAATGGGCGGTTTCGCAAAAAACATAACCGTTGAGCTTTTGAAAGACGACATGATTAAGGTTGCCGATGACGGGCGGGGCATTCCTGTTGATATTCACCCCAAAACAAAGAAGTCCGCGCTTGAGACGGCTCTTTGCACGCTTCATGCCGGAGGAAAATTCGGAGGCGATTCATATAAGGTTTCAGGAGGACTTCACGGCGTTGGCGTTTCCGTTGTTAACGCGCTATCTATTTGGATGAAAGCCGAGGTTCATCGCGACGGCGGAGTTTTTGTTCAAGAATATAAGCGCGGAAAGGCGCAGGCGAATGTTAAAAAAGTTGGAAAATCCGACCGCACGGGAACGATTATAACTTTCAAGCCGGACACTGAGATTTTCCCAAAAGTTGAATATGATTTAAAGAGAATTCTTGACCATCTCCGCCAGCAGGCGTTTCTTACAAAGGGCGTGCATATGGAAATTATTGACAGGCGCGGGGATATGCCGTCGTATTACGGCTTTTATTTTGAAGGCGGACTATATTCGTTTATACAATATCTTGTCGGCGACAGTTCCGCACAGCTTCATGAAAATCCGTTTTATTGCAACGCGAAAGCGGAGGATATAGACGTTGAAGCTTCGTTTGTCTACGTAGACGACGTTGAAAGCAAAGAAATGAGTTTTGCGAATAATATTTATACATCAGATGGCGGAATGCATCTTACCGGTTTCCGTTCCGCGCTTACAAGAACATTAAATGACTATGCGAGAAAGGAGAAATATCTTAAGGAATCAGATGAGAATCTTACGGGAGAAGATATGCGCGAGGGGCTTATTGCCGCGCTCTCCGTAAGAATCAAGTCTCCGCAATTTGAAGGGCAGACGAAAGCCAGATTGGGAAATCCGGAAGCGCGAACTGCTGTTGAAACGGTAATATCTGAAGCGCTCAAGGAATATCTTGAACGGTATGGAAACGACGCGCGCAAGATTCTTGAGAAAAACCTTTTAGCCGCGAAGGCGCGAAAAGCCGCAAAAGCCGCCAAGGACACAGTTTTAAGGAAAGGCGCACTTGAAGGGCTTACGCTTCCAGGCAAGCTTGCGGATTGCAGTTCGAAAAAAGCGGAGGAATCAGAGCTGTTTATCGTTGAGGGGGATTCAGCAGGCGGTTCCTGTAAACAAGGGAGAGACAGGCGAACTCAAGCGATACTTCCTCTTAAGGGAAAAATTTTAAACGTTGAGAAGGCGCATATTGATAAGATGCTCGCGAATAATGAAATCAGGTCGCTTGTGATTGCTATGGGAACCGCGATTTCCGACCAGTTTGATATAACAAAACTTCGCTACCATAAAATAGTTTTAATGACTGATGCAGATGTTGATGGGGCGCATATCAGAACGCTTCTGCTTACGTTGTTTTATAGGTATTTCCCCCAAGTAATTGAACAAGGTTATTTGTATATTGCCCAGCCGCCGCTCTACCGAGTTCAGCATGGAAAAGATATTCAATATGCTTACACTGAAAATGAGCGCGACAAAATTGTGGCAGGATTTAAGGGAGAGGGTGGAATACAAAGATACAAAGGTCTTGGAGAAATGAACCCCGAGCAATTATGGGAAACCACCATGGACCCCGCCCGGCGCACATTGAAACAGGTTACGATTAGGGATGCCGAAGAAGCCGATAGAATGTTTGATGTCTTAATGGGTGAAGTGGTTGAGTCGCGTAAAAAATTTATTCAGGCGCACGCTGGAGCGGTAAAGAACTTAGACATTTAGGCGTTAGGAAAATCGATAGGCGGGGGGGTTGATTTTCAACACTGGGCGTGGTATTTTGGAGAACATACATGAATCGCATACAAACGTTTTTGATGGAATCAAGAATGGAGCTTAGGAAAGTCAGTTGGCCAAGCCGCGAGGATACGGTGCGTTTTACGATTTTCATCATTATTTTCTCATTCATTCTCGGGCTTTTCCTAGGTTTCTTGGATTATGTATTTTTGAAGGGACTTGGGGGAATTTTAAATTTTTAATCATATAAATGCCTTTAAAAATAGGAGAAACAAAAGACAAAAAGTGGTATGCCGTTCATACATATTCCGGTTATGAAGAGGCTGTTGTGCGTTATTTAAAACAGCGCGTAGAATCGCTTATGATGTCTGATAAAATTTTCGACGTGATTGTTCCCAAAGAAAAGAAAATAAAAGTCAAAGGTGGCAAAAGATATACTATTGAAGAAAAACTGTATCCTGGGTATGTGATGGTTGAAATGGTTTTAGACCATGATTCTTGGTCCGTCGTTAGAAATACTCCGCGCGTTACCGGTTTTGTCGGGTCTGATACTACAACGCCGACCCCGCTCCTTAGCGAAGAGGTGAAAGAGATTATTATGAAGACCAAGGGAGGCGATACGAAATTTAAAGTTGATGTCAGCGTGAATGATCTTGTGAAAATTACTGATGGTCCGTTTAAAGACCAAGAAGGGAAAGTTTCCGATGTTGACGAGGAACATGGGAAGGTTAAGGTCTTGATTCCTATCTTTGGCCGCGATACACTACTTGAACTCGATTCACTCCAAGTGCAGAAGGTGTAGGGTTTAATTACATCAGCTGTTTATAATTTTTTTTAATTACTATTTATTATGGCAAAACCTATTAAAGCGTTGCTAAAACTTCAAATTCCGGCTGGTAAAGCTACTCCTACGCCGCCAATTGGTCCGTCTCTCGGCCAGCACGGTGTAAATATCCAGCAATTCTGCCAGCAATTCAATGACGCAACTAAAACAATGATTGGTGATATTATCCCAGCCGAAATAACTGTTTATGAGGACAGGAGTTTTACATTTAAATTAAAGACGCCACCGGTTGCCGCGCTTCTTAAGAAAGCCGCAGGAATTGAAAAGGGTTCTGCCGAACCGCAAAAAACTAAGGTTGGAAAGGTAACACGCTCGGACATACGCGCAATTGCAGAACGCAAACTTATTGACCTGAATACGGAAAACATTGAAGCGGCAATGAAAATTGTTGAGGGAAGCGCAAAGAGCTTAGGGCTAGAAATCACAGAGTGATGTCGCCCGAACGCGCACACAGCGCGTTTTAGGGATTGAAGTAATTGATTAGCAAACAGTTTTTAAGCACGCAATTTACCAAGGCCCTTATCAAGGGCCTGTTTTTTTGGTAGAGTATTCTAAATCAAATGTATATCCCTACCATAGGATTAGAGATTCCCGCCTTCGTCCCTCTGCTTCGCTCGGGACTATGGGCGGGCAAGCCCTCCTTCGTCCGCCAGCTGGCGGACTGCGGACGGGCAAGCATATTTCGCTTTATTAAATGAATCTATGTATTTACCAACCATAGGCCTGGAAATCCATGTGGAGCTGTCAACGAAGACAAAAATGTTTTGCCGGTGCAAGAACGCGCTTGAAGAAACGAAGCCAAATGTAAACGTCTGCCCGATTTGCCTTGCGCATCCCGGCGCGCTTCCTGTTGCTAACCGCGCCGCGATAGAGTCCGTTATCCGCCTGGGCTACGCGCTCCACGGGAAAATCGCCGAACACTCGCATTTTGACAGGAAAAGTTATTTTTATCCGGACCTGCCGAAGGGATACCAGATCTCTCAATACGAAGCGCCGCTCGTTTCCGGGGGAATGTTAAAAGACGTCCGCATTACGCGCGTTCACTTGGAGGAAGATACCGCAAAGCTCGCGCACGTAAACGGAGATACGCTCGTCGATTACAACCGCGCCGGCGTGCCGCTCATGGAGCTTGTGACAGATCCTGATATTAAAAATGCGGAAGAGGCGACCGCGTTTGCAAAAGAGCTTCAGCTTATTCTCCGTTATCTTGGAATTTCTGACGCCGATATGGAAAAGGGACAGATGCGCGTTGAGGCGAACATCTCGCTTCGCGAGAACACGGAACATATGCGGAACGAACGCGGAACGGACGCGGAAAAACCTGTTTTAGGAACAAAGGTAGAAGTAAAAAATCTAAACTCATTCCGCGCGGTTCATGACGCGATTAAATATGAACTTGAGCGACAGGAAAAACTTCTTGGGGAAGGCGAAGCAGTCATTCAGGAAACGCGGGGGTGGGATGATAAGAAGGGCGTTACAAAGAGCCAGCGAAGCAAGGAGTCCGCGCACGATTACCGTTATTTCCCCGAGCCCGACTTGCCAGAGATGGATCTTTTAAAACTTGATTTGCCAGCACTCAAAGCATCGGTGCCGGAACTTCCTGAAGAAAAGCGCTCGCGCCTTGTTTCAAGCTATGGCATCTCGCGCGAGGACGCCGAGGTGCTTATAACGGATAAGCCGCTCGCGGATTATTTTGAAGCGTCTGTTTCTGAACTTAAAGAGTACGAGCCGAAGGCGGATACGCAAACGCTATACAACTATCTCACAAGCGACATGCAGGGGATTATCAAAGAAAAAGGCATTAGTATATCCGACGTAAAAATTTTGCCGGCGCACCTTGCTCGGCTCGTCGCGTTTATTACGCAGGGAAAACTCTCAAGCCGGCTCGCGAAGGACATGCTTCCTGAAATGCTTAAAACTGGCATTGACCCCGAAGAACTCATGAAAGATTCCGGGGTTGCGATAATCAGCGACGAAGGCAAGCTTCTCAAGATTGTTCAGGAAGTGATTGAAAAAAATCCTAAAGTTGTTGAGGACTATAAAAAAGGGAAGGGTAACGCGCTTCAGTTTTTGATAGGCCAGGGAATGGCAAAAACCAGAGGACAGGCAGACCCTGAAAAACTGCAGGAATTACTCAAAAAGGAGCTAAATTGATGTCAATTCATTGAACTATAACGGCAGTTGACTTATCGTAACAGGTATGCTAGTATAGGACTGTTCTTTGTAATACTAAATAACTGACACTTCACCATAAACAGAAGGAGTACTGATTATGAAAGAACAAATAATCGGTAGCGTACCGGGTAACGTGCTTGGTATGTTTGCAGACTTGGCTCATAAGCTACAGCATGGAAGTATCACGCCAGAGGAGCTTGAGCGGTTTTTAAAGAAACAAAATCCATTCATAGGTGTAAGCGAACTTATGCATGAATGGAAACAATTTTACTGCGATGTATTCGGTTTAGAAAAAGATTTCTCTGGTATCCGTATCCCCGAAAAGCAAAAAGGTTTTGATAGACTGCTTATCATCGCTAAAGGTATGACTCCAATGAAGTTATACAACAAAATAGCGGAGCTCATGCCCGCGCGGAAGTACTTTGACGATTTAGATAAAATCGTTTCGGACCGAAAAGCGGACCATGACTACGCTATCTGGATACGTGATCGCGTTGAAGCCGACGAGGAGTTGAAAAACAAATCAGCCGCCGACCTCAAACAAGAGGATATTCCCGGAGTCACCATAGAAGAACGCTTTATCTATGAGCTAAAGTTTTTCAAAGAAACCGGCAACAGCGAACACTTAGATGTGAAAAACATCACTCTGTGCTCGGGCTCTCGCCTTCCGTATGCTCATGTGCCGTTCGTGCACTGGCGCGACGTCGGGGTGAGCGTCGATTGGGACTACCCTGTCCATCAGAATGACCATCTTCGCTCCCGTGCAGTAATTTTTTAATTTTCTCTTTTCTCTTTTTTATTTAAACCCTTATCACGAATAATGATAGGGGTTTAGTTTTTTTGTATAATAAAAATTGGCTGATAAGTCGGTTCCGCCCACGAAGGGCGGAATGGCGATTTGCCGAAATATAAGAAACTGCTTGCCCGGTTTTGGTGAGGGTCCTAAAAAATGCCTCAAAACGCAACGCCGGTGTGGCCGGGAAACACAGAAAGTTTTTCTTAAGCTTTCGGTGGATTGGATGAAACCGGGCAATACACGGGCTCTCGCAATCCGAATGATAATGTGCCGAACGTGAACTGGAACGACGACAAGGTGAACGTCAATTGGTACAACCCTGACAATCAGAACGACAATCTTCGCTCCCGTGCAGAAGTTTCAGCCCCGCGTCTCTCGCGGGGTTTGTATTGCCAGATATCGTATCCAGCCATTTATCATTTTTGATATTTCTATAAGATCGCTTTCTAGTCGAAAGTACACTTTTCTTTCTATGACGTTAAGTTCGTACACATTTGTTCAGAAAGCTGCTTGAAAAGTGCAGAAAGCTTGCGCGTGGAGAAATCTCCAGCGATTCGTTCTTTCAAACATTTCAGTCATACTGCGGAGTCTTAAAACATTGCCGAGGTTTCAAAATCAGAAAAGAGCTAGACAAATTAGTAATCCGATCGTTGTAGATATCAATCCTGTTTTAGAAATTGCTTTGCGGCATAAAGTGCTTCTTTTTCATTTTTGGTCCACAGGATTCGTTTGTCGCGCCGGAACCACGTCATTTGGCGCTTGGCGTACTGATTAATGGCGTGCGCGAGCTGTCGCATGAATTCATCGCGGGAGATTTTGTTTTGAAGAAGGAGTGCGCCGTAGCGGTATTCAAGCCCGAATGATTCAAGCCTTTTCCATGAAACGCCGTTTTTGTGGAGTTTAGAAATTTCCTGGAGCATTCCTTCTTTTTCAACTCGGTATATAAGGCGTTTTAAAATAAGTTTTTCAAGCTCCGCTTTTTCTTTTTTAATACCAAATGTAAGTACGTCGGCTTCAATTGGTTGTAATTTTAGTTTTGGCACTTTCCCAAGCGCTTCTGCAATTTCAAGCGCGCGAATGAGGCGGACGCGGTTTTTAGAATCAATGGCTTTTGCCCGTGCCTTGTCTTTTTTCTTCAACATCGCAAAAAGTTCGTCCGTTGTCTTTTCCGCGAGTTTTTTACGAAGCAGGGGATTTGGTTTCACTTCTGGCAGAGCAAGCCCGTCTACAACCGCCTGAATATAAAATCCAGTTCCGCCGCAGATTATCGGAAGCTTACCGCGTTTCCAGATATCTTCCAGCGCTTTCCGCGCGAGTTTTTGATACTGCGCGACAGTAAATCCGCCAGTTGGCGGAGCTTTCGGATTTGCAACGTCTAAAAGGTAGTGGGGAATACCTTTGTGGAAATAGTGAGTAGTTGGTAGTGAGTAGTGAGTAGTATCGCGTGGAATTTTACCTGTACCAATATCCATTCCGCGGTAAACTTGACGAGAATCAGCGGAAATAACCTCGCCGTTGTGGCGCTTCGCCATTTCAACAGCTAAATCACTTTTCCCGCTCGCTGTGGGGCCTAAAATGATAATCAGTTTGCGCGTTTTTATCGGGGTTGACATTTTCTTCGCTTATGATATACTGTGAACAGAATTATAAACAATTAAGTTTAAAAGGACAAAAACAAAGGAGGTTTGTCATGGTGGAAAACTTGCACATTGCCGTCTTGATTTTTGGTGGTTTTATTTTAGTAGTTGTCGTCTGTGTAATTGTGTACATCGTATGCAGCGCGATGAATTATTGGAAAAATTTGAAAAATCTCACAGAACCGGAAATCCCCGCGTCGGAAATTCCCACTGATCCCGTAATCCAAGTTGATTCAAAGTCGGTTTCTGCTGAGGAGGAATTTTCTCTGGAGTCACAAAAACCGGCCATTAAGCAGATTACAAAAGAGATATTATTCAACCGCGGCGACAAAATGTTCGTTCCTAAGAAAAACGGCCGCAATATCCCGGTTGTCGTTGTTGATAAACGTGGTGGAGTTAATGTCGTAAAATATCCGAACGGCACATTCCACCGGCGCAACAAACTTATGCCAATGCGTACCTGAAAAATTCTTTTCTAAACCTCGCTGTTATTAACTAAACAGCGAGGTTTTTTTCATTTTCTATTTCCGTTCTGTGGCGCGTTTTGAGGTTTCTTCAGCAAATTTAGTGAGCGGAATAGTTTGCGTGTCTTTTTTACCGCGTTCGCGGACGTTTACTGATTTATCGCCGGCTTCTTTGTCGCCCACAACCACAATGAGCGGGATTTTCATGAGCTCCGCTGTCCTGATGCGCTTGCCGAGCGTTTCATTCGCTTCCGGCAACTCGGTGCGGATGCCGTGTTCCTCAAGCGTTTTTATAACTGTTTTTGCGTATGGTACATGCTTATCGCTCACTGGCAACACCGCGACCTGCACCGGCGCGAGCCACAGCGGGAAAGCGCCCGCGTAGTGCTCTATTAAAAGCGCCATGGTGCGTTCAAATGCACCTATTGATGAGCGGTGGATTACTACCACTTCTTTATCCTCACTGTTAGAATCTTTATAAGTCAGATTAAATCTTTTTGGCATCACAAAATCGTATTGCACAGTAAACGCCGTTTCTTCCTGTCCGTTGACTTTCTTCATTTGGACATCAATTTTGGGGCCGTAGAATGCCGCCTCATTCTCTGCCTCAAAGAACGGCGCCTTGGCATCTTTTAAAACTTTTCTTAGAGCATTCTCCGCGATGTCCCATTCCTTATCATCTTTGTAGTATTTTTTTGTGTCTTTTCTGTCTCCGAGCGATAACCTATAACGATAATCAGCGCCTTTTTTCAGACCAAAGATACCGTTTGCATAATCGATTAAATCAAGAACATTTTTAATCTCGCTTTCGGTCTGTTTTTTGGTGCAAAAAATATGGGCATCGGCAAGGCAAAACATTCTTACCTTAGTTAGGCCGGATAATTCCCCACTCTTTTCATATCGAAATTGAGGAGATATCTCCGCAATTCTTAGTGGCAACTCTTTATAGCTCCTTGGTTTTGCGGAGTAGAGAACAAAGTGATGGGGGCAAGTCATTGGTCTTAGGATTAGCTCCTCGTCGTCGATTTTCATAACCGGATACATTGTTTCCTTATAGTATGGGTAATGCCCCGATTTTTTATACAGGACAACCTTTGCGAGCGGGGGAGTAACCACGTGTTGATAACCGCGCTTGGTTTCTTCCTCAAGTACAAATTTTTCCAGTTCCTTGCGTATTACCGTTCCTTTAGGCGTCAGAAGCGGCAGGCCCTTTCCGACGATATCGGAGAAGATAAAAAGATCCAGCTCCTTGCCTAATTTTCTGTGGTCGCGTTTCTTCGCTTCTTCTTCGCGCGTAACATACTCGTCCAATTCCTTTTTGGTTGCGAATGCCAAGCCGTAGATGCGAGTGAGCATCGGATTTTTCTCATCTCCGCGCCAGTACGCGCCCGCGGTCTTTTCAAGTTTGAAACCGTCGGCATTTATTTCCTTCGTGTTTTTCACATGCCCGCCTTTGCAGAGATCGGTAAATACGCCAGCGGTTTTATAAATGGAAACGGTTTTTTCTGTTTTTGACAAATCTTTGATAAGCTCGAGCTTGTACGGCTGGTCTTTAAATAGTTTTTTTGCCTCGGCGATGGAGATTTTCTTCTGTGAAAATGCCAAACTTTCTTTTATAAATTTACGCATCTCGCTTTCCAGCTTCTTTAAATCCTCGTTTGTAATCTGGCGGGGGAGTTCAAAATCATAATAAAAGCCGTTTTCAATAACCGGTCCGATTCCAAACTTTGCTTTTGGAAACTTTTTAAGCACTGCGGCAGCAAGAAGGTGCGAGAGCGAATGACGTACATTTTCTATGTTTTGCATTAATTTGATTATAAACAAAACTTGCCAGCTGCACAATTACAGTTTTTCTGCCTCGTCGCAGATGAATTTCATTTCGTCATTGCGCCATGAGACCCGCCCTCTTACGGCGAGCGCGGTGTGTTCGGTCCATATTTCTGGATTTTTCGTGAGCGCATCAGAGAAAACGAGGACTTCAATTGAATCGCTCGCGTCTTCGAGTGTCACAAAGAGCATTGACTGACCCTTTTTCGTGAGGATTTTTTGTATTCCGCTCACAACGCCGGCGATTTTTATGCGCGGACCGCGGTCCTCTCCGTTTTTCGGCGTTGCGAGCGCTTCTTTTATTGATTTCATTGTGCCATTTATTTTTGTCTTATGCGCGTCCATCGGGTGTTCGGATACATAAATACCCAAGAGTTCTTTTTCCCATACGAGCATTGTGCTACGTGCTATTGGCGCAGCCGGCTTAAGGCGCACGCTGGCGAACGTCGCCATTCCACCAAATAGGCTGGATTGGTTTGATGAAGAAAGTTTTCTAGCATTTTGGTTGAAGTGAATTAGCTCGTCTATATTTGCGAGCATCTGTCCTCGTTCTGCGCCAAGCGAATCAAACGCTCCGGATTTAATGAGCGCTTCAAGTGATTTTTTATTAATGTCGCGGTTTTGTATGCGGCTCAAGAAGTTTGAGAGGTCTGAAAACGGCCCGCCCTTTCCGCGTTCTTCAATAATTATATTTACAATATTTGCGCCAAGATTTTTTATAGCAAGGAGGCCGAATCGTATTGCGCCAGTTCCTTCGGCAAGCTCGGGACTAGCCGGCGTAAAATCCTGTGAGCTTTGATTTACATCCGGCGGGAGTACCTGAATGCCCATATGCTTTGTTTCGTTGACTAAAAAGTTAATCCTTTCTATTTCTGTGCCGGAAACGTTCAACAGGCTCGCCATAAATTCAACAGGATAGTGCGCTTTCAAATACGCGGTTTCGTAGCTAATCATCGCATAGCAGGCGGCGTGCGAGCGGTTGAAGCCGTAGCGGGCGAACGGCGGGAAGAGTTCCCAAATCGCTTTTGCGGTGCGCGGGTCAATGCCATTTTTTATCATGCCGTCAATTAACTTTACCTGCTGTTCAGCAAGCAGTTCTTTGATTTTCTTTCCGATTGCTTTTCGAAGCGTGTCCGCTTCGGCAAGCGTGAAGCCGGCGAGGTCGCGTGCTATGCGCATCATCTGTTCCTGATATATGCCGACGCCGTACGTATTTTTTAAAATCGGTTCCAGTTTGGGATGAAGATATGTGACCGGCTCGCGTTTGAACTTACGCGCGATGTAGGTGGGGATAAGCTCTATTGGTCCCGGCCGATACAGCGAAATCATTGCGATTATATCCTCAAGTTCGCTTGGCTTTATTTCTTTTAGATATCTTCGCATGCCGGAAGATTCTAATTGAAAAATGCCGGTTGTTTCTCCATCTGATAGCAATTTGAAAACTCCTTTGTCATTGAGCGGGATTTTTTCAAGATTAACTTCTTCGTTGTGGAGCTCACTCACAAGGCGGAGTGTTTTTTCAATAATGGTAAGGTTTTTTAATCCAAGGAAGTCCATCTTAAGAAGTCCCAGGTCTTCTATGCTATGCATTTCAAACTGCGTGATTACGGAATCGTCGCCCTGTGGAGCTTTCTGGAGCGGTACAAAGTTTGTGAGCGGTTCGGGAGATATAACTACTCCGCACGCGTGCACAGATGCGTGGCGCGCTACGCCTTCAAGTTTTTTTGCGGAATCAATAAGGTGTTTTGCTTCAGGATCTTTGTCGTAGATATTTTTTAGTTCTTTGACGTCTTTAAGGCATTCATCTAGCCAGCCCTCCTTCATTCCCTGCGTTGGATTGAACGGTATGAGTTTCGCTATTGTGTCGCAGAACGCATATGATATCCCAAGCGCGCGTCCCGCGTCGCGGATTGCGGCTTTCGCGGCCATTGTTCCGAACGTGATGATTTGCGCGACTTTATCCGCGCCATATTTTTCGCGCACATAAGAAAGCACTTCGTCCCGCCGAATATCCGTAAAATCCAAATCAATATCAGGAACCTGAATGCGGTCGGGATTTAAAAATCTCTCAAAAAGCAAATCATATTTCAGCGGGTCTATATTCGTAATGCGGAGAATGTATGAAATGATACTGCCGGCGGCGGAACCCCTGCCCGGGCCCACGACGATTCCGTGCAATTTCGCCCAGTTCACGAAATCTTGAACGATAAGAAAGTAGTCGGCGAAGCCCGTTTTTTCAACTACAGCAAGCTCGTGTTCGACCCGTTCTTTAACGGCATCATTCGCATCTGGGTAACGTTGGGGTAGGCGTTCCACGACAAGCTTCTTCAGATATGCGAATGGTGATGCTTCTCCTTCCGGCAGAATGAATTTTGGAAGCTTTGTTTTCCCGAGTTCTATTTCAAGGTTGCACTTATCCGCGATTTTTACCGAGTTTTCAATCGCTTCCGGAATATCTTTGAAAATTTCTGCCATCTCGTCGGCGGAGAGAATAGAGAGGTCGTAATTTTTAAGCGTGAGCCGGTCGGCGTCGTCAAGCTTTCCCCCGGTTTGAACAGCGAGAAGAATTTCATGGGCAGTTTTGTCATTGCGTGATACGTAGTGCGCGTCCTGCGTAGCTACTACTAGAATGTCCAGTTTTTTTGAAATCGCGAGAGCCGCTTCGTGCGTGTTTTTTGTGTGCTGTTGGAGTTCAATATAAAAATCATCGCCGAAGACGGATTTGTACCACGAGGCGAGCGCTTCAGCATCACCGTAACGCCGCGAGGCGAGAAACCGCTGAAACTCGCTTCCAAAACATCCCGAGAGGCAGATAAGCCCTTCGCGGTATTCCGCGAGGAGTTCTTTGTCTATACGCGGTTTGTAGTAGAAACCCTCAAGGTTTGCGATTGTTACCAGTTTTATTAAGTTTTTCCATCCAGTTTGGTTTTTTACAAGAAGCGTCAAGTGGTAGCGTTCGTCATCAACTCCCGCGCGTTTTTGCAGGCGGCCGTTTGGCGCGATGTATGCCTCAACGCCGATTATCGGCTTGATTTTCGCTTTTCTTGCTTTTTTATAGAACTCAATCGCGCCGTAGAGATTGCCGTGATCCGTGAGCGCAACTGCGTCCATCCCAAGTTCTTTCGCGCGCTTTATGATGTCGTCAATTTTTGCCAGCCCGTCGAGTAGGGAATAGTGGGAGTGGACGTGAAGATGGACGAATTTAGGCATGGAGAAATTTAAAATTTTTAGTTTTTAATTTTTAATCAATTTTTAAAGTCCGAAATACCCGAAGGGCTATTAAAAATTTCAAATTTCAAATTAAAAATTCTTACCCCAAGATTGTAGTTCATTCCCAAAGTTTTTTCTATGAGTATAAGCGCTGTGTATAATAGCTTGACGAGTCTTACTATTTGGATGTATAGTGCACTTAGATTTTTGTAAGTTAAACAATGGTATAAAAAATGGAGGGAGTATGGGAAGTCAAGCTTGTTTATTTCCTTTTGGACAAATCATTACAGTGAAGCATGATTTTGATTCTACAATAATGCCAAGTCGGGATCTTTGGCCATTTGCCACGGTAGAGCAAAATGTTGGTTTTGCTGTACTTGTTGTTTTAGCGAGTTTTTGTTTTGCCTCTCTTATTTGTTTTATTTCGAGTATAGATGAAGAACCTAAAGAAAAATTACCTTTTTTAAAGGTAGTCGCTGTATTAACTTTAGGAGTAATTCTCACAGCAGTTTCACTTTACATCGTCTATCCCGGTTCCGGAGGGGAAATTTTTTTAGCTATTTGTCTCGGAATTCCTCTGGGTTTTTTTGGTCTTACCTTGTGTCTTATGATAGTCACATCCGACCATTCTAGGGGTGTTTGTTAAGTGAGAATAATAGGACAAAATTAGAAAGCGGTCAGAAATTTCGGCCGCTTTTTTATTTGTGGCAGTTTTTAGTAGAATTCAAGGGGTGAAGAAATGGATTATTGGCATTGACGAAGTCGGGCGAGGGCCGCTGGCGGGGCCAGTAACCGTCGCGGCTGTTGCATTGCCGCGACCGGTATTAAGTAGTAAGTATCGAGTATCAGGTATTCGGAAAGGAAAAAAAAGAACCATACATCTAAGGGATTCAAAAAAACTGTCGCCGGAGCAGAGAGAGGTATGGTTCCGATGGGTGAAAGAAAAGAAAATACCATATGCAACGGCGAGCGTTTCACCGAGAGTAATAGACAGAATAAACATTACGCAGGCGGCAAATCTTGCGGCGACCCGAGCATTTCAAAAACTAATTACTAATTACCGGTTACCAATTACTAAAACTAAAGTTTTTTTGGATGGGGGACTATTTTTAAGAAAATCCAATCCGCCAGCTGGCGGACAAAGTTCAAATGTCAAAAATAGATACCGGGAACCGGAAATTGTTAAGACGATAATAAAGGGCGACGAGAAAATTCCGGCGGTTTCGCTTGCCTCTATCGCCGCAAAAGTAACTCGCGACAAGCGGATGATTCAACTACACAAGAAATACCCGAGGTATAAATTTCACATTCATAAAGGCTACGGAACGAAAGCGCACATCGCGGCGCTTGTGAAATACGGCCCCTCGGAAATTCACAGATTGACCTTCATTAGGAAGTTCGGTACTATGTAACTTATGGGACGTTCCAGTCATCATTCAACTTCAAAAGTTGGCAGAAGGCGTTCACAACTTGCCTTGAAACCAAAAAAACTTTTGGTTTGTTCGGCTTGCAAGGGGCCGACGTTTTCGCATCGCGCGTGTCCGCAGTGCGGAGTGTATTTGAAATCGGCAAAAAAGATATCCGTAAAAACGGCGCAAAATAAAGCAAAGTAAATAAATTCTCATGGCAACAAGACACCTAGCGCGAACGATTGTTCTTCAATCATTGTACGAGTGGGATTTTTATGGGCAAAGAAGCGACCTTACTGCTATTGTTGAGCGTAATCTTAACGAGTTTGGCCCGGGCATAGACGAGCCGGATTTTGTTTGGCGCATCGTGAAGGGAGTTGTTGAACACATAAAAGAAATAAACGCGATTATTGAAAAAGCGGCGCCGGAATGGCCAGTTGACCAAATTGCGGTTATTGACAGAAATGTTCTGCGAATCGGCCTGTATGAGCTTTTATACGCTGATAAAGACGAGATACCGCCGAAGGTCGCCATAAACGAAGCGATAGAAATAGCAAAGGGATATGGGGGGACGAACTCTCCAAAATTTATAAACGGCGTTTTGGGAACCGTGTACGCGGAAATGGGAAATCCAGACGGTTCCGCGGATGCGGTCACTCGTCCGGTTTTGTAGAATTTTTTATATGCCACAACTCGAAAAACTTGAATTAACTCTTGGGGCTAAGTTTCGCAATCGGGATATTCTGAAAGAAGCGCTTACGCACCGCTCGTATTTGAACGAAAATCCGTCCTGGTCGTTTCCACATAATGAGCGCCTTGAGTTTTTAGGAGATGCGGTTCTTGAACTGATAATTACTGAAGCTATATATGAAAAGTATCCCGCATTTGACGAAGGGAAACTCACTAGTATTCGCGCCGCGCTCGTAAATTACGTCATGCTTTCAAAAGTCGCGCGCGAAATCAATCTTGAAAAATTCATTTTTTTATCTAAAGGCGAATCTAACGACACAAAAAAGGCGCATGGGATTATTCTCGCGAACGCGTTTGAGGCGCTTATCGGCGCGCTGTACCTTGACCAGGGAACCAGAATTGTAAAGCGCGTTATTTTAAATTTTGTTCTTTCTCATTTGGACGAAGTTATGACAAATGGATTATATCGCGACTCTAAGAGCGCGCTTCAAGAGTATGTTCAGGAAAAAATGAAAACCACTCCTATTTACCGCGTTCTTAAAGAAGAAGGGCCGGACCATGAAAAAATATTTAAGGTTGGAGTATTTTTAGGCGAAAAACTTCTCGGCGAAGGCGAAGGCTCGTTTAAGCAAGAAGCTGAATCACGCGCGGCAGAGGAAGCGCTCGCTAGTTTGGGATATGGCAAATAATTTTTTTCGCCGGCTTGAACTTCAAGGTTTTAAATCATTCGCTCAAAAAACAACTCTTGAGTTTTCCGATCGCGTAGTTGCGATTGTCGGGCCGAACGGTTCAGGAAAATCAAATTTAATAGACGCTTTGCGGTGGGTTTTAGGCGAGCGCGAGGCAAAACAGCTTCGCGGCGACACGCTTAGCAACCTTATTTTTGGAGGCACGACTAAGCGCGCTCCCGTGAGTTTGGCGCGTGTTTCGCTTTCTTTTGACAATCGCGACGGAATTTTCCCGATTGACGCTCCTGAAGTCGAGCTTTCAAGAAAAATAGACCGCTCCGGAGTTTCCCAATTTCATCTCCATGATTCGGAAATTTTACTCAGGGACTTAGTTCCTATGCTTGCCCGAGCGCGCCTTGGCGCGAGGGGGCTTACCATGATTGGACAGGGACAGAGTGATTTATTCGTGAAAAGTTCTCCATTGGAACGCAGGGAAATGATTGAGGAAATTCTCGGACTTCGGGAATTCCGCATAAAAAAGAATCAGGCGGAGCACAGGCTTGAGATAAGCAAGGCGAATATGGAAAAAATCCGCGCGCTGATTGATGAGATAAATCCGCATTTGCGCCTTCTTACCAAACAAAAGAAGCGATGGGACAAGCGTTCGGAAGTTGCCGAAGAGCTCAAGGAGATTGAAAATAGATATTTTTCTTTTCGGTATCACGCCCTAGAATCGGTTCTTCATGAAATTTCAAGGCCGTTTGAAACGCTTGAACGAGAGCTTGCCGGGAAGCGCGAGCAAGTTTCAAAACTTGAATTGGAAGCAAGAGAGGAAAATAAAAATGCTTTTGATTTAAAACGCGTTCAGGCGATCCGCGGCGGGCTTACGAAAATTTTTGCGGAACGCGCGGAAACCGAAAAGAAACTTATCCGGCTGGAAACACAGGCGGAATTATCCAAGGAATCGCCGCACGGAGTTCAAGCCCCTGCAGAGCTGCAAAAATTTGTATCGTCGCTTTCAGGCGAGATAAAAAAAGCGCTTGAATCGGAAAGTATTGAAGAGATTAAGGCGATATTAAAAATGTGGTCAGATAAAATCAAAACATTGATTGGCGGCGATGGCGTCGATTCAAAACAGGAAGCGAGGCAGTTTATTGAAGAGAGAAAAAATCTTAAAAGCGCGATTCACGTTTTAGACGAACAAATCCATTCGTTGCGCGCGGAAGAGGACGCATTTTTGGGCGAGCAAAAGAAAGTGCATGGCGAGTTGCGGTCGCGCTTTGAGGCGCTTGAAAAAGAACGCGGCAATTTGCGCGCGCTGGAAGAAAAAGCGAGAAGTTTTCAATTTGAAAAAGAAAAAATAAATTTGAAACTAGAGGATATAGAGCGCGAATGGCACGTACTTGGAAAGGATTTGAGCGAACTTGAACACCTTCCGAAATTTTCAGGAGACATGGATATCGCCGATTCTGAGCGAAGAATATTGCGCTTACGCGGGGAGCTTGCCGCGATAGGCGAGATTGACGAGGGAATGGTGAAGGAAGCGGATGAAACCGAGAAACGGCACCAGTTTCTTACTACTGAACTTGAAGATCTTGAAAAAGCCACGAAAGATTTAACCGGCGTAATTCGCGAACTTGAGGAAAAGATACACGATGAATTCAAGTCCGCGTTTCACACGATTAACAAAGAATTTAACGATTACTTCCAGCTCATGTTTGGAGGGGGAAAAGCGAAATTAGCTCTGGTAAAAAAAGAACCAATAATGGTCCCAAGCGAGAACGGCGAGGCGGTGCCGGTAACGGATATTCCTATGCCGGATGCTGATCTCACCGCTGGCGTTGAGATTGATTTAAATCTCCCGCGCCGGCGCATCACGAACCTGGATATGCTTTCCGGCGGCGAGAAAAGTTTAGTGTCGCTTGCGGCGTTGTTTTCGCTTATTGCAGTAAGCCCTCCGCCGTTCCTCGTGCTTGATGAGATTGACGCGTCGCTTGACGAAGATAATGCCTGCAGATTTGCGGAGCTCGTGAAATCATTTTCGCAAAAAACGCAGTTTATCATTATCACGCACAACCGCGCGACCATGGAGGTGGCTGATATTCTTTATGGAATTACAATGGGCGAGGACGGTGTCTCAAAAGTACTGTCGTTGAAACTGAGTTGACATATAATACGCTTAGCCTGTAGACTGAAATCCAATTATGCTAGCAATTAAACTTCAACGGATAGGAAAAAAGCGCCAGGGGTCATTCCGGATTGTTGTTGCCGAGAAGCGGTCAAAGCTTCAAAGCACGGTGCGGGAGGATTTAGGCTGGCTGAATCCGCATACTGATACAACCGAACTGAAGCGCGAGCGCGTTTTGTACTGGCTTAAGGTTGGAGCAAAACCAACAGATAGCATTCACAATATTTTAGTTCGCGCCGGAATTATAATAGGCAAAAAGATTTCGGTTCATAGTAAATTAAAGAAACAAAAAAAGCCGCAGGAGCAATCACCTGTAAAGCCCGCAGAAGCAAAGGTCGAAGCTACAAAGTAACGTTTTGAAAAGGAATATGTCCAAAAACAGCGCAGACCAGGAGTTTCTTGAGTTTCTTATAAAATCCATTGTTGACCATCCTGATGATGTTCAGATAGATCGGAAAGTTGACGAAATGGGAGTACTTCTGACTCTTAAAGTGAATCAGCAGGACATGGGACAGGTTGTTGGACGGCAAGGTTCTACGGCAATGGCGGTTCGGACTCTTCTCCGGATCGTCGGCGTGAAGAACAACGCCAGAATCAACTTGAAAATCGAAGAGCCGGAAGGTTCAACGAGAGTTCCAAGAACGCAGTCCCACGGACAGTAGGAGCTTTAACCCCGACTGTTATTAAAATCGTCCCGCTTCTTACCTACTGGCAAGATTGGGACGGTTTCGCCCCGTTAGAGATCACGCCCGCGCTTGCCCCGTTAGAAATCTTTATTTTTCAATAGTAATGTTTTTCTATTATCATCTCTAACGGGACTTGCGCGCCCAAAGGGCCTATGGGGCGGGCTATTTCTAACGGGGTTTCGTTTATAGTAAAAGTACATGATAACATTTCATATAATATCAGTTTTTCCGGAAGCTTTTCATTCGTATTTTGACGCTTCGATTTTAGGCAAGGCGCAAAAAAGAAAGCTTATAAAAATAAAAACATATGCTCTAGGGAGTTTTTCGGGCGGTAAATCAAAACGCGAGTGGAGACGCACGCTTGATGATTCTCCATACGGCGGGGGACACGGAATGGTTCTCAAAGTTGAGCCTATTTGGAACGCCGTAAAAAAAATAAAGTCGTCCATAAAGGGGAAGACAAGAGTTATTTTATTTTCAACGCGCGGAAAGAGATTTGATAGCGCAATTACTAGGAGGTTTGCGAAATACGACAACCTCATTTTAATTTGCGGAAGATACGAGGGCGTTGACGAGCGCGTAGCAGAACACATAGCCGACGAGGGAATTTCAATGGGGGATTTTGTGCTCTCCGGCGGAGAAATTCCGTCGATGGTGGTTGTTGATTCCGTCGCGCGCCACGTCCCGGGTGTTTTAGGGAAGCAGGAGTCGTTGGAAGAGATACAAGGTTCGTATCCAGTTTATACAAAGCCGGATGTTTTCAAGTATGGAAAAAGCGAAAAGGCGTGGAAGGTTCCGGATATTTTGCTTTCGGGAAATCATAAGAGAATCGCGGAGTGGAGAAAAGAACATTTAAAAAGTAGCTGATAATTAAAGTGTCAGCTTTTGTTTATAAGTTGGTGGGGTTGACCCCGCCATTATTTTGCGTATACTCTCTGTATGATGGAAAGTGGAAACCAAATGGTAAATGAAATGGCCCAAGCGGGGGTTGTTTTTGGCCATAAGAAATCAAAGACGCATCCGCGCATGAAGCAATTTATCGGTGCGAACCGGAATGAACTTGAACTTATTGACCCTACGGCGATTTTTTCGAGCATTTCAAACGCGATTGAATTTTTAATGGATAAAGTAAGCAACGGAGGAGTTATACTCTTAGCTGGAACTACATCACCCGCGAAGGGAGCTGTGGAGCAATTTGCGAAGCGATTTTCTTTTCCATTTGTCACAAATAGATGGCTTGGCGGAACGCTTACGAATTTCAAAATGATTTCCAGCCAGATGAAGCGGTATGAAGAAATGAAGGCGAGGAGCGCGGAAGAACTTTCAAAATACACGAAAAAAGAGCGGCTTGAGCTTAGTAAGGAGATAAGTTCCATGTCTCGGTCGTTTGATGGATTGATGCCTCTTAGAAAACTTCCCGACGCGCTTTTTGTAGTTGATATTGAATCTCACGATACCGCTGTTCGCGAAGCGCATAAGCTTCATATTCCGATTGTTGCTATACTTGATACTAATGATGACCCGAAGAATGTTGATTATCCGATTTTTGCAAATGACCACGGCAGGGAAAGCATTGAGTGGGTGTTTGGAAAAATCTGCGAGGAAATAAAGAATCTTCCGGCAAAACAGGATGTAGTTTCAATTCAATAATATTTAAGAATTTTCCATGAGTGAAGACGTAAAGAAACTTCGTGAGATTACCGGCGCGGGCGTTATGGATTGTTCGAGAGCGCTTCGCGATTCCGGCAATAATCTTGATAAGGCGGTAAAATTAATTGCCGAGCGCGGACTTGATAAGGCAATAAAGAAACAAGACCGTTCGACTGGCGCCGGATTGCTCCATTCCTATATTCATAACAACAGGGTGGGTGTTCTTTTGGATCTTCGGTGTGAAACAGATTTTGTAGTTCGTTCAGACCTGTTCGAACCGCTTGCGCACGAGCTTGCGATGCATATCGCGGCGATGAATCCTGCTGATGTAAAGGAATTACTCGCGCAACCTTTTGTAAAAGACGAATCTAGAACAATAGAAGAAGTCATAAAAGAGGTAATTTCGAAAGTAGGGGAGAATATCCGTGTTGAACGTTTTGTGCGATATGAACTCTAGATTATTAAAGGTTTTTCTGCGTTAATTGAAAATGCCGCTTTTTTGTGTTAATGTAAGAATGTCGTTTTCCAGATAGAGCTTTTATTATTCATATGGTCACTTTTATTGTTGAACTGGCTGCTATGGTGAGTCTTGCAGCCGTTCTTTATATACTTATTTCCATACTTCCGAGAATAAACGATTCCGAGATTCAGAAAGTCACATCGGGACTTTCCTTTCACGCGGTCGTTGATTATTTGGAGAAAGCTGACGAACTCATAGCTTCGTTTTTTATCAAGTTTTTACGCAGGGTTCGCGTCACTATTTTAAAACTTGATAATACCATCGGCAAAAAATTGAATGAGTTCAAGAAGAAAGAGAAAAATGGAAATAATGAAAATCCATTTCCAAAAAACGAGGCGCCAAAGGAAGAGTAGTTATCAGTAGTTTATAATGCGCAGGTGGCAGACCACCGCCTTTGGCGGGGCCCCGCTATAGCGGTGGGCGGTCAATCAGAGGTTAAGAGAAATGTACGCAACTTATATAATCAGAAGCGTTTTAATCGGGAAGTACTACACTGGATACACTGCCGATATGAACGATCGTATGCGTCATCACAATTCGGGAGCAAATAAATCAACGCGTTGCGGGATTCCATGGGAAATAGTTTACCAAGAACACTTTCCCACAAAAAAAGAGGCGTGGTTGCGTGAACACCAAATAAAGTCGTATAAAGGAGGGGAAGCATTTAAGAAACTAATTGAGAGATATTGCGCAGGTGGCAGAGCGGTCAATTGCACGAGACTGTAAATCTCGCGCCTTCGGGCTACGGAGGTTCAAATCCTCCCCTGCGCACAATAGCCCTTTAAAAATAGAAACGTAAAAAGCGAGGTGGGTATGATAATATCCAAAAGAATTTTTATCTTTTTTACTGTTTTTACTACTGCTTTGTGGATTTCTGTTTTCATGACTTCCCAATATGCGGACTTTATTTCCACGCAAGTCAGGAGCAACCAGCCGCTCTTTTGGGCGATTTTATTTACAGTCGGGCTGTTCATTGAGGGGTGGGGATACCTAAAACATTTTCGTCATGATAGCCGGCAATAATATAAGAGCCGGCTTTTTATTTTGATTTTTATTGCTTGTTTTGCTACTTTTAGAACTGTATGCGCCACCTTAGCTCAGCGGTAGAGCAACTGTTTTGTAAACAGTAGGTCCTCGGTTCAAATCCGAGAGGTGGCTCTAGAAGTAAGCTTTCCGAGTGTAAATTTTATAAACGTTTATTGCGCCTCTGCGTTTTTTGTGAAAATGTAGTTTTGTTTTTATCACAATTGGAAGACCCATATACTAGTATGGAGTCGGTCTTCCAATTGTGATAAAATTGCACGCATGGGAGGGAATTTGGTTTTTAAGAGGAAGAAAAAACAGAATGGTAAATATGACGCGAGTAGAAAATCCGCATATATTGCCGATTCGACTCGGATTAATAAAACGATCAAGTGGAATAGAAGTACAAAGCCAATTTCAAAGAGTATTCTTTTTACACTGTATACAAAAAAGAGTAAATCCATGAAAGAAATTGCGGAGATTCTTGGTTGCTCATTGCATAAGGTATCCTATTGGATGGGAAAGCACAGCCTCTCAAGGCGAACAATAAGTGATGCAGTGTACAAAAGAGCTAATCCCAATGGTGACCCATTTTCTGTTAGAGCGCCGCATACGCCCCGAGAGTGGATGTTGCTTGGTATGGGGTTAGGGTTGTATTGGGGAGAGGGAACAAAATCCGACGCGTCATCAGTTCGGCTCGGCAATACCGACCCTAAACTTATAAAAACATTTTTATCATTCCTAAAAACACTTTTTGGCGTGGATGCAAAAGATTGCCGTTTTGGGTTGCAAATTTTCAGCGACATCAACCCAGAAACCGCAGTTACTTTTTGGTCGGGGGAACTAGGAGTAAATCCCTCGCAGTTCCAAAAAGTTGTGATTACCCGCCCGCGCGGAAGGGGAACATATCGCCACAAGCTTGAGTACGGAGTGTTAACGGTGTATTATCATAATAAAAAACTGAGAAATATTATAATGAACGAACTTCGAAAACAGAGTTTTTAAGAATGGAGATAACATTGTGCCCGAGTAGTTCAACGGCAGAACGGATCCATGGTAAGGATTAAACGAGAGTTCGACTCTCTCCTCGGGCTCCACAATTTGACGCCGCATTTTTTTCTGTTATCATTACTCGTAATTCAAACCCATGTCTCAAGGAAAATTCAATGAAAAGTTAATAAAATTGCGATGTTCGGAATGCAAGCATTCAAATTATACGACGCGGAAAAATAAGAAAACTGTGGAGCGTAAAATTGAGTACAAGAAATTTTGTCCGTGGTGCCAAAAGCACACGCCGCATAAAGAAGGAAAGAAGTAGCTGTTACATTTGTACCCAAATCTCCGAACTTCCAAGTCCGGGGATTTTGGTTTATATTATTAGTATTAGCTGGTTAATAAAGATTACTCATGGGTCTATAGTTCAATGGTAGAACGTCGGTCTCCAAAACCGATGATCGAGGTTCGAATCCTCGTGGACCCGCAACTACATTGGACGAATAAAATCGTCGTCGGGCCTGTCTGCCGCAGGCAGAGGTCCGATTCCCTCAGCTCCCGCAAATATTTTTGTAAAATAAGAATAAAAAAGCCGGCTGCGCGATTGACACACCCGGCTTAGTTATTTTTTCCAATTAATTACAGGTCTATCCTATAACTACCGCCTCCATTTGAGCCTCTTTTATGCTTTCTTCATCTGGTTCAAACGGCATCAATGCTTTTGCGACGTTCCGAGCCTCTTTTCCTGAAGCACATGTTGTTGGGTTTAATACTTCCTCACTGGTTTCTCTCAAATCTTTCCATACCCTCCATCGGCCGCCAGAGTCCGGAATTAATTCCATGATCACTCTCATTTTAACTTCCCTCCCTCGGTTAATTTATAAGGTGTGTGCTAAACAGATTTACTAACGCTAGGTTAGCCCTTGCGCGCGACATTGTCAATCTTGTTTTTGTATTGCCAAATTTGTTACGATTGTATATATGAAAAAGCTCAAGGTCGCTGTTTTAATGGGTGGTCCATCGCATGAACACGACGTGTCACTGCGAAGTGGCGCAAAAGTTCTTAGTGGTCTTGCTCCGGAACGGTACGAGGCGTTTCCCGTTGAGATTTCAAGGGAATGCAAGTGGGCTGTTCCGCACAACGAATTAAAAGTCCGCGGCGACGTTGCTTTTATCGCAATGCATGGGACATATGGAGAAGACGGGACCGTACAGTCAATTTTAGATGACGCGCAAATTCGATATACGGGGTCAAGTGCCGCGGTAAGCGCGCTGGCGATGAATAAATTCTTATCCGGCCGGCTTTTTAAAAGGGTTGGGCTTTCGGTTCCACACACGTTTCTTATTCCTAAAACTGTATGGGATGGAGTGGATAAACTGAAAGTTCTACGTTCTGCATTCCAATATGTTTCGTCGCCTTGCGTAGTAAAGCCGAATAACCAGGGTTCCAGTGTAGGTGTTAGAATAATAAGGAACGCAGAGGAATTTAAAGGCGCGCTTGATTACGCATTCACGTTTTCACGCGAGGCGCTTGTCCAACAATTTATTCATGGGCGCGAAATCACGTGCGGAGTTCTGGATTACGGATGGCCGCGCAGCGCGTTCCCGCTTCCTCCGACGGAAATTGTCCCAGTGACAAGCCATTTTTTCGACTATAAGTCCAAATATGAACCAGGCGCGTCGGAGGAAATTACGCCGGCACGGTTACCGCAACATCTCATAAGGACGATTCAACAAGCCGCTCTTGGAGCGCATCGTTTTATTGGAGCGCGCGGGTTTTCCAGGACAGATGTAATTCTTGATAAACACGGGGAAGTCTATGTTCTTGAAATAAATACTATCCCTGGACTTACCAAAGGAAGTCTTTTGCCAAAGGCGGCGCTTGTGGCCGGGATATCATTTCCGCGTCTTTTGGATATAGTTATAGGCGCTTCTTTACAAGGAAAGTAAGCAGGGTTTTCGGATTTTTCACAAATTGACACGGCTTTTAACGGTCTTGTATAATTACCGTAGAACATTAATGAAAGGAGGTGCGCCATGAAAGGTGATTGGAATACCTGCTTGGCCCAATGGGAACTAATAAAAGGCAATTACGCTCTCCCCATCCTCTGCGGGATTGAAAACACTATCTGCCGGCTTAGCGGTATGATACAGCAGATTGATATTGTTCATCATGATCGTGACCCGGATAAAACAATAATTAAGCTTAAAATCAAGCCGGACATCGGCGAGCTGAAAAAGCTCACCATAACTTCAGAAAAGCCGTTCTTTTTTAAGAACGGACGGGACAAAAATGGAAAGCTTGTTTTCCTGTCAGAGGAGTTTAACAAATAACAAACCGCAATAAGGAGAGCTTATGTCAGGATGTTCCCAATCCCACAAGCCCGATTCGCATTAGTGATAGGTGGCGCTGAATTAATCATTCTACTCGGCGCTTCATGAATCGGGCTTTGTTTTTTTTATACAAAATATGCGACAATAGAATGCATAGAGAATATTTCTTCACGGAGATATGAATAAACTTGTTAAATATCTTATCGATGAGGGATATTTAAGAACTCCAGAAATTATACGAGCATTTGAGTTTATTGACCGCGCTAAATTTTTGGGAAGCAAGTATCAAGATGGAGCCGCGTATGAAGATATTGCAATTGTGCTCGATTCCGGCGAGATAATTTTTCATCCCTCTACTGTCGCGCAGATGATTGAACTGCTTGAGCCGAAACCAGGCGATAAGGTGCTTGAGATTGGAACCGGGTCCGGCTGGCAGACGGCTATCATTGCATGCGTTGCAAGCAACTTTTCAGTTTTTAAAAATCAAACAGCGAGTGTCGGTGAATCATCAGATGACGACGATAAAATTATTTCCAAGCAAACTGATTTTTCTCTCGGCGGAGTTGTTTCGCTTGATAGGCATAAACTTATTACCGAGCAGGCGGAGAAAAATTTGAACGAGTATGGTTTCGTGCGCGATGACATTACACGTATCGTCCGCAGAGACGTAGTTTTTGGATACACCAAAGAAGCTCCTTACGATAAAATTATTTCTAATGTGTGCCCGAATGTAATTCCGCGGAAATGGAAAGATAATTTGAAAGTAGGCGGAAAATTAGTAACGCCTTTCGGACAAAGCCTGCTTGTTCTTGAAAAAACTGGCAAAGACACGTTTAAAAAATCCTCGTACTTTGGCTTTACATTTCCTATGACGGTGTTTGCATGATTTTCATAACGCCAGTATTTCTAGCGCCTACCCGCAAATATTATGCCGGTCTGTGGATAACCCCATAGTGGCGCTTGACAGGCAAAAATGGCTGGACTACAATTGCTTTGTTAAATGAAGAATCCACGAATAAGAATGAAACATGGCGGGTGACCACGCACTCTGTTTTACTGTGTTTGTGGTTCCGCCCCGAAGGCGGATTTTTCTTTTTTCAATGGAGTACTTTGACAATCTGATAGTTAGTAGAAAGAAGTATATTAAAAGCGATTACTTACCCGAGTTAAAATACGGGTATAGAAAATGTGCGCGAGTTTCGTTAATGAATGAACGGAATACGTGCAATTAAGGGTGGATGGCGGATGCCTAGACACCAAACAGCGATGAAGGACGTAGTGTAGCTGCGATAAGCTTCGGTGAGGTGCGTAGCAACCTGTGACCCGAAGATTTCCGAATGGGGAAACCCAATTGCGTAACCCGCAATTATCTCGACGTAAGTCGAGGAGCACACCTGGGGAAGTGAAACATCTCAGTACCCAGAGGAACAGAAACAAACCGCCGCAAGGCGGATGCATTCCCTAAGTAGCGGCGAGCGAAAGGGGAGAAGCCCAAACTTCATCTTGTCTACGACAAGATCGCAGACTAACGCAGAATGAACGCAGACTGACGCAGAATTTTTCAGCGTAGGTCAGCGTGAAGTCAGCGCAAGTCGGCGTTCTCGCCGTAGGCGAGATGGGGGGTTGTAAGGTAGAAACAATTCTTGAGTTTCTAACTTCCGATAATTTTCCGGGAAGTTAAAAGCTTGAGAAGAGAGTTAAAAATTCATTAGCTAGCCGAAGTCGCTGGAAAGCGGCGCCACAGCAGGTGATAGCCCTGTAGGCGAAAGCCGGTGAACTCTTTGTTTTTATTCTTGAGTATCTCGAGGCAAAAAAACTTCGAGAGAATCCAGGAGTACTATCTCCTAAGGCTAAATATGTTTGGTGATCGATAGTGAACTAGTACCGCGAGGGAAAGGTGAAAAGCAGGCCGGAAGGCCGTTGAAATAATACCTGAAACCATCCACTTACAAGGAACGGGAGCCTTAAGGTCCTGACGAAAGGAAGGATCCGGGTAACCGTGTGCCTATTGAAGAATGATCCAACGAGTTTATATGCATTACAAAGTCTAATCTCCCGAAGGGAGAGGAGGCGCAGCGAAAGCGAGTCTTAATAGGGCGTTACTTCATTAACTAATAACTCAGAACTTATAACTTCGGTTATTCGTTATTGGTTATTAGTTATTGTAGTTAGTAGTGCGTGTAAGACCCGAAGCCAGACGAGCTTGTCCTCGCCAGGGTGAAGTCCGTAGAAATACGGATGGAGGCCCGCACCGGTAAGCCGTTCAACACTTTCGGACGAGCTGGGACAAGAAGTGAAAAGCTAATCGAGTTTGGTAATAGCTGGTTCTCTCCGAAATAGTTTTAGGACTAGCCTCGCGTGTTTCTTTTTGGAGGTAGAGCACTGGATGATGAGCAAAGGGCGAAAGCTCAGCTCGTCAATCAAACTCCGAATGCCAGAAATTAAAAGCGCGGGAGTCAGGCTGCGGGGGCTAAGCTCCGTGGCCGCGAGGGGAAGAGCCCAGATCGCCGTCTAAGGTCCCTAAATTACTGCTAAGTGTGAAAGGTAGTCATTATCCATAAACAGATAGGAGGTTGGCTTAGAGGTAGCCATCCTTTAAAGAGTGTGTAACAACTCACTATTCGAGGTTAGTGGCGCCGAAAATTTATCGGGGCTAAGCAAAGTACCGACGACGCGAATACGTGGACTTCATAGAGGAAAAAATTTCCTCAAAAGTATGGGTGTAGAGGATTCCATTCCATAACAGTCGCAGGATTGGGACATTTGCAGTATTGGGATGTTTTGCAACTGTAGGTATGGACGCCAGCAATCAACTGGCGAATAAAAACTTTACACCCGACTACATAGATAGATGGCAAATCAAAATATCGATTTGCCTCCTCTATGAAGTCCATGTGTGGTAGGAGAGCATTCCTCACCGCAGTGAAGCTCAAGCCGCGAGGCTGAGTGGAGCGTGGGGAAGAGAAAATGTTGGAATGAGTAATCGCAAAGCGCGTGAAAACCGCGCTCCCCGCAAATCCAAGGTTTCCTCCGCAACGAAAATCGACGGAGGGTAAGGCGGCCCTAAGGCGATGACGAAAGTCGAAGCCGAAGGATAGCAGGTCAACATTCCTGCCCGCCGTTTTTAAGATACCGATGGGGTGACGAAGGAAATAATTTCGAGCGTCTTATTGGTTTGACGTTTTTTACGGTGAGAGATGTCGTTCAGGCAAATCCGGACGACTGCTTTTAATGGCGAATTTCGGCCGTCGACAAAAGATTTCGGTTTTACCGGAGTCAATTTGAAAGAAGAGCCTTCCGAGAAAACCCTCTAAGGTGCGTTTAAACGGCTCCGTACCGTAAACCGCCACAGGTGGATGAGGCGAGTAGCCTCAGGGGAACGGGTGATTCTTCGTTAAGGAACTCGGCAAAAAAGCTAGGCGTAACTTCGGAATATGCCTTTCCCTCTCCAGTTTTGGTACTATGAAAGCATGTGGGTAGTTTATGTTATACAAAATAATTTTTCGCAAGAGATTTATATTGGAATAACCAGTAATCTTAAACAAAGACTACTAACCCATAATGCAAAAGGTAAAAAATTTACCACTCGCAAACAAGGTGTCTGGATTTTGATTTATGCTGAAGCATACAGATCAAGAGCAGATGCACTAATTCGCGAGAAGAGATTAAAAGTTCACGGAAGTGGTAAAATTGAACTTTTCAAGCGACTAAAGAATAGTTTGCTTGATACCAAAACTGGGGAGGGACGCAGCTAAAGTTTCTCTGGCGACTGTTTACCAAAAACACAGCTCCCTGCGAACT
>ERZ1292629.72-Hain-H43-01um-R1-72-length-101554-cov-16_pt1 | contig 101554 bp, 150 predicted proteins | sample MGYA00564399_ERZ1292629 | MGnify/ENA primary metagenome ERZ1292629 (study PRJEB36523, sample SAMEA6512636) | groundwater metagenome | collected 2019-01-08 | study: AquaDiva: Metagenomics assemblies of 32 groundwater samples | reverse complement strand
TAGAGGAAATAATTCTGACGGGAGAGCGGCTCATACAACTCGTGGAAGAATGCCTCTACTGGACCAACAAGACACCCAGCTACATCGTTTAATGCGACCGCTTTTTCTGTTGGGTGAGTTTAAAATGGAAGAGTTAACGATGCGAGAATTCTTGTCAGGGCATATCCATACGAGACAGCGAGGAAATGATATGCAGCAAGTGCCAGAATACCCGCACGTCTATTTCAGCAACTTAGACCATTACAAAGAGGCGTTAGCAGTCGCCCAAAAACTTGGCGGAGAAGCCTTTGAATCGTTCAAGCAACAGTTCGAAAGTTTGGAACGCATCTGTGCAAACTGGAATGACACTGCTGAAGTACACCCAGACTTTGTTCAGCACAGCTTCTACTTCAGAATGTACCAGTCTGACGGCAAGTCTGGCATGGACGGCGGAATAATTCTGCATGGATTAGGAGAAACGTTCAGTGTAGAGCTGTGTCCACCTGAAGGCGTTCACTGGAGCATGCATACCTAACCTTTTCGGAGTGATGTGTTATGTCGGATCTAGCCGAGTTAGAGTCCATGATGAAGAAACGGCAAAGGGAAAAACTCCGCTGTGCATGCGACGTGAGCTATGGAGCAATGGCTTACGACGGCTTAGGTTGTTTCAAGGGCAAAGTCACAAGGGAAGTAACCATAATCTACAACGATGGTTGCTATGGAAAGGAAACACACAATGTCTGCGAAGCCTGCTACAAACGGCTTGTCCACTGCGTCCGAAGAGACGGGTATAAACTAACGTCAAAGAAAATCTAACCTTTTTTTGGGTGAATGTTAATGGACAGAGCAGCCTTTGATATTGCAGTCGCATTAAACGCCGCGAAAATAGAAAAGATGAGGGAGATCTTCAAGAAGCTGGAAGACGCAGGCATAGAAATGGGGTTTGAGCTTGATAGACATTACTTTTACAAGTTCGATGAGAACGGATCCAAATTAGTACCTCGATTGTCTGAAGCTTTAGGATGCACCTTCAAGAAGACATTTGATTCGATTGATGGCCTCGTAGATTATCAAGCGACCATTGACGGGGCAACCATCTACGTCTGGAACAGCAAGCCACTATGCAAACTAGAACGAATAGAAGTCAACGTACCAGCACAGACAGTCATAAAATACAAATGCATTCAACCAACACAGTAACTCCTTTTTTCTTGGGTGAAAGAATGAAATTAGACTTTTACGAGGATCCCGCGCATGGCTGGCTTAAGGTTCCGAAAGAACTGCTGACGAAGCTGGGAATAGCAGCTAAAATCACAGCGTATTCCTACATGCATGGAAACTACGCTTACCTTGAAGAAGACTGTGACGCAACATTGTTTGCGGACGCATTAGAAGCTACAGGCGAAAAGTTTGAGATTGATGAAAGGCACATCACAGACGGGCAAAGCGCGATACGGAATTACCCCTCGTTCTCGGTGGAACAATGAAGATTTGCCCAGTCTGCAACGACAAAGGCATAATTTCCGAGCTTCAGGTGATAACGCTCACAATGTACAGGTGCCCGACATGCGGCAGCCAATGCCTCAGCAGAGACTTCGTTGTTCCAGAAAAACAATTCCGTAGAAAGCAACTGCAACGGCGAAGGCAGAAAAGAGTAGAAAACCTAAAGAGGTTTTATCATCCTCCCCAATAATTTTTTGGGTGAACCCGTTGAAAGCGAAAATAATAGTGTGTAGAAAGATGTCGGTGCTAGAGATCTTGTCAAGGGTTTATGGGGTGAAGTTAGATGTCGTGTCCGTACAAAGTTAAGCCGTTGCCACACGAGTTCTGCCAAGAATGCATTGCGAATGGTTGTTTCCCTTGGGACGATAATCCCCTCCTGCTCTGCGGAGAATTAGGCGGGCTCTTGCCCAACGTGTACGTCACGGAAAACGGCGTGATCATTAAGTGTGCAAGCTTTAGACGGGTAGATGAGGACATGTGGATGGCTCATCTCTCAGACTTGAAGAGAGAGGCTAAGCTTAACGAGGAAACAAGAATGAGAGCCATGCATGGAGAAGCTTTCAGCAGTGAAATGTTGCCCGCCGAACGAGCAACTGCTAAGCATAGATGTGTACATAGATGTGTAAGATGTAATGGACTGTTCGCTGAACCAGACATTACATATGCCCCTGACCCTTACCATTCCGATATTAATCAGGATGACACTCCCGTGTGGGAATGTGATAAGTGCAGACGAGAAAGCCACGATGACATTTAGCCCTTTTTTGGGTGAGAAAAACCGCTAGAAAATCATGCAGTGATGTTTATCTGCTAGGTAGATGCTTGCGCCTAAAAGAACTGCACTGAGCAAAATCCAGTCCCCTCGCAGGAAGAGTCCGAGCAAAGCGAGAATGACTCCTGATCCAAAAATTAACTTTGTTTGGTTACAATCCATTTTCCCACCCAATTATTGTTAAGCGTCTGAAACGGTTATAAAATTTGCTCTCTTTTTGGGTGAAGTTTAATGTATAGTATCCAGATTGTGAAAGCTACGTCTTTGGACGTGCCTAAAACCAACCCGAAAACCTACATCCTTAACAAAGCAAAGTTTCTGCTCCGCAAACAAATGGGGCTTGACCTGTCCGAGTTAGTCTTCGGAAACGACGCCTTCGCGCTGAGAGCGTCCGCTATCCTCAAATGGAACGGCATGAGAAACAGAATAGTAATAAGCTAAACCCCCCCCCTCCTTTTTCTATTCTTGGGTGAGAAAACATGTATGGATGGTGGTATGAACCAGCACGCAAGAAGGAACTTATTGAGCAGTTGCTTTGCCATCGTTGCCCAATGTTGATTTACCGAGAAAAGTTTTACTACTGTCAACATCAATGCACATACCAAATCAAAAACTGTTAGGGGGGAGATTAAATGTCTAATAAAGAGACGGAACGTTGCTTTGCTAGAGCTTGCAAATGGAACACTGAAGAAGGCTGTGAGAAGCCCGTGGATGCACCATGCCCACTGCTCTGGTGGAGTACAGGAAACCTAGCGGCAGGCAAAGGCATTGATATGAGGGTAAAATGGAAGAAAGCAACCGCATAACTTTTTTGGGTGAATATGCTTGAGTCAATATCTAATGCTAGCACAGTTAGGTAATCCTGCTTTGCTTGAAGAGTATGAGGAGCGCGGCGATTGTGCTGCTGAGAAAAAATTGGATGGTACGAGAGCCATGCTCGTCAAAACTGTAGACGGCAAAATCATGATTCCTAATAGAAGAAACGTGGATTATGCTAAAGAACGCAACCTTCCTGAACTGGAAGCAGTTGCACATCTTCTTCCGCCAGACTCGCGCGTGGACGGGGAAATTATCAATGCCGTCGGTCCAATAGATAGGATAAGGTCTCAGAGACGATGCTCAACGACGACGCCGTACAAAGTAGCCTTGCTGGTGAAAGAGATCCCTATCAAACTGGTGTCCTTCGACATATTGAGGCTTAACGGTGTCGACCTAACGAACTGTCCTTTTAGCAGACGCAAAGACGCACTTAAAGATCTCTTATCCCAGATCAATCATCCAGCATTAGAGCTGCTCTGGTACGAAACTGAAGGCTTCAGAAAACTGTTCAACAGCGAAACAGAAGGCTTGATGATCAAGCGCGTCTGGGCTAGGTACATGCCAGGAATAAGGTCAGACTATTGGTTAAAATGCAAGCACACGGAAACGGAAACGGTTTCTGTCGCGGGATGGACAAAAGGAGAAGGAGCCATAACAGGGTTATTCGGAAGTCTCGTGTGCGTTCGCGCAGGCCAGTATGTGGGCAACGTCGGCTCAGGATTCACGCTTGCAGAACGCAGGCAACTAACTCAACTGCTGGAGAAAAGCCCCTCGATCACTTTGTCCCCAAAGATAGTTGGAGAAGTCAAAGACCCCTTCACCGCTGTTAAAGCCCCATTCAAGCTGAAAGTAACGTTCTCATCCAAGACACAGCAAAAACACAATTTTCAACCTAGACTCGCAGAGGACAACGCCATAATATTCTAAACTTTTTTTGGGTGAATGTGCTTGAAAACTGCAAAAGCTGAAGATGATTTTGTTGATAGGAATGATGTACGTGTTTAGTGCGCCCATCCTTGTTTGGCCAGGCTACGAAGACACTGTATTGTCCGAGCAACGTGGTCGAGTTACATTGGAACGGCTTGCGTTAAGTGCGACCGCTAAAGAAATGCTGGAATGTACTGATTTTGAGGTTTGCCTTTACCTGAGTTCCGCAAGCCTAAGTCAGCCTATGAGCCACACGTGGACGAAACTATACACGCATGTGTTCTGCAAAGCGTTTCCACAACATAAAGAACTAGGCGAGGGCATAGAGAAAGTCCAAGAGTATGAAATGCATGAGTTGAAGCGGCTGAAACAGTGGATCTACAAGAAGCAGATGGAAGCCGTAAAAGACAAGATCAAGGCGCCAGAGGCAACAGAGGCAAAGCCAAAAATGCAGATAATGCCGATGCAGACAACGCTTTAAGCAACCGCTTTCATTATTTTTTCTTGGGTGAAACACAGATGGATAGAAAGCTGGCTTCAATACAGGTAATTGACAAACTTGAAGCTGTTGAAAACGCCGACACGCTTGAACTTGCTTCGGTTTTAGGTTGGAAATCAGTTGTTAAGAAAGCCCAGTTCCATGCGGAAGATCGAATCGTATATTTTGAGATTGACTCGTTTTTGCCTGTTAGGGAAGAGTTTGAGTTTCTCAGGAAAGGTTACTACCGAAAGTTTGAGGATGGAACAGAAGGGTTCAGAGTTAAAACCATAAGGCTACGCGGTCAGGTGAGTCAGGGCTTAGTTATGCCAATGGCGATTCTTCCAGTCGGCGAATACGAAGTTGGGCAGGACGTGACCAGCGCACTGCGGGTGTTCAAGTATGAGCCTCCAGTTCCGAAATGCTTGCAGGGAGAAGTGAAAGGCAGATTCCCAAGCTTCCTAGTCAAAACAGACGAGACAAGAGTGCAACTGCTACAGGAAGTGTTGAACAGGCATGTCGGCTTAGAATGCTACGTAACGGAGAAGATTGACGGTTGTCTATCATATAGAACGAAAATCGCAACAGATAAAGGCGATATCGAAATTGGAAAGATAGTCAATCAGAAACTTCCTGTCAATATTCTGACTTACAACGAGGACAAAGGCATAACGGAATTTAAACCAATAAAAGATTATCACAGATATTCGGCAGAAGGCAAAAAAATATTAACTATTGGATTCAGCCATAAGGGTAAAGGTAATAGACAAAAATATATCACCTGCACCGATAATCATAGGTTTTTGACACCAAATGGCTACGTAGAAGCAAAATACCTGAATGTAAACGATGTAGTATATCATTATTCAGATAAACTCTCTTTTGAAGAGGAGCAAGTGATACTAGGAACACTGATGGGGGATGCTAGCATAAGTATAAATGGCAATTTATTTTTAGTCCATTTTTCACACTCAATTGCCCAATCAGGATATTTCGATTATAAAATGAGACTCTTAAAGAGTTACTTTACGGAAAGTAAAGGGGCTCATGGTGGATTTGAGGGTAGCCTAGACAATCGGAGAGCATGTTCAATTTCCAATCTTAACATTAAAGCCCTTCTCGAAAAATACTGCATCAGAAACGGAAAGAAAACATTGACAAAGGAATGGGTTGAGAAGCTTACGCCTTTGGCGTTGGCGATTTGGCACATGGATGACGGCTCACTTGATAACAGAGATGAAATGCGACAAGCACCACGAATTAGCTTCTCTACACACAGTCTTACATATGAAGAAATTTCATTGCTAAAAAACATGTTGCGGATCAAATTCGGAATTGAATCCGAAATAAGGACAAAAGAAAGCTACAAAGGAAACGTATTAACTTTAAGCAAAAACTCAACGGAAATATTTGCTTCATTGGTAGCACCGTATATTTGCGAATATATGAAACATAAAATACCATTGAAATACGAAAAAACAACATGTTTTATGGAATCATTCATTCCAGTAAAAAATGGTGGGGCAGTTGAAAATAAAATCTTGTCAATCCAACCTTGTTGGAAAGGAAGCGATAATCCATCTAAAACAGAGTACGCTAACTCCGTTTATGATTTGACGATAAAAGATAACCCTAATTATTTTGCCCATAGAATTTTAACACATAACAGTTCAGTCACATATTACAATAGGGATGGCGTGTTCGGTGTTTGCTCAAGAAACCTTGATTTGAAAGAAACTGTGAACAACGCGTTTTGGATATGGGCGCGGGCCAACGATGTTGAAAAGAAACTGGCGTCTTACGGCAACATCTCCATTCAGGGAGAACTCTACGGGTTAGGACTAAACGAAAACTCGTTGCGACTGCACTGCCACGACGTGAGGTTCTTCAACGTCTTCGACATAGACAAATGCAAATTCCTCGACTTCAAAGAGTTCCAAGAAACCATAGAAAACATGGGATTGAAAACCGTTCCGATATTAGACACCAACTTCAAACTGGTCAACGACATAGACGCATTAGTTAAACTTTCAATAGGCAAAAGCGCCATTACACCCTCAGTGTGGCGTGAAGGAATCGTTGTGAGGCCGCTACATGAAGTCATGGACTTGGGAATGAGCGTTTCAGGCATCGGCAACACAGGAAGGCTATCCTTTAAGATTGTAAATCCTGAATATCTTATCAACGTGGAAGTGTAAGCAACCGCTAACCTTTTTGGGTGAATTTATGAGCGTTGAAGTTTCAAGGGAAATGGAAGCTCACGGCAAAACGGTTGAAGAGTTAACTGAAAGTGACCAATGGGTTAACGACGCCACGAGAAAAGATATTTGCGCAGTCGCTGAAAAACACGGTTATGAAGTGTTCGCGCTGAAAATGTGGGGTTGGACTAAAATACGAGGGAGAGAATTGACGACGGTTCCGCCAGTTTACAATTTTAGCGTTGATTACCTGTTCAAAAACAGTGATGAAGCAGAAGTGGACGAAATCACTGCTGAATACGACGCCTACGCAAAAGGAAGAGTGTGGAGTAGGAAAATGCGAAAGCTTGCTTGGAAAACAATCAATCGCCTCAATATGCTTGCATTAATGAACTGCATATGGACGTGATTTCATGTATGGACTATGGACGTGATTTCATGGTGATGATAATAGATGATGTGGAATGTCGAGAGATGGCAGACGACATATCCAAAACGTTAGCAGACGCTCAAAAACACGGAGTAAACCTGACGAAGGACTTCATCTGGTCAATGGTTTATCAGGAACTGAAAAGAAGCCCGTTGAACAAAACAAGGACGTGAACAAGCTTGAAGTGTGAAGCAAAAGAATGTGAGCGTGAAGCCACACATCGCGTTAGCGAGAGCGTTCGCACTATATTCCAGTATTATTGGTGCGACGAGCATGCAAATCTATTCCACACGTTGTTCCCCAGCATTGAGCTTGAGAAAATCTAATTTTTTTGGGTGAAACTGGGTGAATTTAATGAGTTGGCTTGAAGAAATCAGTACCAAACGACTGGCTAACAGAACCAATGTTTATCCTATAGAGCACTAGGTATAACTTTCATTGACGGCTGGTATAAGCAATTGAAAGTTCTATAGCTCGGGAAATGAGACGTTGGATTGGAAAAGGCTTGACGAATTCAGAAGCGTAATCAAAAACGGCGGGGCAGAAAAACTGTTCAAAACCCCGTATCAGAACCTCATAGAGTACAATATTCTGCGCGGCGAATTAATAAACCTGAAAACAAGCAGCAAAATAGGAGACGAGATGAAGTCGCCGCTCCAAGAAATCGATTTGATGCTGCTGAGTTCATCAACGATAGCCGTGATAACGTACGTGTGCACCCAGATGCATGCGGACGCTTTAAGCGACATGCTTGTAGCTTGGAGCCAAGACCTCCGCCTGCACAGCAACAACAGCATGGTCGTAGTGTTCACGAGCAACCTCAACTATTTCCACGAAACGCTCCGGAGACTAAGCTACCCAGTTACAGTTGTTCCGAGCACGCCTGAAGAACGCATGAAAATAATAGATACCACGGCCAAAACCATAAGAGAACGTATGGAAGAAAAATACAAGCGTATGGAAGAAAAATACAAGGATAAAAAAGTCAAAATGGAATTTAACAGGGAAGAAATCATCCAGGCAAGCGCAGGCATGGACTTGGGCAGCGTTGAAACAGCAGCGTTGGAAAGCTACCAGCAAACACGCACATTCGACGTGTCGTTCTTCACAAACTTCAAAATCAAAATTCTCCAAACCTATAATCTGGAGTATGTTCAGCCACAGATATTGCCTTTGGCAACTGTACAGGCTTTGACAAGGTTGGAGGCTACCAAATGCTTAAACAATACATATGCAACCGCATAATCATGCCACTTAAAGACCCGGAGAAAGCAAGAAAATATGCTGTTGGGCTGCCAAAAGGGATTATTATGGCCGGGCCGCCCGGAGTCGGAAAAACTTACTTCGCTGAGGCGGTAGCAAAAGAACTGGGCTTGGCGATGGTTAAGCTTAGTCCCGCAGACCTGTTCCGAGGCATCGTTGGCGAAAGTCAAGTGCGACCGCTAAAGCGAGTCTCGGGTAAAACAGATCACAATGCTGCTGGAAAGTTTAGCCCCTGTAGTAGTATTTTTAGACGAGATCGATTCTTTGGCTATGAAGCGTGGAGCAGTAATGCAAACAGACAGCGGAGTTAATCGGAGAATCACCAACGCATTGCTTGATTGGCTAGGACAAAGAAACCGGAAGAGCTTGATAATTGGGGCAAATCATTTATAAGGATGTAAATGTGCCTTGGCAATTTTATCGAGCAGATGGATCCAGCCTTCGTCAGACCAGGACAATGAATAGTTTGACTATTCATCCTGATGGATTGACGAGGTCGTGCTGGTTCTTCCTCCGGACACTGCTGCGCGAAAGGAAGTGTTAGAGCTTCACGCTAGAGTGATCAGGAAGATCCCGTTGGGAACCGTGGATTTCGATGCGGTTGCTAAGAAAACGTTCGGTTGGACTCCTGCGGAACTTGAAAAGCTGGTGTTGGACGCTAGCAGGATGGCCATGGAAGAAGACTCTGAAAAAGTAACTATGGAACATTTCACTAGGACAATGGACAGGGTTGAAATCAACATGAAAGAACGCATGGACCGCATTCACAGCATGATAGCTGAAATGAAGAAAATGGACAACATCAACAAAGCGTTTCTGGACGACAGCCTTAAAGCTTTCAGCGATGACTCTCAGGCTTCAGGCAAGTCTCGGCTGCAAGGGTTCGTGGACAAACTGGGCGACAACGTTAAACCAGTAAACATCTAACCTTTTTTCTGGGTGAACTTATGGGATTTGGAAAAGAGTATTTCGTCATGGTGTGGATGCCCATACCTCCAGAGAAACAGAAAGAACCAGAAATGAACCTGAAACAACAAACGTGGCGGAAAAGTGGGTGAAAAAATTGTTAGCTCCACAGAAAACTGAGAGAAAACCAGTAATTCTGCAGGGACTGCATTTAAATTTGCACTGCCCAACTGAGGAACTTTTAACAATAATCTGCAAAGGATTAGATCCAGAAACGTTCCGTGCCATAGGTTACGAAGTGGAAGATTGGAGAAAAGACGTTGACGAAGCCTACAAAAAGAAAACTATCCGAGGAAGTGGATGGAAAGGAAGAGGAACGAAAGTTGGCATCCAGAGAATAAGAATAATCAAGATCAGCCCATTCCCAAGCAGATTCAGCAACATCTTAAGAGAGCTGCGCAGGGACTTATACGCCGATCTACACAAATCGTGCTTAGTCCTAGAAGAAAGCGGCGACTCCCATTTTAAACGGAATATCTATATTTTGCCCTATAGTAATGCGGTTGCGTTGATGACTGATATTAAACGGGCCAACTTTGTGATTGACGACTTGAACGTGAAGATCCAAGAGTTTCTGGGAACAAGCTACTACGACCATTTGAAGATGATTCTGAAGCAGCATAGAATCATCATTCTGGAGAAAAACATTCGGTGGCATATTGACCACGTTGATTTTGAAGTGACCAACCTAGCGTTGAATCCGGCAGCCATCAAAGAAACCGTTTCGAAAGAGTACCAGCGCATGTTCCAGCGGATTGACGCAAAGAAAGCAGCGGCTGAAGCAGAGCTTGGCATGATGATTGACCAAAGAAAGGTTGAAGCTGAAGCTAACCTGCAGAAACAGTACGACGAAGGAATGCAACTGCTCTACACTAAACTGCAGGAAAAAGAGAAAGACCTAGTGGTTAAAGCCGTTGAAAACATGCGGAAGAAACTCAAAGTTACAATCGGCAAAATAGTCGGCGCACACAAGCTCAAACCTGAAACAGTCAAGGAAGAACTGGAAAAGCTGAGGAGAATAGCTGAAAGCGTCGGATTAGAAGCCATCGCGCAGGACATCATTATACCATTAACGATTGTCGTGGACAACCCTGAAAAAGCGTTTGACCTGCTTGGCTCCACGGATATTGAAACAGCCGTCAACGACCGGATCACGTCAATGGTGGACAAATTATAGGGGTTGCAAAGCTTATAAGCCAAGCCATCCCTACTTTTTGTGTGGGTGAGTCAAACGAAAAAAACCAAAGCCTTAGCAAAGCCTGAAGTACCTGAAGTGACTGCGGAAGTGGTGACTCCGCCGATACAGTCGACTGTATCGGCGCTACAAAACAATTCTTTAGCATACAACATCAGCAACGCATTAAATGTGGTGATGGCGAACAGTGGATTAACGTCTCTGCTTGGCGTGTCAAGAGATATTTCATACGAGGAACTGGATGACGCTTCAAAAAAAGTTGTAGACGCACTTATGGAACAGTTAAAGCCTGAGATAGAAGAGAAAGCAACTGCATTGCTGACCGCTGAGATCAGGGATAGAATAGTTAGGAAAGCAAACATTGTAGACGTTGGGAAAGCACTGCAGAAAAAGAAGACGGTGAGCCTTAAACGCAAGAAAGGCTGCATTTTCGTCCAGTTCGGATCTGGAGAACCAGAAGACCCTATTGAAGAGTTACTGATCGCGTCAACGTAAGGGTGAACAAACATGGCTTCTAGTCCCAGTCCTAGTCCGCTTTCCGTCGACGAGGAACGTATATCATCAATTCTTGTCTTAAGCGGCGCAAACGGTAGATTCCTTCGCACAAACTACAGATGGAACCACACGGAAGAAACTGAGCCTGTGAACCCTTCTGGATATTACCCTGCTACAGGCAGAGTCTACATTGATGGTTTATTGCCACCATTTACGTCTGGGCCTTCCTCACTTGCAGGCAGCTTCATGGTCTGGGGATTTATCCCAAGTTTGGGCGAGAGAACACAGAATCCTCCTCCGCAGGTCGTCACAGACGACGCGGCCAAACCAAAGCCAGCAGAGCCTCTTGACCGAGTTAAAAGCATGGTTGATAAGCTGCAGTTGGGTGATAAAGAATAATGTGTTTTACACAGAAACAGCGTGATGATGCAGGGCTTCAATGCAAAGAAGTGTGTTGCAGATGCGCACCGCAATGCGAACACGCTAAATGTGGTTCAAGCCTCATTGACATTTGCCCCAACGACCCAGATTTATTGGAGGCTTAAAATTTGAAAATGTACAAAATAATTGTTGGATTCAAGTTAGAGGTCGAAGCAGAGTCCATAGACGAAGCGTGTGAAAAGTACAATAGATTTGCATCAAAGATCCCGTCTGCTTTGTTTCCCTTGAACAAAGAAGGAATCGTAAGCAGAGAACCTTTCTTCGAAATTGCAGAGGAGGAATGAAACATCTCAAATTTTTCAGTGTATAAAACGTCAGTCGGCAACATCAACACGGAACTGCTGGGGAAAGCCCTTCAAAGCTTAGCCTGCAACATCGGGGCTGAAATCGGAAACAAAGTTAAAGACTACTATGGCAACGACCTCGCCGTGGCCTTCAGCCTTAAATCTAAAGGGTTGCCCAACGGAATCGGGTTCAGCGTGCAGAACAACACGTTGATGGTTCACGGAGACGCCTACGGATCCAGAAACGAATGGGACAGGACTAAAACGCTTGTCGAAAACTACGTTAAAGCCTATAAAGTTGCTCAGCAAGCCAGAATCTCGCATCCGCAAGCCCAAATCAACACGAGAATCCACGACAGAGAGGTCATTCTGGAAGTGGTAACTCCATGACAGTTAAAGGAATCCGCATCAAAGTTGGAGATAAAGTTGTGGGAGAAATGGACGTGTCAAACGTAAAACCAACGGAAGAAGAAGTATGGAGTAACATATTATCAAGCACCGTCTTATACCAGAAGGGATCCACATCTGAGCTGATCTATAATAATGGTCTTAAGAAACGGTTTAAAGTTGAAGAACCATTTGTTTTCCACGGGTTCGGGAAATTAAACCCAGGTGCATGCTTCAATGAAATATACGTTACTATTCCCATCGCTTTGGAAACCTTGAAGGGGCTTGGATTCATAAAATCCCTACAATCAAGTAAGGAGACAAGTCCATGAAAAAGATAACTTTTACTTTCAAAGAAAATGGGTCCACCGAAGTCGACGCTGAGAATTATAAGGGTAAAGCATGCCTATCTGAAACAGAGAAGCTTCTTGCAACCTTGGATGCCAAACTTGAAACGAGAAAACTGAAGCCTGAATATGTAGCTCAAGTTGCGAATCAGAATACACAAATAAACCAAAACGGGTAATAATATGAGACAATGGACTAAGGCAGAGGATACTATTCTTCAAACAGTATATTCATCAACCTCAACTAAAAGCCTTGCCGCTCCGTTCCATACCCCTAACCGAGAAAAATTGAGGCTACATATTGAGCGTTTTAGGAATGAAGTGGGACCTAGAACTAAGCTACTCAATGCAGTTGCACAAGAAAACCGCGTTAACATTCAACAATAATTTTTTTGGGTGAATTAGAATTGAGCAAAGAGTCTACAGTGTGTCCTTTCTGCGAAAGGCTTCAAGTAGCTAGCAAAGTTAGGTTAATGATAGAAGCTCCAGACGGTTCACAGTTATGGTCTTGTGAAAGAGGCCACCAATGGCGGGTAAAGAATATTGAAAGTCGTGTTGATGTTTAACAGTGACGGCACAGCAACGTCCATACAGCCATACGACAACGACGAGGTTGTCAAACAACTTCTCGGAGACATGTATAAAGGCAGAGTAAACCCTTCAAACTGCAAAAGGATAATCGGCGAATTACGGTGTGGCTGAAAAATGTATAAAGGTTCACAGGGAAAAGTCGCCAGCCTAACTGAAGCGATGGCTTCGTCACAAGCATTCATTGGGGTAATAACAAAAAACTATGTTGCAGACATCCGACGAGGCGACACCCGCATAATCAAAGAACTGAAAGCCTGCAAAGAATTCAACGTGAACTGCATACTCATTTTTTTCGACGACCTCACGCCTGAAGACAGAAAATTCGCTGAAAACTACTTTAAACAGTTCCACGTGTACCGCACATTCGAAGCTCCAAGAGAAACCTTTGACAATTGGTTATTGAACCACTCCGATGAAGTGATAAACACAATCAAAGAAGCAAGCGGATCCTAAAGTTTTTTTGGGTGAGATTCTGTGGCTAAGAAAAAGAGTGTTCCACATAATGGAAGAATCAGGGTTTTCGATGGAACAGCAGTGGGAGCAGAACCTTTAAACGTGACCGTTAAAGACGGCGAAGTCGTATGCTGCAGTTGCTCTCTTCCGAAACCGTGCAGACACGAGATCCTAGTCAGGAAAATCTATGAAGTGTGATCAATCAGGGGAGAAAATAAATGGCTTATTATCAAATGCAGTGGAATGTCACGAGCTTCACAAACCCCGACAAATCTTACAGGGTAAGCCAGCGCAGAGAAGGAGGCTTCGAATGCTCATGTCCAGAACCAAAAGGCTAGATTCTTTTGGTGGACAACATGGATTTATCAGAGAAAACGCCTCCATAACGGCGAATGCAAACACATTCAATTTATCCGTGAGAACCGGAACATTGAGGAAGACCATGTGCAACTGCAAAGAAATCATGTGGACTCGATTCCTGTAATCATGGACGATTCCGTGCGTGTCAAGTCTATGGTCGATAAACTCTTCTAAAATTTTTTGGGTGAATTGTGTGCAGGTATTAATCTGGGTTTGCAGCGGAGTCGTCAATGAAGTTAGAGCGTTCGCTAATCCAGCTGACGCTGACAAACTTGAAGAGAAATGGTGCAAAGAAGCAGGCATACCCTTCGACAGGGAAGAAAGAGAACGGTACTATGACGAAAACGAAGTTGACGATGACATCTTAAGATGGGAAATCACAGTTCAGTAACTTTTTTGGGTGAAAACAACATGGGAAAGATATATGTTTTCCGCACCAGCAAAGGCGAAACTGAAATTCAATTAGAGAAGGTGGAAAGCCAAGACTTCATACCAAAAGTCAAGTACATCCCCGTCTTAGAGGGAAAAGACGTTGAAATGAAGCGTGAAAGCACATGGAACGAGAGATACTTCCTAGACGGCGTAGACGTCAGCGAACGCAAACAGGAATTCGAATGGACTAAAATAGATGAAACAGGTCAGCGCAAGAAGTGCAGCATGGCAGGAAGCGACAACATCACAGCAGTCAAAGAAATCCCGTACACCAAAATCGGCAAAACCTTGGTTGAAAAATCATTGTACCTGATGAAGCCTTGGGCTGGACGCCAAAAAGACGTGACAGGCAAACCGAATGCAGTTGCTAAACGAAACCAGTTCTTGTACGAGGAAGGCTTAAGGTTCGCAAGAGAAGGAATAGCTGGGATCGGATCGTTTACCTGGGGAATCTGAAAGGAGACCTTAACCAGATCGGCACAGCAACACGGTTGGAACCTAAACATATCACCAATATATCACCTCAATTCTGGAGGTGCGCCAAAACTTGCTGTGTATTGTTGGAAGCCTCCGTCAGCCCTAAAGGTTTTTGGAAAGCCGTCGTCCCCCTTCTTCAGCGTGGTCTACCCAGTTATAGTGAGTAATAATCAGGTAATTTGGGTAGTGCGCCATGCAGTAGGAATCCTACAGCCAGACAAACCAGACTTCCAATTCGCAGATACCGTGATAACAGACATTGGAGAAGTGCCAAAGGCGACCGAAGAAAAAGAAATGGAACCAGAAACAATAACTGTAGACAAACTGTTAGTTTAAATATCCGAACATATTTCTTTTTTCTATGGGTGAATTAACTCAAACAGAGCTGGCATATTGGGCTGGATTCTTTGACGGTGAAGGCTGTATCCAGATCAACAAACGTTTCTGTAAAGAAAGAAAATCATTTCGTTATGTACTGATAGTTGAAGCAAGTAATGCTGTCAAAGCAGTTATTGAAGATATGAGAACTGCTTTCGGTGGATCAATCAAAACCAATAAAAATCGGAAGAAACCATGGCAGAATTCTTCACATCATCTGATACTTGCACCATTGCAGGCAAAAGCCTTTTTGAGCAAATATTACCTTATTTACGCTTAAAACAAGCGGAAGCGAGAATAGCGCTCGATTTTCAAAGCAAAAAGAAAATTGGTAGAATACCGAGGGGCATGGATATTGCCTACATGGAAAAGAGTTATCGCCTGTTGAGAGAGAAGAAAACGAGAGCCAATCATATGCATCCGCAATTCAACCAACGAAGCAAACATCTTCTCACATATGCTACATATACGGGCTTTGGATGTTAACCCTCCTTTTTCTTTGGGTGAAAATAATGATGAACTGTAAGTTGTGGAGATTCAAGCTGTGGCTGCACGGCTTTGACAAAGACATGAGAGACAAGCTGGTCAAGATACGAGAAAACATGGAGGGAGCGAATACAAGGTAGACGCGAAAGGCGTTCATTGGGGTCGTTGCGTGTGGTGTGGCGAGTGGGCTGATTTGACTAATGCAACCATCAAAACCAAGGAGGAATCTTAATGGCTAGATCATCAAAAGGCTTCCAGACCCGTCAGCTCAGCATCAGACTCAAACGGTTCCAGCAGCGGCACGCGCTAACCCATTTCAACTGCCCCCTATGCGGTAAACAATTGGTTGTGCAACTGTATAAAGACAGGCAGTTGGGCAAAGTGAAATGCAGACAATGCGGAACATACGACGAAATCCCGTACGCAGCAATCTACGAGCCGCTCAAAAAAGATTACAGGGCGTTCCAATGCGAAAGCGTAGACGTGTACAATGCTTTTATAGATAGGTTGCAACAAGCAACACAGTCCTAATCTTTTTTTGGGTGAGAAAATGGAAGAACAACTTAGACTGAATCCCGAGATCAGCTCGTGGAGGAACAATCCGAAAGCTGACACTGATTTGGTGTCAAGCATACAGAAACATGGGCAGGGAGAAAGCGTGACAGCGCGTAGATTGGGTGAACTCAATGGAAAATCAAATTGGAATAGAACCGTGGTCACTTTGCACGCATAAACACTGTGATGAACGTCTTGCTCAAGCTGGTCCATGCCCCCTCCACGACGCTATTGGTTACTGCCAGTTCTGCGCTACATTCGTCTTTAACGCTGAAGAAGAAGAGAAGCATACTGGACCAAAACATTACATACAGAAAATCTACAGAGTAGGCTAAATGATAGCAACCCGCATTCCTTTTTTTCTGGGTGAAAGCGTTGACTAAGTTTAAACAGGAATATTTAGACTTGTATGTGCAGAGAACAAAAGCAGTGCCGTTCACATCTGATGCAGACCTCGCGACGGAAGAGGGAAAAAGAGAGGCTTACCGATACCTGCTTGTCTGCGGATTGATCCCTGCGACAAAAGTGAACTTGAAACTTGCAACCAAAGAAGAATTCAACATACTCTTTGAGGGATTGTCTGAAAAAACCAAAACTAAAATCAGGACAGCGGTCGCCCTAGCCCAAAACAAGTGGCAATATGACGAAAACGTTTCTATAGATGACGAAAAAGATTTGGGATGGAAAGTAGAGTCGGTATGGATCAAAAATGGAGAAGCCACAAGCGCTAAAATAAAAAAAACAGTGATCGCAGAAGTCACGGATAGCTATTTTGTGGATCTTGAGGAAGAGTAATGATCACTCCTTTTTTTGGGTGAAAAAGGGTTAAATAACAGGATCAGATAACCATTTACCGTGCAAGTCGTTAAAGTCGTGAAGCAAAACTATAATCCATCATATGAGTTGCTCAGTCTCTTAGATGACTTTAGGAAAATGGTCAATGATTGTGTAAGGATAGGTTTAGCAGAAAACGCTACATCCATGAAGACCTTGTCGCTTAAAGCATACCATCAACTTTCTCGATTTGATGCGCCGACACAGTATAGGCTAACTGCCATTAGCCAAGCCGCAGGTATCCTTAGAAATTACCGGAAAACTCTGCGGAAACGTCCAGACGCAAAGAAACCATATGCAACTAAACTTATGCTGATTGATTGCTACTACTTCAAAATAGTTAACGGTATCCTAAAGCTTGTTGTTGGAAAAAGGAGATATATTAAGGTTCCCTTGAATGCGCACACAAGAGCGGTTATTTCAGGTTACACTGTAAGGTCTGTCACTTTGACGACTTGCACAATCGTCATAGCCTTTTCGAAAGAAACGGCTTCGATAGACCCCAAAGGGCTAATTGGAATAGACCGCAACCTAGCCAATGTTACTACGGCGAACAGTAATGGTGAAGTCCAATATTACGATTTGTCTAGGGCTACTGAAATCAAAACTCTTTATCGTGAAGTAAAGTCGCATTACAAACGAAATGATCATAGAATACGCCAAAGAATCTACGCCAAATATGGGCGAAAACAAGATAACAAAGTCAACCAGATTCTTCATAGAACGAGCAAGGCTATTGTTGAACAGGCTAAACAACGACGGTATGGCATCATTATGGAGAACCTAAAGGGTATACGTAAACTCTACCGAAAAGGCAACGGACAAGGAGCAAACTATAGAAACCGACTCAATAGCTGGAGTTTCTACGAGCTTCAGCGACAAATTGAGTATAAAGCCAAATGGGAAGGCATCCCAGTTATTTATGTTCCAGCCGCGAAGACCAGTTCTACCTGTGCGATGTGTGGTTCTGAAATAACCGAATGCACAGAGAGAAAGGTATATTGTCTCAAATGCGACCGCATTGTGGATCGTGACGAGAACGCGGCTTTGAACATTGTTAGGGCAGGTGTGAGGTTCGCGCCAAAGGGGTTGCTGAATGAAGCAATGGGACCAGTCCAAAGATGGTTAGTCAACAGCAATCATATCTCAGGATAAAATGAACCGAGATAAGAACCATTACTCCTTATGAGAAACTTGGGTGGTGGGAATATGATCACTATTTATGAGAAGGAGAAACTCAGAAAGTTTGCGTTGCGTTGGGACGATGATCTACAAAATTATGATACATTAGCCTACTCTTTTGCTGAGGTGAAACGTCAGATTAAGAAGCGGAACCAGCTTCGCCCAGACAAGTTTGAGACGCGTCCGTTTGCAGTTGCATATGAGAATGACTTGTACGAAGGCGTCGACGAAACGGCTTATCCAGAGGGAGGTCTTAGGGGGCTAAGGGAACGCGAACAGAAAGAGTTGCACAGGCTCACCGAACTTGACTTTGAAGAGAAATACCTTAAAGAGTCAGCCGCGTTGATGCAGAACCCGTTTGTCAACTGCCTCGTCCTCAACTTTAGAAACAGGGACTTCATGTTCGCCGTCCAAATCCTAAGCAACAAATTCAGATTATGCTTCACAAGGAAAACGCAGGAAACGCTTAAACACCCGCTGAGGCAGCAGATCCGCACGTTAACCCTCATGGGATCTAAGCAGACAACTGAGCTGATGAAGCTGGAACTCCAAAAACACGGGATCAAACCGAGAATCCTCAGAGACAACTTTTATAGGCGCAATAACGCGCATTACTTCAAAGGAAAAGTCTACCCTGTTAGCAACCGCGCATTCAAAGAAATGAAAATCAAACTCCGCTACTCTTTTTCTCCTTGGGTGAATTAATGAGCCGCCGCAGAAATAAATGGTCGGAAGTTGCCAAGAAAGATTTGTCGACTCAGCAGATTTTCGTTTGTCTATATCTTTGCCCCGGAAACTGCGAGGCAGATCCTACTTGTCCTTGGAAAAAGCCACCAGAAAAACATTAAATTTATTTTGGGTGATACGAGAAAGGGTTATAAGTGTTGCAAATGATTCTTTTTGGGTGAAGAAAAGGGGGAAGTTAATGATTTTTGCAGTTGGAGATCATATTGAACAAATCATCAAGGGAACCAAGGTCCAAACTAGAAGGGTTGCAAAGTTAGGCGGACCACGATACGAGCTTGGGAAATCCTATGCGATTCAGCGTGGCAGGGGAAAGCCAGCGATTCTAGACGGCAGAATCATAATAACAGACATCAGACTGGAACTAGCACAAGATAAAATAAGCAGCGAAGATGCACAAGCAGAAGGAGGATATGACCCAACACAATATGAACTGCTGTTTGAGAGGATGTACCCTAAATGGAGAAGCAGATACGCTTACACCTTCAAGTTTGAAGTCAACAAACTCTAAATTTTTGGGTGAAAAAAGTGAATGAAATTGAGGTGAAAAAGGGAAAAGTCACTGTGCCATATAGCAAAACAGAGGAGTATTACCGATTCATAGAATTGCTTAGACGAGACCTCGGTTTGGACATTGTTGAAAGGGGAGACAACATACTGGTCAAATCAGGCGAAACGTATTATGACGGATTAATATTCAAAAAGCCTTACCCGTTAGTGCTAACGGCGATATGGTTGTTCAACCATGCACGCAAAGCAGACATAACAACAGGCAACATAGTGATGGATTATGATTCAAACGGTTATGCCATGGTGAAAGCGTTGGCAGAAAAAATAGCGGAGAAAACGGGATTGAACATAAGGTTAGACGGATATTCAATGAAAGATGCGTTGGTGCCAATGCATGGATATCCTTTATAGGGATCACTTTTTTGGGTGAAAAAGAATGGAAGAGTTAACAAGGGAAGAAGCAGGATGGTCAAGATACAGGTTTCAATGCGGTTGCGTAATTAGGGGGCCAGCGCCAATAGTTAAAAGAATGACCTGTTGCATCAAACATAGAAACTTGAAGACTGAGCTAGGGAACACTGCTCCGTTAAGTTCGAGAAAAGTCGAAATCTGGTGAACAAAATGGGCGATCTGGCAATATTGCAAGCCGTCAACTCTATTTGCTTAACAATCATTATTGTTTCTGTTGTCTGGCTTCTGAGAAAACTGGCAGAAACAGGTAAGTGATAAAATGAGCGATGAGTGGAAAGATTTCTCAAGAAGAAGCGAGGTTAAACCGTCCTGGGACATAAGGGATATCACATATTATCCGTTAGACCAGAGAAAAGTAGTGATTGACAGGTGGGTAAAAGACCATTTAAACTGCAAACTAAAGTTAGGCCATAGATGGACGCATCACTGGGACGAGGAGATCCGAATGTGGATTTGGAAATGCAGCAAATGCGAAGCAACCCGCATGAACCAGACTACAGGAAACGAAATCTGGGTCAATAAAGACGGAACGGTAGAGGCATTAATCATGACACACGAACTGGTGAAACCCGTCAAAGACTTAGTCCTACACGTACCTGGGTTTCGCATAACTAGCCTTTTTTTTGGGTGAAAAAATGAATCATGTGTTAAACGTGAAGTATAGGGACAGCCAATACTTCAAGCGGATACTGCAAGCAGTAGAATACTTCTCGGACGAAGCAACGTTCCAAGTCAGCCCTGAAGGATTGTCGCTTCAAATGATGGATCCGGGCAAAGTGATGCTGATAGATTTGAACCTGCCAAAAGCTGGAGCAGAAGACTATTTCGCGTCGGGCCCGTTCAGGTTCGCCTTCAACGTCGCCGAATTCGTTAAACGCGTACTCAAAAACACGGTTAAAGATGAAAGCGTAACCTTGAACGTTGCTGATGAGAGTTTTGAAGACAAAACTAAAAGCGAGTTTGAAATTGAACTTAAAAGCAAATTCACACGCAACTTCAAAGTGCCACTCTTAGAATATTCTACTGAAGAGATTCCGATGCCTAAAATCAACTGGACTTGGGAAGCAATCTTGGTAACCGAAGACGTGGTAACAGTGTTCAAAGATGCAGTGGAAGACGAAGCGGTTAAAGTCATAGCGACCGCTGAAAACGTAAGGTTCGAACAAACAGGCGACTACATCGGCTGGTTCTGCGAACTCAAAAAAGGAAGCGACACAGTCCTCAACATAGAAAACCAGTCAGAATCGCCAGTTAAAGCCACATACGGCACAATGATCCACAAGCTCTGGAACATCCTGAAACCGCTTTCCGATGTGACAAGACTAAGCTTAGCCACAGACATGCCGCTTAAACTCAAATTGGAACTAGCCATTCCCGGAACAGTAACCGTCTTTTTAGCGCCCCGCATATAGAATCCGACTCCTAACTTTTTTGGGTGAAGTATTAAAAAAAAAGGGGGTGTCAGCACTATCCTGCGGCTGTAACTGTCATGTCGAAGCTGAAGGTTGTTATGCCAATGATGCTCTGCGAAACTTTAAGGTGCTGATTTTGAAATTATTCCCTTTGAACGTTTTTGAAAGCAGGCTACGTTAGAACAAAGATCTCTTCAAGTCTGTTCTTCAGCTTTTGGCTAAGCTCACGAGCTACCTCAGCAGGATTCTGAGATTCATATATTAGCCGTCCTATGACCTCAAAGTTTGCCCCTTCTTTTATTGCGTCTCCAAGCTGAGCCCCCTGTGCCCCTATTCCAGGAGAGATTATTACCAAATCTTTCCCGACAATTTGCCTATATCTCTTCACTCTGTTTGGCCTCGTGGCAGGAGCCACAATACCTGTAGCTCCTACTTCTTTAGCCATTTTGGCGATTCTATCACCTAACTGTTGATAAAATTCTGTTGCTCCAGGATGAGACATTTCCGTGACGACAAAGATGTCTACTCCACTCTTGTTTGCAGTGTCAATACATGCCTTTACAGTGTCTCTTCCAACGACGCCATGAACAGTTACTCCATCTGCCCCTGCATTGATAGTCATTTGCACTATTCGCGAACTAACAACAGGGATGTCTCCGACCTTAAAACAAGCCAAAATTGGAAGGCTGGTGACTTCCTTTATTTCTTCAATAATATTCCGATGCTCTTTCAATAAGATGGTTCCGAAAGTAATCCATGAGACTTTTATCGCATCAACATAATCATTTATAGAGCGAGCTATCTCCAACACTTTCTTTCTGTTTTCAACATCCAATGCGTGTATGATGCGGTTTTTTTCGATCATCTTAGACATATGTACCCCTTCGCGGTCTCTAAAATCTTGTGTCCTACCCTTAAAAACTTTGATCTAAACAACATTCTGTTTCAACAGCTCGTAGCTCATTGGGCTGAAGGGGAGCATTATTGTAAGTCCACGTCAGCGTTGAATACGTTTCGAATGAAGCGGGATTATAATTGTCTTTCGTTATCGTTAAAGTAACGGGGACCGTTGACGTTGATTTTACGAAGAATGTAACGTTTGATGTGCCTCCGACAGGGATGACGCCCCAGTCAACAGCGCTGATTTCTTTGGTCATGGCTTCGTCAGCGTAAATTTTGCAGCCAACAGCTTTGATTGAGCCTGTCCCAGAGATTTTAACTGAGTAGTAGAGAACAGCTGCTACAACAACCGCTATCACTATGAGGGCGCCGACAACTCCGACGACTGCCTGGTTTTTATTCACCATTTGTGGGTTTCTCCTTTGACGCTGAACTGATTACGTTGACGCCTCTGTTTGTTACATCGTTTGCGGCGTATCCAAGTGCGAAGGTGAACAGCATGAGACTTGTCGGGTTTATCACGACGGGAATTTCAAGACTGTTAAAGGTTACTGCAGCCGTCATGAAGCTCAGGATAATGCTGATTAGCATTGTAGCCCAATACTTGTTGTTAAACGACGTTGTGTCTGGGGACTCGATGACTTTGCTGAGGTACCCGAAAACCGTTCTGCCGAGGGCTCCGAGAACATAGCCGAGGAAAGCAAGGAGAATCGTGTCCATTTTCAACATCTCCATTTTGAATATGTTTGAAGTATCCAACTATTAAACTTGTAGGGTGGTAGTTCACACTGGTAAGCCAGCTTCCCTCTGTATCTCCCGTTTAAGTTTAGGGTCCAGATAATAGATGCTTTCGCCGAACCAGTAATAAGGATGAGACGGGTCGGTGAGTTGTTTTTCATCCCCCTTTACAGAGGGAATCTTGTCTTCTGTTATTAAATCCACAATAGCGTCTTCCGTGGTTTCCAGATCTAATTCAGCAACTTTTGCAGTTTGGCTGGGAGTCATGCCGCTCGGCATGCATCCTAATGCAATCTCAACCTGTTGTTTCGCGTCAGATTCAGGATGTTTCTCATACAGGTTTGAGACACATTGAAGATTGTCTTCGGGGATTGTGAAGGTTTTTTCAAGAGTGCGTCGTCTTGATGAACCATCGGGAAAATTCTCGGTTGTGTTGCAACGCCCAATTATAACAGGCCCCTCTCTGTTTATGGTTGTGTTTTCAGGAGTGCATTCGTCAATGGAGTATCTCTGTTTTTTCACGCTTTTATCCAGAGGCGCCTCAATTATTTTACCGCCTTCCGTGACAACAGGCAAACCGCCTAACGCTTCACTGATGGATTTGCCAGCCCGTCTTCGGGCGACATAAAGTGCAAGCGTTTCGTCCTCAGTCAATGGTTTGTGAGTTTCCACGTCTTCTTCAGACCACTCTTCAGCCCTACGTATGTCGGCTTTTCTCTGGGCTTCGTAAATTGGACCGAGGTCTTCAGACATTTTGGGTTTCTCCTATGGGCTTATGCTCTAAAAGGTTTAAAACATTTACGGAAGTTAGCCAGAAAGCGCGCGCGTCGAGAACCAGCCGTAAAGGTTATAAGGGTTGTAAGTGGGATTTACAAATGGGGGGATGTTAAATGTCGGAACTCAAACAACTCAAACAAGAGCTAGAAGAACTATATGATATTGCCGCTAAAATGGTAGACGAAAAGTTCGGGGTAATAAGCAGAGAAACAGACAAAAGGGTGACGATCATCACGATGATGCGAATACTCACAGATCTTCGGAAAGACAAGTTGAGGTCGCAGTAGACAGGGCAAGTGGCGGCGCTGTGGCCATCTTTGTCATATAACCATTGGTGGGTTCTCCCTCGGCGTCGTTTACTGCCCCTATAAAAAAGCGCTTATAGCGCGCGCGCTACACATGAATTGTTTTTTAAAGCTTGCAAGCGAGAAAGTAAACTGGAAGAGTCTCAACTTTGGCTGAGGTTAACCCGTACACCAGTTTTACTCTTGACGAGTTGGAAGAAGATATCCGGACAGAGTTGCTTGAGAAAAGCGACAATGATGCGCTGATAACGGATATAGACGAACAGATTAAATCTGCTGAAGAATTAGCAACAAGAGACTTCGTCGTCACCAGAGGAGACAGGACTCTTCCTTTCCCGCCAGAAGCTCGTGAGGTTGTCTCAAATAGAATAGCAGGATTATCACATGAAGAATACGTCAGACAGATGCGCAGACTTGGCGTTGCTGAAGGAAACGCGTTATGGCTGTTTTTCGCAATGCGAGATCCTCGCAGCGTAGTTGAAACTGTCGATGTGACATCCTTAACTGAAAGGTTGACCGAAAGAAAAACAAAACTGCAAGAAGAAAACAGGAAAATAGATGATCAGTTGGAACTAAAGGCCAAAGCTAAAGAGGGAAGATACAATAAAGCCAGCATTACAAAAAATTTCACGTTTCCCACAAGCAAGCCTGGAAGCCCGAAAGTAAAGTTTGAAGTTCGATGTGAAGACATCACGATCCCCAGACAGTATGATCCTAACGATGACGATTACCAGAATAACGTGTTAGAACCTATTTTCGACGCGGTTCTTGAAGCATGGGGAGAAGAAAGAGCGATGATTACTGAGAGGATTAGCAGATTAGAGTATAAACTTAAACAGAGACGAGGAGCAGACGACTTTGTTGATTATGTGCCCATGAAGGAAAGAGGAGTCTACGGCAGAAGAGAGTCGTTTCCAGGTCACTTCATAAACGTAGACAGAATGACGCATTATTTGGGTTGGAACACCCCAATATTTGGAGTGGAAAAAGTCGGGCCTCTCACAAACAATTTCAACGAAACGCTCCACTTCACAATCACAAAATACGATAAAGACAACAAAGCAAGCAGACCATACAGCATAACAATGCCAATAACGGAAGAACAACTAGGAGAAAGATAGCAGGTGAAATAAATGCGGTTGCGCTCGTTCAGAATTGGTCTGGATTTAGACGGCATAAGTGAATTTAACACTTTAAAATCCTATTTCAACGCTAAACATTTTTTCAGGGACAAAATGGTGTTCATAATGAGGACGGGCCGTGGATTTCACATACGAATTTACTGTGACAACCCGGACATCATGGACAACCTTAACGTGAGAAGAAACTTGGCAGATGACGTTCAACGGCTCGCATATGATGAGGCCCGCGTGCCAATACCTGAGTTGCACGACCATTTCGACAGCATTCCAGGATATGTACCTGTTTATTGCAAAATTGATGAGAAAGTAGTCATATTGTCTTTCGAAGACCTATGGAACAGGATAGAAGTACCAATAAATAATGTACCAACAGGCGAAGAACTAAAAATAACCGACAACCTTCACACACTACACCACAAGAATACGGGATGGGTGAAAGTAAAAGCGATTTCAAGACATTACTATGACGGCGAAATTATACAAATAGTAACCAACGGTGGATTGATTGATGCCACACCAAATCACTCAGTATTCGCGGGTAAAGCGGGCTACGAAGCAAGACCAATAGCTGCAAGCAAACTAAAAATCAACGATGACTTAGAAGTAAGACCTCTCGTGTGGTATGGTGATGATAAATGTCGCATAGGAGTAAAAAGTCCATTTTTTATAGGAAATAAAGACCTTGCATGGTTTTACGGGTTATTCGCTGCTGAGGGTACCGCATATAGCGGTAGAAGTTGTGGCCGCAGCATCAATAGGATTGTTATAGCAAATAAGAAAAAAGAGATAATGGAAAAAGCAGAAAAAGTTATGGTAGAAAGTTTACATGCTAGTCCCTACTGGAACCACAGGGATGATTGTGACCAACTTGTTTTTGGTTCAAGATCGCTTGCCACTTTGTTTTATAACATGTTTTATACGGCTGATAGAAAGAAGAAGATTCCAGATGAGGTTCTGAATGCGCCTGCTGAAGTTCAGCAGGCATTTTTGGAAGGATACATTGCAGGAGATGGAGACCACGACTACAAAGGCAGATTGTGTGGATTTACCACAAACTCACAAGTTCTTGCTGCCGGGCTCATCTATTTACTAACGCATGTTGGTAGACTTAAGAAACACCACGTTTATGTTCGTAACGATAAACCAAATGTTGTCACTATTCGATGGACGGTTACTACTAATGAAAGCAGTCTTTCACCACGATCAATTAAGAAAATACGCAAATCTCATTTTCAAGGATATGTTTATGATTTGACAACTAATTCTGGCAGATTCTGTGCTGGAATAGGCCCCGTGGTAGCACATAACACGATTTTCCAGAGCAAACGCTGGGCAGATAGAAGAAGCAAAACCAAGCGGGAAGAAATATACTACCCATTAGCCCGCCCGTACTGGAGTAAGCTGCCATGCAGAAAATTCTGGAAAAGACATAAGAAGTCTTCACGTGGGGTGAAATGATGCGTGAACCTTTCAATGTCCATAATGAAGGCGTTGATCTTTCACCAAACACTCCATATACGGTGTATGATGACCTGATGACCCCACACCACCGACTATGAACCAGAACGGCAATACTTCCCTAAGAGGGCCACTTCGAGTCCAATCGAATTTAGGACTCGCGTACAAGTCCAGTTGCCAATAACCGTACAATGGAAGAAAAACAAAAAATATTACGAGAACAGCGTTCTTGAGTTGTTTAGCGACTGCTTTTAATTTCTGGCTGCGCCCAGTTGAACGCTTATTGTGGATAACGTCACGGAGACTCTCGCGGTGAAGCGTCTGGGCTGTAACAGTCATCTGGCCGTGAGACGGTTTTCCCGACCGTTCTCTCTTCATCGCCACAACCCGCCGGGCAACAGTTTCCAGCTTATTGAACTTTAATTTCCTCTGGTTTCTGCTCGGGTTTAGCTTGAGGTGCAGGGTTCAGTTTGGACAATAGAATCAGGTTTGCAACATTGAAAATTCTACTGTACGCATCCTTGAAGGCTGGATTATTCAGAATTTTTTTGAGGTCGATTTTTTGGAGATCTTCAGTGTCGAAGGATACTGCGAAATGCCATCCGTTAGGATCGATTACTTCTATACGGATCATGCATGTCATTGCACCGATAAACCTAAAAAGCTTTTAGGAGAAAGAATTGACCAGGGAGAATTTTGTCCGACAAAGTTCACATCCCGAAGAAATACCGGGATAGAGGCTACACTTTACGTGATTTTGCGTGTGTAATTGGCGGCGAAGCAAAATATCCAGTGGCCACGAAGAAAACAACGTTGAATGCGATGGCAAGGTATAACCAGCCACAAACTGATAAATGCAAAGGTGGAATGCCGAAGATCTGCGCAGCGTACAGACGGGAAAAACTAACTGGTACAGAAGCTTATGAACAGCACTGTAAATAATTAAGCGTGTTGGGGCAACCGAGATGACGATTTTTTAAGGACTTGCTACTCAGGGAACCATGATCTTATGTCCAGCAATCTTCTTCCCTTCTCAGTGAGGGCGTAACGGAAACCTTCAATTTTTTCGATTAATTCGTCTTCTTCAGCCGTTTGTATGGTGCGGTACAGTGTAGCTTCAGTTTTGCTGAATTTGGTTTTTATTTCTTTGACGCTGAGGGGTGCAGAAGAAAGGGCGTTTAACAGTTCAAACAGGTTTCGATTCATAGGATTCCACCATGCTTTTTCTAAGGGTTAGTTTCTTTCCATCCAAAAGAAACCGTAAAGCTGCTTCAGTTATCAGGCTGCTAAGCCACGTTGCCAGACTTAAGCCTAATGCGTAATTGCACGGATCGACGTCGACCCCTTCTGGGTCGTCGGGGACAACAAAGTTTTCTGCCCACCCTATTTGTCCGTAATATTCTGTGCCATGCATTCCCGCCATGACGCATGGAACCTTCAAGGTTAAGCATGTTTTTTGGACGATTTCTCTGCTTTGTTTGTTGTCGAACGTGCAGACAACCAGGTCACTGTGCTGAAGCAAAGCAACCGCATTAGACGCGGATAGAAACAGAGGATGCCTTTCAACTCGGCAGCCATGCCGCCTGTAAAGCTCTGTTGCCAACGCTTGAACTTTTGATTGGCCCAAGTTCCATTTGCCATAGAACTGTGTGCTCAAGTTGTGATCTTCCACTTTGTCTTTATCTATGAGACGGAAACTTTTGACTCCGCTGTCTGCTAGGAACAGACTGGCCCAAGAGCCTAATGCTCCGACACCCACCATAGTGACAAGTTTGTCCGCTAAATCGCTGATGTTTTTTCTCAGCAACGTTTCATGAAGAAAAACGCGGTCCATTCAATCAACTTCTGGGTCATCATCATCTTCTGGGTCGTCAAACCGTTTTCTACTCTGCTGTTTCACTAGAACAATGCTCCCCAAATCAAAATCTACGTGTCCCATGTAATGGCGGCCCTGCCTGTCAGTTAAGCATATTCCCGCGTCTACAACTGTCATTTTCTGGTTCACCGTCACGTTATCCTGTGTGCCTTTGTATTCATAGTTTACTTTGTACTGGCCGCTTCCGAGATCCTGATAGCTAACAAGTTTTGCCCCGACGAAGCGGAGGCTTTCGTTGATTAAGCGTTCAACAGGAGGCTTTGTGGATTCAACTGCAAACTGGTAAGCCGCCAATTCTTCAGGCGTAGGGTTCTTAGCGGCTGCTAACACTGCGTCCATCTGTTTGTCAACTGTGCTTTCAACGCGGTTAAGCATTCGTGGCAGCGGCTGGTCGATCAGCGTCATCCTGATTTTGTCCAAGCGTTCCGAAGGATAACGCAGATGCAAGTCTTTGAAGACTAACAGTTTTCGTCCGTAACCAGACATGACCCAAGCTTGAACAGGTTGCAGAATACTCAGTTCTTCGGTTGGCAAAAGAAGCGGAGCGGGGAAATGCAGTCGCTTATCCTTGATTTGGTTAAGATTAAGAGGGTGGCAATACCACAGCTTCATCGGTTCATCATACATTGAAGTTACAGCATTGACGCGCGGTGCATTTCTCATCAGAGTGTCCCGTTCTTCAACAGTTGCTTTTCTGCACAGTTTCGCGTTGCCGCCGTACCTAGATGCTTCGAAAACGTAGAAGCCGTCAGGCAAAGCTTGATGAAGTTTGTACTCATATACACCATCAGATGTAGGAAGGAGAACCTTTCTTGGTCGGTCGAGGACTAAAGCGGTGAACTCGTTCATTTTGCTTCCGCTGATTGATTCCAGTATTTTGGTTTCTTTGTTTCGAGAGGCCGCTGCGGTAGAGGAACACTCATAATTTCAACAACCATTTGGAACGGGCTGGTTTTACCTATGAACCGTATTATCTGGTCAAGGCTGTACTGGTCAACAGTTTCCAAATCGATCTTGTCGAAGCTAACACTGTTCATCTGCATTTGGCGGGTGAGGACGTCGGGTTCACCGGGAACACGCACCACGACAATAGCCGGTTTGTTCTGCAGCTTCGCATATTCTGCCAGGAAGAATGGAGGCGCGTTTTCTCCACCATCCGTGATAAGCACTATTGCGTCGACGTTTCGGTTTTGGCTTCGCATTATGGTTAAACCTGCCCCCAGCGGTGTGCCGCCGTTTGCGGTGATAAGGCTCATGGCGTTTTCAACTCCAGAGGAGTTCCACTGCTGAGGCATTATCTCCATTGGAGTTTGGGAGCAGGTGTAAATGTACGGTTTCTGTTTGCACGCCATTGCAAGCATCGCTGCAAGCTGTCGGGCTGCAACCAAGCTTCTTTCCATGCTTCCCGAAGCATCTGCTAATATAATTACTTGTTTGTCGATTTGGCTGACTCTCTGAATTTTCTCTTTAGTCACAAACTCCAAGTCGTCGAAGATTTCAGGCGGGACAAGCTCAGCGTCCAAGCTTTTCTTAATTTGGTTCACTCTGGAAGCGTTCAATCGCTGGTCAGCGACTGCCTTCTCAATTTTTCTTCGGATAAGCTGCATGTTCGGCTTGATTGCTCCCATCCTGCCCAAGCTGTTAAGCGACTGCAATAATTCGTTGGCACTCATGCTTTCTATGAGGACACGCATTATTCCCGGAGTCCTAACTTTCAACGCTGAAACAGCTATGTAAGCTGGCACTCTAGGCGTGGTTGACCGAAGCAGGTCTTTAACTTCTTCTTCAGTTTTAGCTTCTTCCAGTCTTTTGAAGATACTTCGTAATTCGGGTTTTTTGCTGAACAGTTCTTTGCCGATTAGCTGCAGGTTTGATGCTTCGCTGTTAGATGTTGGAATGTGCAGTCTTCGAATCATCCATCGCAGGTCTTTTGCGCCCCGTAAAAGTTGGTATGCTAACTCGCCTTCCTCCATCGAAGCAAGGTAATTGATGACGGAACTTCGCAGGCTACGCGGGTTCTTTTTCAGGATAATCTGCATCACAAGGTACAATGGCAAGTCTTGAAGCAGCATCCAAGCCACATCGCGGTATATTTCTTCTGAGCGTTCAAATAATCCTCGGACAAACGCAACTTTGTGGTCTCGGACGTTGCCGTTGATTGCGTACCAGCAGGCCATTTTCGCGTAGAAAAGCGGGTTTTGATCTCTCAGTTTCCTGTGTGTTTCTAACGCTTCCTCGATCTTACCGTGAGGCACGCGCATCAATGCCTCAAACATTTCTAAATTTTGTTCTTGACTCAAGTTCTCTCCTTCTCATCTAACAAATCACTCAGTAACCATTTGTTGAACGGTTCATAATCTGGCTCGTCTGGAAAACCAGAGTCAGTTATCATTCTTCCAAGCTTGAACGTGCAAGTTTTAAAATCAGTTTGCGCTGGTTCACCGAACACTTTTATCAGCTCATTCAATTCTGGAATGACACGGGGCATTGGCTCTTCATTCGGCATAAGGATGTCAGATTCGTTTTGATATTTATCAAGCAGAATTTTCACATGCTCCCAGTGGAAGGTCGTCCCAAAAGGCGCAGTGATCTTTTCGATCAAAACATTAAGATCATACTCAACTTTTCCCGCTTGGAAAAGGCAAATCCCCGCTAAAAGGCTGCGGTAAGCATACAGAATCTTCTTGATCTGTTTAGTCTTGTCATATTCTTTTATGCTTGACCTGACGAAGCCGTAGTAATGGTTGGCAAAGCGTTTGCTAACGCCATATTTCATCACTAAAGGTCTGAGTGACTTGAACGCTGGATCCTCGTAGAGCAATGGCTCAAACATGTTCTCCAAAAACGTTCCGTTGCCATGCAACAGAACACTTAGGAAATGGTAGACGTTGTGGATTGAAACGTCAATGTTTCCTTCAGTGTGTTGGACGCCTCGTTCATCCCTAGCCAAGGAAACAGCCCATTCAAGAGTGGGCATTCTGACGCCTCTAACGTCAAGGTCGCTGTCAGCTCTTTCGGTGCCATAGGCGTGTGCGCCTGATACTACAACAAAAAGGGGACGCCGAGCGTCCACGTTGAACTTGAAATTCTTGTACGTTAGTTTCACGTTGAATCCTTCTTTATGCGTAGGAAGGAGGGGCACTATTTGGCTCTCTCCCCCCACATGTTTGAGGGGAACCGCGTTGTTTCAGCGGTGCTCCACCATAATTCTTATGGGGGAGGAAGAGTCATGCCAAGATGTAATTCTTGTAGGCTCCTCCAAAGACGCATTGCCAGTCAGTAAGGCGATTATGCTTATAACGTTTGCGGTTTCGCATAAAATGATAGTGGGTTAATAATAGAGTTGTCATTTGCTGCGAAAACAACCGTAAACCTTTTAAGCGCACTAAACCTATCCTAGTTCAGTGTGACCTAGGGAGGACTTACAAGCAAATAGTCCAGCATGGTTTGGACGCAATCCTTCGGAGATTGAAACCTAGGTTCAAATCCTAGTTTGCGAACCGATAAGTTCTCCCCGCCTTCACACAAACAAAGGAAAGGAGTCAAAAATGGTTAAAATCAAAGTGACGCAAGGCGGAGAAAGCCTCACGCTTGAGGCACCACAGGAAATGATGCAGGCAACCGATGAGCAACTGCTAGGCTACGTCAACGAAACGCTTAAGCCGGATCCACTGCTTACCACCAACAACTTCCAAGTTGAACGCGTCCCAGACGGGCTGTTGATTCATCCCTCGCCTCAGTTCGGTTAATTTTTTTTGTAACCCTTACAAACGATAGAATATTATATAAAGAGTCTAGGAAAGAGCGGATTGGTAGGGAGAACCTATCAATGCCAGGATCTATATTGAGAACTAACTATCACCGTACAGGTGGAAAACTAGACATTACCGCTATAGGCGGAGGATACTTAGCAAACGCAGCAGTTGGCGGATCAGGCGGAAACGACTACAACGGAGGCTTCATCTACATCATGAGTTGGAGTGGCACAATTGGGGGAAGCACAAAAACGTATAGCAACTGGCTCGCAGACTCAGCATATGGATTGCTCTCATTGGTGTACACAAGCCTCAGCCCCGGGTCAGGATTCAAGTTTCTGCCTTTAGGAATCAAATTGAGAAGCATTTCAGATGCGGTCATAATGTCAGTAGGACAATCTGTAACCATGGCCGGCGGAGGAATCGGAGCGGGCATGAACTTCTCGTTCAGCCACACAGGAAGCGTCGTCGTCATACACATGCCAAAATACAACTACGGCGGAGCCACAGGCAGTGGAATAACAGCAATGAGCTTCTCAGGCGAAGGCGCACTATTGGACATGTGGGGATTCATAGTCTCCTCGCCATAGGAGACCTAAATAGGAGAAACAGCCAATGCCACCATCAATACTTAGAACGAACTATCACCGTACAGGTGGAAAACTGGACATTACCGCTATAGGCGGAGGATACTTAGCGAATGCAGCAGTCGGCGGATCAGGAAGCAAAGACTACAACGGAGGCTTCATCTACATCATGAGCTACTCAGGCTCCATAGGCGGAAGCACAAAATCATTCAGCAACTGGATAGCCGACTCAGCATACGGATTGCTCTCATGGGTGTACACCAGCCTTAGCCCAGGGTCAGGATACAAATTCTTGCCTCTAGGAGTTAGACTACGAAGCGTCTCAGACGCAAACCTGCTTTCAGTAGGACAATCAGTAACCATGGTCGGTGGAGGAATCGGAGCGGGCATGAACTTCTCGTTCAGCCACACAGGAGGAAGCCTGGTGATCATACACATGCCAAAATACAACTACGGCGGAGCCACAGGCAGCGCTGCAAGTTTTCCTTGCGGAAGTGGCATCACAGCAAAAAGTTACTCAGGCGAAGCGTTCCTAGCAGACATATGGGGATTCATTGTATCTGCTCCATAGGAGCATAATCCACCTGAAAATCCCATTTTTTTATTTTCATTCCTAGCAAAACTGTTTTTAAGGTAAACAATCAACTTTGTTGCATGATCAAAGTTTATTTTCGCGACTCGCGTTCAATGCCTGAAGTCGCGCCAGAATCAATTCAAGCAGCCATAATTTCAACCACAGAAGTTTTATTCATGAATCCGAATGGACAGCCTATTCTCGGGTTAACCCAAGAGTTTATCGACAACATCAGCAAAGTTCAGTCGGAAACAGGCATTTTTTTTGAACCGTTCAATCTCTGGAACTGCTACAAAGATATGGTTAATGAGATTATTCGATCTCTGAAGCCTGATGGGTTCCTCATTTTGAATGTTGGAACACCGCACGGCAACAGCGACATTTACCGTTTAGCCAAGTATTTCAGGGGAGTGCAAACGCTTTACCCTTACATTGCAGCCGACGTGTGGCTGGAAAACACAAGCCTCCACCTCATCCACGACTTGATAGTCTCATACAAAAACGAGCGCCGTGATATAGCTCCAAGCCTAACGGTAGAAAACTACGTCGAACACTTCTTCATATACTCAAAACAAAGAAAAAAACATTTAACCCTCAAATCGGTGCTGAATGTTTCGGCTCGCAAAATAATTATGAACCAGCCGTTCAAATATTTCTTCCACTCAGACGTGATAAAATATCTAATTACAAAACTGTCTCAGAAAGGCGATTGGCTTCTTGATCCCCTGTCGGGTTCTGGCACATTCGGAGCAGTTGCAGAAAAACTAGGTCGGAACACCGTACTCTACGAGATCGAAACAAACCTTAAACCGCTGATGGTGGAAACCCTCAAAGATTGTGAGGTGGAGTGGCATGAATACTAGGAAAATGATGAAGTTTGAAGTCCCTTATCTCATTGGTAGAAAGCTTCTCAAAAGAAAAGACGAAGACGGATACGGAAACAAAAGCCTAGAAGAATACATAAAATTCCTAGTTAAAGACGTCAACCTGAAACCAACTGAGGGACAGCAGGTTCAAGCTGGAACAGAAGTGTTGCTTCCGATCTGGATGCAAAATTTTTCTGACAATTTACCATTCATAAGGTTCGGGAACAAAACCGAAGTGAAAATCAACGAGTATGACTCACACGACCTCAGCGAGTTGGCTGCGCCTGAACCTGTAGAGGGAGCCGCTGTCGTAGTCGGCAGAGGACCAAGCCTCTTCAACCACAAACACCTAGAAATGCTCGCGGAACACATTAACAACGGATCGTACAAAGGCATCGTCTGTTCAAGCGACGGAGCCTTAATTGACTGCCTCAAAGCAGGAATAGTTCCAACGCTAAATTGTACCGTCGATGGAAGCCCAATAATAAAAAAATGGTATAATCATCCGTTAGTCAGGGAACATGCCAACGAGATCAAAGTTGCGTTGAATGCAACTGCTAACCACGAGGTCTACACCCTGCTCAGAGACATGAATTGTAAAATTTTTTGGTTTTATCCAATGTTTGACGATTGGCGCAGCCTGGAAAGCTGGACGAAAATGCAGCGTCTAATGACGAAGTCAAAGTTTAACGACAAACCCTTGGTCACAATGCCATGTGGGGGAAACTGTATTTCTAATGATGCATGGGTAGCAGGAGTAAAACATATTTTTAAAATGGGAGAGGCAAAAATTGGAGATCAAGTTTGGTCACTTAACCTTACTTCGAGACAATTTGAAAAAACAAAAATCCTAAACGTTATCCCTAAAGGTTTAGCCGATGTTTACGAGTTACGAACATCGACTCGCCGTGTCATTGCGACTGCTGATCATTACTTCTTAAGAGCTTCAGCTCCAGTCATCATGCATCGATTGTCAATATTTGGAAAGGAAAGAGTACAAAAACAACGGAAGATGCTGAGGATCTCATGTAAAGAGATACTTGACCATGTTAAAATGGGGTTGAGTACATATGAAGGTGTACGGGCTCGGAGAAAAAGGATCAATCATGAAGCCCTTCTTAAACTATTGGAATTTCTGAACATTTCCTTCGCCGATTCTTTAGTGGATGACACCATTAAAAGTGTGAGGAGAAAATGGACGTGGGTTCCCCTCTCACAACTCCAAAAAGGAGATCGCATCCTAATCCTGAAAAAATTACCTGTAGATATAAAATCCCCTCTCTCACTCAAGGAATTTGGAATAGCAGAGATAAAAGAAACGACAAACGATTTTATGAGAATAGTCGGTGCGTTCCTAGGAGATGGATATATTCGCATACGATCAGCTCCCTACAGAGGAGGTAGTTTCCATTTATGCATCCCCAAACAGGATAAAAATAGACAAAAATACATCAAACTTTTACAAGAAACTTTCAAAAGGAAGGTCTCCGAGTCCCAAAACAGCATAGACATATATTTCAAGCCATTAGCAGTTCTCTTTGACAAACTTGGATTGAACAAAAAAGCATCAGAAAAAACGATTCCCCAGTGGGTATTTGCTCTTCCAGAGGAACAACAGAGATCACTTATAGAGGGGCTCTTTGACACTGATGGATCAGTTGATGGTAACGGCACAATCCAAGCCTTCGAATTGTCAAGCAAAATTCTAATTGAACAATTAAGATCACTATTGATTTTCCTCGGTTATCGTGTAGCCAACATCTATTACCGAAAAAGAAAAATAGACATCATCAATCAGCGAAACAAAAAATATTATTATGCCGGTGCTGAAAGTTGGCGTGTACGTGCAATTGATAAGCCATATTTTAATTATGGGATAAGGGCATATGCTCATCCGCCCATATACGCGTATATTGCTCAAGACGTAGTTCGTTCCATCAAACCTTTTGGAAAACAAGAGGTATCTGACATTACCATCGACAAGAACCACAACTTTATTGCTGATGGAGTATTAGCGCATAATTGTGGCACGGCCTCTTGGGTGATGGCGATAAGCCTGTTCAAGAGAAGCCGTGTTGCCCTAATCGGTTTTGATTTTGGCTACCCGGAAGGCACAAACCTGGAAGAAACCCCGTATTTCAGCACTGTAATGAGCGCGGGAAAAAACTTTATTTCCCAAGCGTACGTGAAAGAGTTCCATCCTGGATTCCGCACCTACGCATACATTGACAGCGTCTTCACCAATTATCGAGAATCGTTCAGAAGCATGATACTGCAAGCACCCGTCTACTCAAAAACCTATAATTGCACGATGGGTGGAACGCTATGGGCTCAAGGGTTAGAGTGCATAACCTTTAAACGTTTTCTCCAATTATATGGTAAAATGTGACGATATGGGATGCCTAACTGGAAACGATGAACGCTACAAGAAAGCCCCTATCCAGAAAGCTTCAGCGTTCGCACAGCAAGTCCTAGCCCATGTCGGCGGCAGCCTGGTCTACATCGAACCGAAGAAAGTAAACAGTAAAATGATAGACACCGACAAGGTCGAGTAGCTTTTGCCAAAGCTCATAATGATGACGGACAAAGTGGTCATGATAGAGTGTGAACTGCTTCCAATCGCAAATACAGAGGACGCAGTTCGAATTGCAGAGCAAGTATCAGCGCTATACTGTCGGGGGCGCTGTGGCTATTTTCGTGATTCCGTAAAACGCGACCTGAAAATCATGTGTCTTACAGGAGAAACAGAAGTCTTAATGTCTAACGGATCCAGAACCATATCATCAATCGTTGATGAACAAATAACAACAGAAGTTCTGACAAGCGGGGGACAGTGGAATCCTATTGAACAGCACTACAAGAGACCTTACAAAGGAGAACTAATCCAGATAATTGTTCAGAAAATAAATATCCCAATGAACATAACCCCAAATCATGAAGTATTTGTTTGGGACACCAAAGCTAGAACCCAAAGAAACTGGTATAGAGGACAATTATCCATTAAAAAAGCTGGAGATCTTAAAGCAGGTAATCTGGCAAGCAAAAGCGACAAACTAGTTATTCCGTTACCCATTGAGCATGACCGTGAGAGCGTAGATGTCCCACCTCCAATAAAATGGGCAAGAAATCTGATACCAGAGGGACGATTCCGCCTTACCAAGGAGAATTTGCGCCTTTTGGGATTATATGTTGCTGAGGGCCATGTCAGCAAAACAAAAGTATCATTACACAATTCAACTAATGTTACATGGTCGTTCGGTTCTAATGAAAATAAACTAATCGGAGAAGTCAAGGAAACTCTAAAAAACAGTTTTAACATTGAAGCATCTACGCAAGTTAATACAGCCACACAAATCACAGCGTCAAGTGCTCAGTTGGGGCATTTTATATTATCAAATTTCAACACAGGTTCACGTAAAAAGAAATTACCCGTATGGTTGCTTGAGTTACCAAAAGAAAAACTACAACATTTTATGTCTGGTGCAGTTGACGGCGACGGACATAAAGCAGTCATGCAAAACAGTTGGAGTAACGAACCAGTTACAACGTATGCATCAGCATCAAAGACGTTAATCATGCAATTGTTTCTAGTCGCTATAAAACTCGGTGTTATACCAAGCTTAAGGATGTACCATCAACGTAATCATCATCTAAATGGAAGAGAGATCAAATCATCGACCGATGGATATTATTATAACATCAGCTGGAGAAAAAGCGGAAAAGGAACAGTAGGTCAAATCATAAATAACTTTCTGATATTGCCAATCAAAAGAATTAAACAAATTCCTTTCAGCGGATATGTCTATAACATAGGGATTAAACAAGATCACAGTTACACTGCAAACTTATTCGCTGTTAAAAACTGTTTCAGCCCTCAAGACGCTTATTTAGCCGTGTTAAAAGAGGAAATCAGGAAACGGGGAGCCGTCAGCATTGTGCCACAATGACAAATCTTAAATTACATCCACAGAAAAGCTAGAGTTAGGGAGCGAAACCGAACGTCTAAAAACTTTGTTACGCGAGAAGAGTGCAAGACAACGCACCAATCATTAACGACTGATCTGGGACTATTAAGGGGCAGTGTTGAAAAAGTCGGCAAGATTGACACGGCGTTATTTGGAGAAGATGGTACACGTGGCATAGTTGCGGATATTCGCGACATCAAATTCACAGTAACCCAAATCCAAGAAAGCCGAGCTGAAGAGAGAAAAACCACTTCAACGAAGGGAACCCAAAACAGAGGTTTCTATCTGGGGTTAATCAGCGGCTTTGTCCTCATGGTGGCAGGAGCAGTTATAAGCTACGTTTTTACGCATTTCTAGCTTGTTCTGTAGTTTCAGAGAGTTAAGGAACCTTTTTCTGTATTCTTTATCCGCTGTGAGAAGGCCAATTAATATAATTGGCGACAGTATGAAGAAAAGCAACAGCTTCTTATAGTTTCCCCTCATTTTTTGCCTACCTGTGTTAGCAGCATGAATAATCCGAGAACCCCAAGCGGAACCAACAGACGCGAATACTGCGGCGTCGTCACCTTTTTTTCCACGCCCGTAGGCGTTATAGCTATGAAGTTCATTCGGTTCCAGTTCAGCCAGGTCATAATGTCGTCTGCCAATGGATCGTTCTGGCCCATCCAGTAGTCCCACCAGTAGTCATACCGTTCAATGGTTAAATCGTAAATTTCTTTGGGAGTCTTGTTAAGGATCACGGCGTAGCCTGTTGCCAAGCAACAGTCAAAAAACGCTTTAGCATACGGGTCATCTAAAGGCGTATCCTCAAATTTGGGATCATAGACAAAAGTTAGATCGCCCAAATAGCCGAAGTAGGCAAGGCATGTCTTATCCACCATGCTGGGTCCCAACTCAACGCCAGTCAAACAACTACATAAATAAGCAGTTTTTCCGCTCATCATGTCGTCGTTAACCGCTACCTGAAGCAACACGTCAAGATCCTGCCCCCGCTGCGAAACAGCGTTTCCATGGCCAAAACAGCAGACCACTTCTGGCGCTGGATCAGCTTTCATTTCAGCGTCAAACTTTGCTGGACGAGCGTCTTCACCGTACAAGTCCACCACAGTGTATCCGTTAGCAGCCGCGTAATCCGCTAGAATCTTTCCGTACGCACTCAGGTATGCAGTCGCTAAATCATGCCGTGCGCGGGTGAAGAGGGCTTTAGGCATGTTTCAGCCTCATTGGTTAACACGGTTTATCTTTGCCATTTCTGCAACAATAATTTTTTTTCCAATTTCACTCATGTTTGTAACTTCGATTATGGCATCGTTGGGACTGACCTGGATTGTTTCCAGTGTTTCTTCGTCCTGGTAAACCAAGTACGGCAGGTTTCTCTGGTAATCAGCCATTCTACCGTATTTTGCGTTGATAAGCGTCAGAACGGTTTTTCTCATTCTGTCCCAGTCCACGCTAAGTTCTTTACTCACATTCATCACCATTCATAGTTTGTCCAGAAAACAGTTAAAAAATTTGGGGTGGCTAGATCTTCCTTAGCTTTCTAAGGACTGATAACTCAAAGTGTACCCATGTTTTTTGAAGGATTTTTGGGAAATGACTACGTACTGTCCGCATTGGCGGGATTAGCGATGACCTCGGAAACAGGACCGACACGAAGGCAACGGGCTGTACTTCCAGAGGCGTGGGCATGGAGAAGTACAGGTCGAATGTTATTGCGCCGCCTGCTGACGCGTCGACTGTTGTAGACGTTGTTGGATAGCCAACTTTGGAGATGGTGACAGTGTACGATTGTGGATTAAGGTCAGTGAACTGGTAGAAACCGTCATCGCCGGTTGTAGCGTAGTATCCGTTAAGCGAGACTGTTACGCCTGAAATTGTTCCATTTTGGTTTTTTACGACGCCTGAAATGTTTGCCATCGCGCGCGCGTATGTTGCGGTTTTGACGGTGTCTGCGTGTAAATTAATTGTGCGAGGGTTTTCAGTAGACCCGTCTTCCCACTGTACAAAATTGTACGTTCCTGCCATTGTCGCCATTCTATGTTACTCCTACTTTAAGTGTTCCAAACCTCTTTTTTTTCCGTTTCAGCAGCGGTGGGGTCACGTCAGTGTCACCACTAATGTGCCAGTTCTCGCCAATAAAGAAACTGTGAAGGGCACAACTGTGCTGTCCCATGCTGAATATTGAGCGTCCGCGTTTCCATGTGCCTTGCCTGAATATTGCCCTGGGACGGTGTACTGTGTTGTGGTGGAGTAGGTTTTGTCTGCAAGGGTTGTCGCCGTTAAGATTTCAGTTGTACCGTCGGGTTTAGTGACGGTGATTGTGACTGTCTCTCCATCTGCGGCTTGAGCAGTTTGAGCTCCTGAAAAAATTATGTTCGCCACATGTATCACTTCCACGTATGTTGCAATTAGACTCTGATCTGAAAGCAAGTTAAGACTTTTGGTCGAGGCAGGGTCTCCGTCCTGCCAGTGCTTGAAAACGTAGCTTTTCAGCGGGGCCATGATTGTTATTCATCTCCTTGAGATGTTACTCTGCGTCAAACTCGGTTATCATCGCCGATATTATGAAGCCCACCGTTCCATCTGCTGATGCATCAGAAGTATATCCGACTATTACGTCGCCTTCGTTCAGCAGTATATGTGTTCCCGTCGCAACTATCTGTTGCGCTCCTATGGCTATACTGTATATTCGCGCTTCCAGGGGGTACGCGTCGTCTGCACCATGACTGACCTTTATGTAACACGTTGAAAAAGCAGCTGCTGAAGAAGCCGTAATGCGAACCGTAAAGCAGGTGAGGTGTTCAATGAACGCTTGTTTACCAGCAGGACAAGTGTATACCCATCTTGCAGTTGCAGCGTGTGGAGCTACACCAGCAGAAGAATAATTCTCTAAAACCTTCACTGGATTATTGTTGCTGTGATAGAAAATTTTTGTGGTGTCAGTGACAGGTAAAGGGTTGTCTTCGCCAACCCGTTGGTAACCGCCTGCTGACTGCTCATAGGACAATTCGACGGGAGTGTGCTCTTTAATTTGTGCTTGGTCGTCCCCGACGATAACATCGCGGTTAGCGCGAATATCCTCCATAGCTGTAAGTTTTATGCGGATCCATCGTCGTCCGCCCCATTTAGTGCTGTCTCTCGAACCAAGAGGCATCATACAGTAACCCTTTTTTCCGTTAGTGATGTCTTCTAAGCTGAAACCTATCATGCCGATTTCAATTTGCACTTGCTGTTCTTCTCCAGCTTCACTTGCAACGCTGCCGACTTTAGGATACTGTTCATACGGTTCAGGCATTCGATGATTCTCCAAGATTCTCCAAAATAATGTATGATTTGGTGTTGTTTTAATACTTTCGATTTAGACGACTACACGGCGCGCGCCCGCCGATAAAGTTAAAAATGCTCTTAGTTAAAAGTAGTATTATGGAACTCTTCAGAGAAGATTTTGAGGACCTCTCAAAATGGGACTGGTGGGGTGCTGCACCTGCTCTGCAGAACAGCATCGTCTACGGTGGCACTCACGCTCTACGATGTCCTCCGGGAACTTACGCGTTCCACCGCTTTTCACTAGCCCTCAACAAGCTTTACGCCGAAGCCATGTGCTACTATACCGCGCCGCTGCCGGGACCGAGCGACCAGCAAGTGCAATTCATTCACTTTCAGGGAGCAAGCTACGCAGAAATACTATTTATCGGAATCTACAGGGACAGCGCAACCTCACCGATGACTTTGATCGTTTGGTCACCGTTTGGGAATCTCACGTTTAAATATGACTTTGATGTACCGCCAAATGCGTGGGTAAAAGTAGGTTTAGAATACACTGCGGATGTCAATGGCGGCTGGAGAGCTTGGATAAACGACGTGGAAGTGTCAAACGTCACTGGTGTGGACACTTCAAGTCTTCCCTGTGAGTATGTGTTCGCTACTTATTCAAACATCACTGGAGTAGACGCAATAACAGACAACTATATAGTATACGATCAACGAGGAGGAGTAACTCCAACGCAAGTGAAACTCACTTATCTTTGCAACATCGCCGCCAAGCTGACAGTTGATGGACTGTTACAGGTGTTACCGGGAGAATCAATCAGTTTACCACTTGGAAGTCATGAAATATCTGTTCCACCGACAATCAGCATTATAGAACCGATACTTTCAGTGACAGCTAGAATGTTAGCTGGAATCGGAACAGACTATTGCGCTTTCTATTCCGATCAGCCGATAAGCGTTTGGACGCAAACCACGTTTACCCAGGGCGGCAAAACCTATCATGGACACATAGACTTGCTTGACGACTGGAAACCCTTACTTGGCAACGTTTCTGCCATGGGATTTGTCCCGCCCAACCTGTTTGAAGCACCCGATAAACGTGTATGCTCAACTTATGACCCTGTAAAATGGGAGCAACTGCTACAACTATTCGCTTCAAAAGGATGCAAGGTCACCGCTAACTTTCACAACAATTATCCCGATTCAGTAGGTTTTTATGGGAGCCAGGCCATGACGGATTTCTGGTTAAGCTTTGCCCAGAAGTGGAAGGGCGACCAACGAATGAAAGGCTACATACTGTTCAACGAGTTAACGCAGTCTGCTGGATACAAAAATTATGCCCCGTCAATAACGACGCTCGCGCAAGCAATTCAATATGCTTCATGGTTAACGAAAGAAATCCACAAAATTGATGCTGGCGCATTAATAATTTATCCTGATCTTCACATGGTTTTCACGTGGGGACAATACGAAACGATGTTAGACTTGATAGATGCTACTGGGATCTTTCAGGAACCAAACGTCGTATTCGACACGTTGCACCCGTACTATGAAGAAATACCCTATTGGGACTACGAGTGCACAACACCAGAGCAAAAAGCAGAGTATGTTGGAACTCATTTTATCGACCCGTATATAGCTAGGGTAGGGGCAGATAGGGTTTACAGTCACGGATTGTTTCCGTTCGTGGGAACAAATAGCCGTGACCCGACAAAAACCCATGATCCTGCTCTTCAGACCAGATGGATAACCGCGATGATAAACATTTACCAGAACAGGAAAATCGGCTGGAATTCGTGGGCGATGCTTCAGAAAGTTCCTAATGACTTAGCATATCAAATTCAAATGAACGGAGTGTTAGCTTCACTATGGCAACCGTCTCCAATATAATAACGTTCGAGTTTGAAGAGTGGAACGGAAATAAAGATAACCCGTCAATTCTAACTCTGAGTAAAACACGGCGTGTCTGAACTACATACGTTATCACTTCCTGAAACAGTGCTGGAAATTGGTGGAGAGTAGTATCGTGCAGATACCGTATTGGTTACTGAAACTTCTCCCGCTCTTTGAATACATCTGTCCTAAGTGCAGAAGGGAAGTTGAAAAAGCCAGCCATAAATGCATTTACTGCGGTGAACCCTACGGTGTTCCACTTCGAATACCCCCGAAAGTTTTGAAGAGTAAAAAAGCGTTAGAAGAATACGTCCATACACAGGTTTTTCCAAGAGTTTCAGCGTTTGAACGCAACTACCTGACAAAGTATTTCACGGTGCTTTTTGCCGACGGGTTTGAGTCCGAAAACGACCTTTTTAATACAAACTGGGGAGGAAAAACAACAAGCGGTGGGGGGACGCTTGTAATAGGCAGCGTAACTCATCATGGTTCACAGTCGGCGTTGGCAACAGCTACAAATGCTCAGACAGCTTATTGCACTAAGATTTGGACTCCAGACGTTACAGAAGCTTATCAGCGAATTTACTTCAGAGTTGACGTGAAACCTTCAAACAACAATATAGTCAATTTTCTTCGCATGAGAGGCGACGGAAACACAATCGCAATCCTTTCCATAAAGACTTTGAGCGGAGTAGATAGCCTGAGATTCTCTTATTATTATCCAGCATTAAATAGCACCGACACAGCTTGGAGCTATAACGTGAATACTTGGTATTGCTTTGAGTTGGGCGCATTGATGGGGTCGGCGGCAAATGGGTTTTACAAGGTGTGGGCAGACGGCGTTTTAATATTCAATTTCACTGGATTGGACACTTCTGGGAGAGCCGATATTGACTGTATCGACGTTGGAATCATTTACACTGATAGTACAAACACGCATAATGTAAGGATTGACTGTGTTGCTGTCGCTGATGCTTACATCGGACAAGAAGTTGCGCCTTTTATAACTCATGTTCGCTACATTTAGCAAAGCCCACTAAGCGTCTGCTACTTTGCTGATGGCCCTAACAGTCATTTGTGCGGAGTGGTGACATGGCGAAGCCAGACTCTTTTAAAAACCGTTATTTCCCAATTTTTCCTGATCAATTGCAAATAGAGCCGACTAACAATTGTAATTTACGCTGCACCATATGCCCCCGCGCCGTGATGACTTACGCCAAAGGCTTTATGGATTTCAAGCTTTTCAAGCGCATCACGGACGAAGCATCTGCTAACTCAGTTGGCAGTTTTAAACTTTATTTTTTGGGTGAACCGCTGCTTAACAGGCAGCTTTTCAACATGGCCAAGTATGCCAGCCAACGGGGAATCCGAATTGGAATTACGACTAACGGAACATTAATCAACGAAAGCAACGTTGAAAAACTGCTGCGCACGTGCAACAGCATCGGAATCAGCATGGACGGGGAAACTCCTGAAGAATACGAGAAAATCCGTGTTGGTTCCCGCTATAAAACCCTTAAAAAAGGAGTGGAGCTTCTGCTCAAACGCAGAACTGAACTGAACCTTTCAACTTTCATTTCGTTGGCGACGGTGATGCCCGACGACGATCTTGCAGTAAGCAAAGTTGTCATCAGCCTAGTTGAAAGATGGGCAAAACCCTACGGCATCTATATTTTCCCACTCGTCAAAAACGATTACGGTAAAAACACGCCTGTCAAACGCAATTACGTGTGCCCAGACGGGCTTAGAAGCCTGGTTGTAAGATGGGATGGCGAGGTATCCTACTGTTGTGGAGACGTTAACAGCGAAGCTGGACTTGGAAACGTAAACGAAAAATCCATCCAGAAAATGTGGCTAAGCCAAAAAATGTGGCGCATACGCTTGGACATTTTGAACAAGCAATACAAAAACCCCGTTTGCCGCAGGTGCAACGTATTCTACGACAATCGCGTGATTGCGCTGCCTCCAGAATGCAAGAGGTATCTTCCTACATCCCTTACATCCCCAGAATAAAATTTATAACCGCATCAACTCAATAGAGCACAGAGGGATAAACATTAAAATTCTGTTTGTTAATCCGGTTCTGAACGCTTTTGAACCGCCTCTGCATCCGCCCTACACCCTGCTGCAGTTAGCCGCGGTAACTCGCGAATTAGGTTACAGCCCAACCATTCTGGATAACAACGCTTTTCGGCTGCCCATAGACGCGGTTCGCCAAGAAATTAAAAAAGACAGTTGGAACATCATAGCCGTAACTGGCGTGATTCAACAGTACAAATACGTCAAAGAACTCGTGCGAGCCTGCCGCGAGGAACAAAAAGACGCTCTCATTGTTGGTTTCGGGGATTTCGTAACTGCGCTTCCGTTTGAAATGATGAAGTGGCTGCCACAAATGGATGTTGGCATGATAGGCGAAGCTTTTAGCACTTGGCCTGAAATCCTAGAGCATGTTGACGATGAAAACTGGAAGAAAGTAAAAGGGCTTGTTTACCGTGAAGGCTCAAAAATCAAGTTGTCACCTATGCGACCGCTCATTCCAGAAGCAAAGCTCGACGATGAAGTGCCTTTGCCTGCATTCGACCTTGCGCCTAGCACCGAAACTTATTTGCTTTACAGCGCACTGCCTTACGCGGCGGAGTGTATGATTCCGCAAGCGCGGCGTTTAGACGCGTTGACAAGCTACGATGATGGGTATGTGTCTAATGTTTACGGCAAAAACTGCAGTGGAACTAGGCAACACAGCCCCGAATACGTTTTGAAACTTATGTCATATCTTAGAATGAAATTCGCTATTAATTTCATCAGCTTCATAGATAACGATTTTTCCAAGAGTCGCGAGTGGTTTATGCGTTTCTGCGATTTGCTTCGCGCGTCAGAGTTGCCGATGATCCCTGTTTGTTGGGGGATGAAGGCTCATACTAGAACAGTTGATGGATACCTACTACAAAAAGCAAACGACGTGAAATGCCGCTACATAATTTATGACAGCCAAACCTCAAACGACGACCTGCTGAAAATCATAGATGAAAACCAGACAAGAAAACAAATGACTGCCGCGCTTAAAGCAACGTTAACCGCAGGCATAAACCCCATTATGAATTTCATAATAGGCTTTCCAAACGAGACAGTTGACCATGTGATAAGCGACACACAATACTTCATAGACAACGAAATACACGTTGCGCCAGCCTACCTTCACCCCTACCCTGGAACCCAATATTTCAAAGAACACAGGGAACAAATTATAGAGCGATTCTACACGCTAAACGGAGAAAAAGACGAGAACCAAGCGTTGGAACGTTGGCTTCTGTCACTTGATGATTCTTCATCACATCTGCCTGCAAATTTAACCCAGTTTGACGACGTTGAATTGGTTGGGTTGCGACACATGATGTCAACGGAAGGCATGCGCTTGGCAAATAAGCATCTGGACTTGGAACGGCTGAGAAAGTTTAAACAAAAATCCACGGGTAACGATCGCTTTTTAAAAGCAGCGAAAACATGAGTGAGGTTCCATCTGGAACTGCGTGGAAAGTCCTGTGCAACCGCATAGGTTCAACCTAAAAAGTTTTAAACTTAAAGAGATTAAGCATGTTCCATGTCGGGACAAACCAAATCAAGCCAGTTCACTGATACTTTACAACTAATTTTAATGAGGGAGGGAAAAGTCGTGTTTGACAGTGCTAAAGAGGAAAAGGGAAAACCAAAATTCGAGTTTTCCTCAGAACCTATGAAGTTTTGTCCGCAATGTGGGGGAGACACCATCGCAGTAATTTACATGTGCAAAGAGTGCGGGCAACGATATGTTCAGCAGGTAGAGAAAAACACTAAACGAAAAATCGTGATAGCTTTAGAAGAAGCCAGCGAGGGAAAAGACTTTTAAGAAGTTCAAGACAGAAGATTTCGTTGGAGACTTCAAATGTCAGTAGGATGTTTTAGTCCACACAGGACCATGATCGGAGGAAACCTTACACTTACACTGTGCGACGGCGAAGGCAACGTAAAATCCATCCAGACCGTCCACAACCAGATCGGCGTGTACGCGTTCCAAGCAATGGCCTCTGCCATAGGCAACGGCGAAGGCATCTCAGCAATTTACATTTACCTGTTTTCAGCAATGAACGGCGCTTTAACCCAGAGTATGGGAGCCGCGTGCAGCGGCTACGGCTCATGCGTGTTCACAAACAAAGGAGCGGCAGGCCCATTAACTGCAAGCTGGGCGCAAGGAACATATAACCCAACTGGCGCAGCAAGCTGCGGCTGGCTGCTCACTGGCACAATGGGTTTCACAGGATGCGCCAGCAAAACAAGCGTTGACGCAGCCGCAATCAACTTTGGAAGCGCAGCAACATGGGTTGCCACAATGCAGGGCATGAGTGCAACATGGTTTGCGCAGGCAAGCTTCGCCGACTTAGCCATCACAAGTGTTGACAGCTTAAGCTTTATATGGGTGTTCTCAATAAGCAACACTGTTAGCGCCGGAGTCTAGGTTAACTAACTCCGTATTTTCTCTAAAGTTTCTTTCAACGGGGCATACTTGAGGTTCCGATGATAAAGGGCGCCGCCTTCAGTGCAGGAGATTGTGACTACGTTCTGTGGCAGATTGTCAAGGTAATAGTTGAACATGCGCCGATAATTTTTGAAAACAACGTCTGTGAAAGTCCATGTTTTCCAAGCAGGATTATACACTTTTTCGTAGGCTATTCCCAAAGAATAATCCTGCTCTAACGGAGCCAAGTTGCTTGTTCCCCGCATTACCGTGCTGAAATACGGCGTTTTTTCAAGGCTGGCTCCCTCAGGATACCCCATGTCAAAACCAATCAAAATTACAGGATTCTTTTTTATGATCGACCAACTAAAAGACCAAGCGGCGACACCGCAGTTGCCGGCCGCCACCACCGATTGCAAGCCTTCTGGATTATGTTTTGTTGTGGTCATGTAAACAGCGTTTAAAATTTCTGAGTCTGCTGTTGGCTGGGTTTCTGAGTGTATGATGAACCAGTAAACGTCGGCTTTAAGCCGGTACAAATATCGGGCGACTGTTGGATGTATTGTATAATGTAATAGCACTTTTATTTTGTCTTTATTCTGTTTAAACAGTTTTGACTTGAAGAAATTCAGAATTATATCGCTACCATCGACAGACACGACATACTGCGGTATAATCCCTTTCTGTAGCAGTGGGATGAGTAATTTATCCGATGCCACGATGGTTCCAGCATAACCGCTGTTTTTGATGACATCAAGGTGTTTGTGTGCCCAGATACTGGGTCCGCCGCCGACTACGATGGCAGAGCCTTTAGAGGTGTTTTCTGCGGCTTCCACCGCTAGGTCACGCAGGTTTTTCACGTCTTTCCTTCGAATATACGCTAAATTGTGGCCGATGTTGCCATGCCAAAGTTTGCGCATCAAGCGGTTGCTGACACGCATCATGTCCGCGTCGCCCCACATTCCAGCGTAGCTTTTACTGACCAGCCATTCCTGCCAGTTTTTGTCAGCGAACCCGTCTAGTTCTTTCTGCCGTTTTATGCCTTCAAATTCAGCATCACTAAACATCAGGAGAATTTTCTTCAAGTTCTCAACTTTAGGCTACGGGTTCAACTTTGCTTCCAACGCTTTCGCTGCAGAATTCCCAGATAACTGTTTCAAGTATCGCTTCACAACAGGGTCGAACAGGCTTTTTGTGGTTCTAGTCAATTCACACACCCAAAACTAATAACGATGTACAGATAAAATGTTTTCTATGAACAAGTTTAAAGGGCTCCAAGGCAAAATTGCAAAAGAAATTGAAAGACTTAAGGCTTTGCCTGAACCGCAGATGCAGTGGTCTAAGAAAGTAGGCGTTATAGAAGCTTACGAACAGGTTTTAGTGTGGATTGACGAATTAAACAATATGGAGATAATTGAGACGCGGAAACGCGACGGCGTTATAGAAGCTTACGAACAGGTTTTAGTGTGGATTGACGAATTAAACAATATGGAGATAATTGAGACGCGGAAACGCGACGGATTCATGGTTTCTTAGATGGTTTCTTAGGGATGGGACAATTTATCTTTGGCGAGGAATACTTTTAAAATATGTTGTCACGGATCTTTCACCAGCTCCGTCATTCTGGCGGCTGATTTGCCGCCTGCGAGTTTAGCGAGTGTGTTGAATACGCTGAGCAAGTAGTCGTAGTCGAGGCATCCTTCCCAGTAAGTCGGGGTTAAACGGTCGATGAACGCTAAAGCTTCCGTTACCACTCGCGAGAGGACTCGGACAAAAACAGTTGAGGATATGTCGGTTAACACTAATGTTTCTGTTGCTGCTCGCAAGAGGACTCGGCTAAAAACGCGTGATAGTGCATCGTTTAACGTTATCGCTTCTGTAAGGGTCCGGCTTGTATTCCATGCCCGCGAGAACGCGTCAACCAAAATTATGGTTTCGGTCAATTGCCGTTGCATTGCCCAACGCTTGCTTAAACCATCTATAGAAGCAAAAGTGTCGGCGAATGACCTGTTTATACTCCAAACCTTTAGGAACGCTTCTGCTGAAACCAACGTCTCCCGTACAGTGTTACTGAATTTCGCCGCCGCACCTGTGACGTATTCGTCAGTAAGACTCAGGATTTCAGGTTGCAGAAACACGTAATAAATCACTTCACCAGAGTTCGATGGACTAAGCATCGCCATCACGTCCTTAATAGTGCGAGAATAACTCGCGTCGTACACCGTTTGTAAGGTGGTCCCTAGAAGCAAAACTTCAGTTGTCATCCGCGAATAATTAAACTGTCCCGACAGGGCAAGATCATCCATAGTGCACAGACGCTCAATTACTGTGCGAGAATATGTTTTGATGGCGCTCTCGGAAAGCCTGTCCGGAAAAGCCAGACGCTCAATTACTGTGCGAGAATATTTTTTGGCGGCTGTTCCCGTGTCATACTCCTTTGAGCCAGCAAGGACTAGACCAGCCTCTGACAAAGCACCTCTACGCCTGAAAAAAGGACTGGGCATATTGGCTCTCCAATTACATTTAAGTTGAAGGATTTATTAACTTTAAGCATGAAAGCTTGGGTCATTTATTACTCTGACGGCTCAACGTTCAGTAGCAAAGACGGCGGCTGGGAGCAAGCGCCGCAAGACGGCGTAATCGCCATCAAACAATTCATGGACGAAACAACTCATTCGCATGAGTTTCACGTGGATAAGGATTTCTACACTGTGGAAGACGGGCAAATCTACAGTTTCAATGAACTCGACCTAAAAGACTACGTTCGCCGCGTCGCGAAAAACATCAAAATGGGTAAATGGATAAGCAACGCCCAATACAAGGCAGTTCTGGAAAAAGCTCGTTTCGACGAGCAACGCCCTTAATGCTAGGCACTATTTATAAAAGATAAGAACATGCCGACGCCTATTCTGATTACTCTGAAGGCTTGTTCGGGCAATGTTTGACTCCTGTATTTTATGAGGCTTACGACACCATCGAGGATCAGCCATAATCCTAAAACAACAAAAAACAAATTCAGTTCAATTCACCTAGGCATTATTCTTTTTCAGATTCGTAAAAGGTGTAGCTCACAACTCACTTTGGTCGACAGAAAAAACCGTCTGTCATAACCCCGTATAAATGTGCTTTCGTGTCATTGTTCGTAACGTACCAGCGGATAAAGTTTGTTGCGACGATTGGCGGGTCGAAAACGTAGGGCTTGTTGATTTGGATCTCGTATTGGAACCTGCGTGTGACGCCGTCTATTACGAGTTCAAGAAGGCTCATTGTGTCCATAGGATCTGTGCCCTCAAACCAGTCGCATGCTATTCTCTCTATGAAAGCAGTGTATCCCGCGGTCACGGGCAAATCGAATATTTTCTTTCGTTCCCCTATGCCGACTGATCCGTAGGCAAAGTGTTCGGGAAAAGCTATGGCCTCTAAGGATGGAACTGTCATTTCACATTGCACTTGCATTCTTTGTTTCCGTCGCCTCTGCTTCCGAGGTAGGCGAATAAGCCGATGAGCCCGGCTATCGTCACAAGGCCCAAACTGAAGATCACGATTAAAGTCGTGTTTGAGTCCAGCGTGATTGACAACGGCTCAGTTTGAAGCGACTGCACAACAACAGGCTCCTGAGTCTGAACCGATTCTCGCGTGTTGAAGAATTCGTGGGCTGTGCTTCGAATGCTCAAAGAGAAGCCTCAAACATACTTTAGTATAGACTGTTTTTATCGTTTTCCATCCACTATTTTGCCCAAGGTTTCAATAGTGGATTGGCCCACTGTTACCCATTCGCCTCTTTGGTTATGCCCATTATAAAATCGGATGTGTTCTGCATCCGCAGTCAGAATCCCCGACATCCCCGAAATGTAGCTGCCGCTCACCTTAAACTTCCGAACCACCACATCTGGCTCCTTGCCTTCTATCCCATAAAAAACCAGCGGTGGATCAAACAGAACAACCGTGTCCCGCCCATACTTCTGGTTGGGGACAGGCAAACCCTCACATTTAGCTGCAATTTTTTTCTTGTCATATGTATCGCCGCATTTTTCACATTTCCATTCTGTAGGCTTCACCATTATCGTTGGCACCGTCCGTCTGGGCAGTTAGAGATTCTGTCAGGGTACCCGCATGGGCAAACCCAGCGTACACCAAGTTCCATGATGGATACTTGTCCGCACATTGGGCACGTGACTTCAACCATGCTTAAGCATCTCCCTAACGTTGTCTGCGCCCGCGCATAAAAGAGCATCTAATACTGAGAGCCCTTCTTCGAACGGCTCGACCATTTGGCGGTAGTACGGGTGTTTGAAAGGTGCGGAGAAGGCTTCTTTACGGAGTTTCAAGTATGCTTCGCTGTTTCTGTTGACGAGCGAGGAGTAAACGACGGGAACTGCTTTTTTGCCCAGCAGGTTAGCTACCCATTTGGTTGTTTCAACATTCAGTGTTTCAAGCATGACGCTTGGTGCGTTAACCAAGCCCTCAAGCTCCGGATATATTTCAGGCAGGTACGGGGAGTCAGCGTAGTTGCGGCGGATCTGGCTTAGGAAGAAGCGTCTCCAAGGCTTCCAGTTGTTAATTGACATTTCACAGATCAGTTTGCTGCATGGGCGGTTGACGGCGACGGGTAACACTTGAATTCCTGTTTGGCTGCGTATTCTGCACCTGCACTGTGTGCTGCGAACGGTGAAGTGAATGTGGTCTCTGGCAATCCAAACATCAGAGTTTAGTAACCCGAAAAAGAACTTCAAAGGAGGAAAGAATTCTGGCGGATTAAAAAAAATCAAGATTTTCCGCCAACAAAATCTTCCAGGTGTTTGACAATGCGGTCGGACCCTCCAATCTTGATTGTTACTGGTTCTCTGCCTTGGTTTCGGACGCCGATATGGATAATCTGTTCTGGTTTCAGGTAAGCGGGGGCTTCGTAAATCATGCTGGAACTATTTCCCAAAAATCGTTGGCAGTTCCTAATTAACCCGAGAAACTTCATTCGGGGCACGGATTTGTAGAGGGTGATTTCTTGGGGGAAATCGCCGTCTTTAATCCAATGCAGTCGCATGCAAATCTTGTCATCTCCAACATCTTTGCCTGAAGGCTCAATCCATACTGTTGTCTTGTTAAGCATGCTGAAAATCTGGTTCATTTCAGAGTCGATCAGGTCCAGCCGTTTTGTCGGGCTCAAAAAAAGCACAAGGTCGTAAGGCAGTTTCGGACATAAGGAAGTATCAGGTTCTGTATCATCGAACGCTGTACTTCCTACTTCGAAAACGTTGTCCGCTGGACGCCCCATGAGTTTGAGGAACTTTACGACGCGCCAGAAAGCGTCTGGGCCATTACACATGTGAATAGAACATAAGGTTGATATAGCCCATCTAATGTCGTCGTCAAGACTCCCTACTGATGAGAAATCACCTGCATGAATTTGGCACAGTTTAATATTGTTCTGAAATAGGGCTACTGCCGCCGCCAAGACTTCTATTCGGTCAAAAGGCACTATTGCAAGATCAGGTGGTGACATATTCTTTAAAAAGTCAACAGTGATCTTATAAGAAGCTGAGAAGTCTCCCGCAGGAATAATCAGATCTAAAACTTTAATATTTCTATTTTTGACCAAACGGGTTTTAACTGGAACAAGTAGAGGATCATCAAAGCGATTGCCGCTGCTAACAAAAAGTATAAATCCTTTGCGATGAGGTAACTGTCCAAGGATTTTACGATGGTTTGGATCAATATCTCTACAAGCGGTGGAACAGTATTTTCCTCTACCATGCTTTATCTTGTTAAGGGTAGTATTAATCACCCGACCACAGTTTAAACATTGAGTTATGATTTTCTTTTTCAGCATCAGCGTATTACCCACACTCCATCTGTTAGAGTAGCTCGGGGCAACTCAACGTCAGGGTCCATGAGAAGTTCGGTGAGCCTTTCGCCTTTCCGCATCCCAGTGATTTCTATGCGGTCGCTCATTTGTCGTGCCAGATCAATGATTTTAAGTTTTTGTGCTCCTGAAGGAACAAAGATTTCGCCGCCCTTCATCATCCTGACACACTTCAAAACGAAACGGACTATGTCTGGAAAATCTAAAAAGTACCTTTCCATCTTTTCCGAGGTCACGCTAAGCGGAAGATCATGCTCCTTCTGGTACTGCCACACGTCAGTTACACTCATATCTGAACCAAAATAGTTTGGAGGACGACAAACAGAGTAAATGGTTTTTCGGTCTCCTTTGTAGTTGTTCGCGTCAAGCGTTAAGCTTTCTCCGAGGGCTTTGCATCTGCCATAAGTGCTGCAAGCTTGGACTGCTTTGTCACTACTGATTGTCAAAAAGCGATTAACGTCGGACTCTAAAGCTGCTTCAATGCAGTTTTGCAGGCCAACAACATTAGTTTTAATCGCTTCAAAAGGGGAGTATTCACATAAGTCAACGTGTTTAAGCGCGGCACAGACTATCACGGTTGTCACGTCGTTCATAGCAAGCTTCAACCGTTCTTTGTCGCGGATGTCACCTATGAACCAGCGTATTTGGGGAAACGGATACTGCACACGCATTCGGGCAACACTGTTTTCGTTGTTGTCGAAAACCCTGATAATCTTCGTTGACGATTTAGGGTCAACAAGCTCCTCAACAAGACGTCTCCCCAACGACCCTGCTCCGCCAATAATCATGAAAACCTCATTAGCAAAGTCATCATCCATATTGATTCTTCCTACAAGGAATGTAACCTTTTGAAAAACCTTTAACGCCCTTCATAAGCGGATACGACCCATTTGTTCAATTGCTTGCAAATCTCGTGTTAAATTTTGTAGTTCATGAAACCCGATGCTTACTGCAGCATCGACTGGTGCAGATTCAAAGTAGGGGCTAAATGGGTCTGTAAACATAACATGCTTTTCCAAGAACGCTTCGTCATGGAGCCTGTTAATCGCCCAAGCAACATCGCATACCGTATTCGTAAAATGTGAGGAGAAACCTGGACAGGTGCAGGCTACTTCAAGGTTGAAGTCTTCGATTTCAGGAGGATATTTCGGAACGTTGTATAAATAACGAATGTATGGGTGATACATTAATCCGGGTTGAGTTGGCATTCTTGGCACGCTGATCAACGCTTTCCTGCCTGTTGCCAGCACAGCGTCGAGCAACTCTTGGTTTTCACGGTCTTTAAACCGTATTTTAATGTATTCAGGGCAGTATTCTTTGGCGATTTTGACTGCGTCAAGGTACATGGGAGTCAGGATAAACCCGATTTTTGCTTTGTCAGCCGTCGCCTTAAGCTTCATAACGTCAAGTTCGGAGAGGATAAGCGGTTTTAAACGGTCTTTTAGCGGTTGCTCATAATCTTTGATAGTTTCCTCGTTGAACAATTGAAGTTTTACGAAACTTGCTCCAGATTCTTTGGATAATTGGATCATCTTCTCTGCTTGCGCAAGAGAAGAAAAGTTGACGCCTATATCTGCGATGGCATGTATCGGCAATTAGCATTCTCCTTTTCGAAAATTTATTTTTCGGATTGTTATTCGGATGGTTTTCCCGTTGAATGTGTCGAGAATGTTTGAAAGCTCTATTGTTTCTGTGAACGTTTGGTCGTCCAACCGCCAACCAGCTTTATGGATTCTTTTCCAAAAACGTCGAAGTTCGCCTTCGGCGATGATCTGGTTCTTTTCAATTTTTGTATCAATAGTTTGTTCAGATATCTCCTCAATAACGATTCGGACCTGTTTATCAATAAATCTGTGTAGGAGAGAGGGAATAGTGGACATTTCATTTATGACCCATCCAGCTTTGTCGTTCTTGACTCCGCCCCAGTGAAGTATGCCCTCCAATTGTTCCTTCTTTAACATTTTATGAAACACCCCTTATCATTCTATTGCCCAGCTTATTTGTGGCGTCGGCTCTTTTTTGGCGAGTATCGGCATTATCGCGCTCGCTATTACAAAGTCCAATTCTTCTTCCAAATCAATCGACCTCTCTCGTGGCATACAGTTATGGACAACAAAACCATCAGCAATAAAATTATGGGAATTTTGAACTTCAATGTTAAAAGTTTCAGCTTCGCCTATGTTAGTTATTTTACGTATTTTTTCATATTGGAAAGAGGAAGGAGTGCCAAAAAAGCGTTTAACACCTGTAAGATAGCCACTATCGCTTACTCGTGGTTTCGCAAATTTAGAAATTTGAACAGAGTATGCTTCGGAAGATTGAATTTGAACACCGTCTTTTCTCATGGCTTTATGGGGACGTTCGACATGAATATTATTGGCGCGGTAGCCAACCTTTTCGGCAAGCAATTTTAGTTCGCTAATCAGACGTTTATTCGCCATCTTAACAGTGTATGTGTTCAGATGTGGGTGAGGTTTGGAACCATCTGAATCAATAATGCCCTCTATGAGAGGTCTAATCAAGCTAGGCGGCTGTTCAAATACCCAATTAGGAATTAATTTTTCACGACCAATTCGTCCAAATCCTTGCGCCAAGATAGTGCGACACAATTTCGCATCATTCAGACGAATATGATATTTATCAATCTCGCAAATTTTGTTGGATGATGTCTCAGCCAAGATTTGAGCACATTTTTCTCTGATGTATGCCTTCCTGCCAAAAGAAGGCAAGCTAAGGTCCAAAGCCAAGCTATGCTGAGTGTGAATAATACAACCATCGCCTAAATAAATTCCTAAAAGATACATCATGCTGGCACTGAATTTCGGCTTCTCATTTGAAGTGGGCATCAAGAAAGAGGTCACAACATAATCATCAGTTGTAAGGTTATCAGCTCGCACCCAAGAATACGCAAACATATTCTTCGTATTTTTGCCTACTTGTCCTATTTCGCCAATCCGTCGAACAACAAGAAGAGGATGTTCCGCAGAACACTTTAGAGTATGTGTTCTAGTTTTAATCGCGAAAATCGCCTTTCTCCCAGAAGAAATAACCTCTGAGACAGGACACTCTAGTAAATCACCGTCCCTCCATGAAAGGACAACATCGCCTTTTTTAATTTCAGATATTGGACGTGGCTTTGCTCGCGTATATACATAAGAGTCACCAGTTAAACAGTAGGGTAGAATGTGTTTTCCGAACGTGCGGCCTTCTAGCACAACGTCCCGTCTCGTAACGTACACTGCGCCGTTAGGGTACCATACCAGCGGAAGGTTTTGGCTTACAAGGTTTCCGCCTTCCAACCTGACCTCTAAAAAAGGAGTGAGCTCGTTGTCATACGGGCTTTTATTGGATAAGCACCAATAGGGGTGCTGCTGAACCTTTGTGACGGAGATAACACTGTCTGCCTTCGTGTTCTTGGCGATTTGGATGCAAGCGTCTATGTCATGCGGCGTCCTAAAAGGTGAAGTGGGCTGGAGAAGACAAACATAGTCGACTGTTTCTTTCTTTTCACGTTCATACCACTTAAGAGCATGCAGGCTAACTTCTGTACTGTCACAGTCAACGCTGATCTCTTCCGGCCTCGTGAAAGGCACTTCTGCGCCGTGTTCCCTGCTGATCCTCGCGATTTCAGCGTCGTTTGTGCTTACCAAAAAATAGTTGAGAAGCGCCGACTTTTTAGCGGCTTCAATAGTCCACACAACCAACGGTTTTCCGCCGAGCTTTTTTAGATTTTTGCGAGGCACACGTCGCGAACCACCTCTCGCGGGAATAACGCCGAGCACTGTCGTGTCCTGGGGGCGAGTGATGTTTGTGTAGCCAACGGCTTCATGGTCTGGAACATTGAATGTCATGGGTTACACCTCGCTTGTTCCAAGGCATTTGGAAGCCACTTAAGGTAAGTGTCCATGTCTTTGATGGTATGGTTGAAACGGTGAAAGTCAAAGAGCAACAGCGAGTTTCGCGCGTCCTCAGCGTTGTGGCATACGCGCCTGTATTTTTGGAGAATGGGGTAATCGTAAAGCAATTTTTTGTAGTATCCGATGTTCTGTCCGGGAACGCCTTGGTGTACGCCGTCTCTTTTCGCGATTTCGATGAGTTTGTCTCGGCTGTAGCTGCCTCTCAATCGCGCGGGGATAAGCATGTAAGTCGGATACTCTGAGTCCACTACTGGATGATAAACATTGAACAGAGGAGGAATAATGTGTTCCAAGAAATATTGAGCGTTTTCTCGCTGAATAAGGTTAAAGGCGTCTAACTTTCGCAGTTGCATTCTTCCAAAAGCGGCTTGCGCCTCTGTCATCCTTGAATTTGTGCATACACAGCCGCCAGTCATGGAGCCGTAAGCGTTGCCATGGTTGCGGATGTTCCTGCATCTATCAGCCAAGCCAACATCGTCAGTTACGATCATTCCGCCCTCGCCTAAAGATGTGCAAGTTTTTGTGTGTTGCAGACTAAACGTTCCCATCAGCCCGAAAGTCCCGATCTTTTTGCCGTCAAAAGCAGCTCCTAAAGCTTGAGCAGCATCTTCCAAAACAGGGATGCCTCTGCTTTCTTCAAGAAGAGCTTTCATGTTCACTGGGAAACCGAGAAGTGACACTGGAATGATGCATTTTGTCTTTTTTGTTATTGCCTCACCGATCAGGTAAGGATCCATCCCCAGAGTTGTCGGGTCAATGTCAACGAAAACGGGTTTAGCTCCAACTGAAAGAACAGCCGTGCCAGTAGCTATGAAGGTTAAAGGTGGTATTATCACTTCATCCCCGCGCCTAACGCCTAAAGATTTGAGAGCGAGTTCTAGGGCAACTGTGCCGTTCGAAACGGTTACAGCGTTTTTTGTTCCGAGGTACCTTGCAAATTCTTCTTCGAAGGCTTGCACTTCAATGCCTCCAGACCAAGACCTGAAAAACTCGGAGAGTTCTCCACGCCGAATAACTGCTGCAACCGCATTCAGTTCCCGCTCGTCAAACCTTTCCATAAAGATCATCCAGTAGTGATAGTTTTAAAACCTTCGTGCATTTTCTTTCGGAGTGCGTCCTTTTCTTTCTCGCTTAATCCTTCAGATAATATCAGTCTTCTTACACTGTGAAAATAGGCGTTTTGCCCTTCTCTGATTTGTTCCTCATAGTCGCGCGCGCTATAATGACTTCGTCTCCGCGCCCCACGCCTAAAGATCGGAGGGCAATCTCCAGGGCAACGGTGCCGTTTGAAACGGTTATAGCATTTGTTACTTCCAAGTATTTAGCAAACTCATCTTCGAAAGCCTGTACTTCTGCGCCTCCACGCCATGACCTGAAAAACTCTGAAAGTTCGCCACGCTGGATAACCGCTTTCACAGCGTCTATTTCTTCCCGCCCAAACCTTTCCATAATCAACGCCATCCTTTAGACATAGCATACCGAACGTAATCAGGGTCACGCCATTTGGCAGCACAATCATTCGTTTCACTATTATCGAACATTTGTTCAGCCTGTTGCGCCTGTGCTGGTGGTATTCCTTTCGAAATTAAATCTGCTGTAATTTCACCTGTTGATATGCCTTCTGATTTAGTTCGATCAACCTTTTCTCTTTGTTCAAAGCGCGCGCCTCTCCACTTTTCCATCTCTTCTTCAGTTGCGATCCTTGCATGAGTCAAATCTATCCATTTACCGCAATAATAACAATACCCATAATGCGTTCCTTCTAAAGGAAGGGTGATTTGACTATTAAGAAGAGTTTCGTTTCCATTTTTGTCAACGACTTTGTACGCAGTAAATATGTGAAGGCATACACCATCAGTGTTGACCATGATGGCTTTGCTTGCAACATCCTTTAGTCCATTCATCTACGAGTCTCCATAATGTTTGTTTCGGCAATCATGTTAGCAGGCACGTTATGGCTTATATATGATTGTGCTCGGACAACGCTTCTTTCGCCTATGGTTACGTTTGGCATGATAACTGCTTTGCTTCCGATGAAGCTGTTTTCTCTTAGAAGGATTGGCCCGCGAATTATTTTGCGTTTTTCTTCAGGTGAAGCGTCGTTCATGAATTCTCCTTCAGGAGTGTCTGAAGTGGTGATTAGTATGCAGCCATATGCTACGACGGCGTTCTCCATAAGAACCACAGGTTCCCGTCCAGTGAGTATTGTGCCAGCGCATATTTGGCTTCCTCTGTGCATTATCAATTCTGGAACGAGGATTACACATGAGTCTCCGATGAAAGTGTTTTCATCCATCCACAGAGTTATGCCCGGTCGGAAACAAATGTTGCGGTAAAGCTTAGCGGTTGAGTGAAAGTAGCTGTTTGAGCCGAGAAGAACCGTGTAATCAGTTTTCAATAATGAACCTCAGCTTTTTCTTATCAGTGCAATAGCTAATGAACATAAGCAGTATTCCTATCACCATTAGGGGGGCTCCTGTAAAGTACGTCCAAGATTTGTAGGTGTTGCGTAAACCGTTAATGTTGTAGTCATAAGCAACGATGACAAAACTGATTAATGTTAGGAGAAGACCATATGCGAACATACAGGAAAACTTTGGTTTGGTCAATGGCTCACCACTTTGTAGTCTAACGGAACGTCAGTTAGTTTTACAGGTCTCTGGTGTGTCATGGAGTAGTGCAGGGCTAAAGCAATTTGCAGTGCGTTTCTGGCTTCTTGCCCGGTGCATGAGATGAATTGCTGCCTTTCAATAACTTCGGAAATAGCTCTGAGCAGCGGGTTTTCCCGTTCATAAACAGTTTGAACAGTCGCCTCGTACAACTCGTTAAGGTTTTCGTAGCGGTTGCTAGGCGCGACCTTGTAGTATTCGGCTTTTGTTCCGTTGCCTGAGACGCGTATTCTCCCGTTTGACCCGATTATGTCAACTTCGAAAAGAACGTAAGGTTTCTGTTTGCCGCTTAACAGAACTGCTTCTTTATCGCCGTAAGAAATTACGCCGCTTATGTTCAAATCTTCAGTGCTAAGATTCTCGGTGCCAAGATAATTGGTGTGCCCGCAGCCTATTGCTTGAGCTTCTATAGGATCGTCGATCATCAGCCAGTTAAACAAATCCGTGGCATGTGTGCCAGTCCGCAACAAAGGTCCAGGATGGATGCCGACTATTGTTTCAATGTCTAACCCTTCCCGCAGAAGAGTGCTTTTCACGTCGCGGTAAAGTGGCGACCACCTGCGGGTGTAATTAACGGTTAAGCGGACACCATTGGATTTACACGCATTTATGATTGCGTCTGCCTCTTGCAGTGACTGCGCAATAGGTTTTTCAAGGAAAATGGCTTTAACGGATCCTGATGATGCAACCGCACATGCTATTTCAGCATGGGTTGGCGTTGGACTGCATATGCTCACGATTTCAGGCTGAAACTCTTTAAGCATGATCTGGTATTTGTCGTAGGCAGCTATTTCTTTCTCAAGCTTGTCAGTTTTGCACAGCGCCGTCGTAAGCGTGTCAAGGTTACTGTCACACAACGCTATGGAATCAACAGATTTTGATTCCAGGTAACAGGCCACATGCGACGCAGGTCGAACACGCATCTCGTCTAAGCCAAATTTGAAACCAACACGCCCGAGCCCAATGATGGTGACTTTCGTTCTCATTTCCCCCTTGGATACAACCCGCCTCTATGCATAGATTCTACTGAACACTGCGGTCCGATGACGGATGCTTTCATTATTTTTCCTCCAGAAATGGCATGAGCTGTTTAACAATGGGGATAAATCCCTGCAGCCTAACTATCAGGTTAACTTTGCCCGGGTTGGTTTTATCCTGCCTCCACAGACAGAGTTGAATGTTCTTTACTCTGCGGGAGCAAGAGAGGAAAACCATTTTTTCATCTGAGTCAATTAACTTGATCACGCCCTCACAGATTTGGTGTAACTCATACAAATTGCAAAATGGCTTGTCACATGGAAGAATAGATTTAGCGATGTTTTTTGTTAATTTCTCATTTTTGCAGTTCATGGTGCCGCTTCTCCTTTTTTTACGAGTTCATAGTGTTTCTTGTTTGTGTACAAGATGAGATGTGGGCATTCTTCGCAGAAGGATACAAGCGTGTGTTCCACCATTCCTTCAGACAGTTTCTGCATCATTTCACTGGCCTGTTCGAGCATAGACGCGTTTGCTTTCGGCAGCATCCAGCGGGCCAGTTTGGGCTTGGAAAGTTCAGATCTCACGGGACAGGGGTTCTTAACGTCTGAACCGTAGATGCATTGTTTCTCTTCTTCCTTCTCAAGTTCAGGCTCGTGTTCAGGCACGATTCTAACCGCAGTTTCGGAGTTAGCCACCATATTCATCACCATTATTTGTAAATATTTAAAATCTCTTCCAGTGGTTTAGCTGTGAAGTTTTCGCATTTAATTGCTTCAGTAGTCAGGCACCCATTCCCGGTTGCGTTGATTGTGGGTATTTTGCTTGAGACGATGTGGGCTTTGAGAAGGTCGCGGTACTGTTTCCAAATTGGGTTAACCAAGTATTTAGTGTGGAAGTCAGGGTTCTCTTCAACCTGATGCAGCGCGGCTGCAGCGTCTAAAGCTTTCTTTTTGTTTTTGTATTTCGTCAGGTACATTCTTAAGAAAGCGTTCCAGTACACTGCTTGGCTTTTGTATTTGACCTGTTCTGAAAAGTCGTAGCCGACCAGAATTAACGGCGACGCGCCCAACGCGGCGCCGATATTCCAAATGCATGATCCAACGTTGCCAATGCCGCTCATTGTTCCTTTGCGACCGCTAAGAAGGTATATGATGTACGTTACGCTTCGGGTGTTCAGCTTGGGCTGCTCCGAGATCCTGTTATCCGCCAAATGTTTCCCGCAGAACGGGCAATAATTGAATGCAAACTGAGTTTCTTCCCTGCATCTGGCACATTTCGTTCCAGACGTTTGCAGCTCGTCGAGCATTCCGACAAACCAATGAATATTTGGGCCTTCTCGATCCAGAAGTTTCCAATCAAAAACCCTCATCTGACTCCATATTTTAACAACGCTCGGGTGTGTTGTCACGACAAACACAGGGGTTACGTCTTTACCGAGTTTTCTAACTACAGGCTGGTTATAGAAAGTTGCTACTTTTGGGGATCCGTCCAGCGTAACCACCAGACTCGGCTTAACCCGTTTTCGGAGACAGTTAGCCAACTCTTTATCGCATACGATTATCGGGTGCTTCCACTTGGACTTGGCAATCAAGTCAAGATGATTGAGTGTTTTAAGGCTTGGGCCGCCGCCGATTAACAACATTGGTTCGCCTGTGTGTTTAGGCAGATCCACCACGTCTTTTCCAGACCTGATCAGCGACAGGTTCTCGGCAAAATTGTTCATCCAATACGGTATCAGCGTGTTATACGTGTTCTGCTGCAGGTCAGGCGGAGCCGCAGGCATAACTTCACTCATGTTGTCGCCCCATTTGTTCAGCAAATTTTTCTCTGTTTTCAGCGCATTTTTTCAGTGATTCCTCGTTTAAATGTGTACCATGCCATTTGTCAGCGTAATCCATGAGACGGTACAAAACCATTCGTTCAAAGATAGTGTCTTCAGTGGCGTTTTTTTCTATTTCCTTTATGAGATTAACCAACTCATCTTTTGCCGCATCCAAAATTTCTTCCATTTCACGTATTGAGATCCCATGCGGAATCCACTTTAGACGTATTCGTTTTTTCAATTCTCCTTCACTGCTCACATGCAATTTGATTTCACAGCGCGCGCGCGCTAAACGGCGAATCCTAAATCTGCCGACATAGGCGGTTAAGGCTCCTGTCGCAAAAGCAATTAAAACCACAGGTAGGAGGGCCACCCTAGTTTCAACTGTATCCAAAGGAACAAGCCAGGTATAAAACACACCAACTAAGAAACCTAACAATAAACCTCTGTGGGCGGATTCTTTAAACCTCATATCACGGTCTTTTTCACGTCTCAACCATTCCAATTCTTCTTTTTCGTTCATCAAATCCCTCCAAAGATCTCCTTCTTAAGCGTAACTTCAGACAAATCTTCTGGATCTGGATAATGCTTCATATCTTCAGCGGCGTTAAGGCAAGTGTTATAATGGAAACTTTCTGGGCCCAAGGCCATATCGGTAACTATCCAGCCTCTATTTAGGGCATAGCAGAAGTCGATACTCCAATAGTTTTCGGGGGCATCTAAAAGTTCAATGGCTTTGCTTACGTCCAAAGCATATTGATCAAGAACAAGTTTCTCATTTGGTTCTAACACTTGGATTTTTCTAAGTTCGGGCAACCAGTCTTCTATGTCTACCCTTCGCATACAACTTGGAAACCAATATGGATGCCTACACAGAATTTGTCCGTTCTTTATGAAAAACCTGAATTCTTTAGATACAGGCATACCGCTGAAAGCGTGAAATTTATGAGGTAAATCAAGAAACTCTCTGACAACAACCCCTCCAAAGTTTAATTCGCCGCCCATGTCCACCATGAGAGTGAACTCCAGAATGTTTCTGATCCCAGAAGCTAATGTTTTATCGTTTGTGACGTAGCAAGTATCGGCCCAACTGTGCTTGTTGCTTGTTTCATCACTTCGTAGAAACACAGGGTAGCCACCAAGCAAGTGAACCGCTTTCTTTGCTTCTTCAAACAATCTTATTATTTCTGGATCCGTGAAAGTGTCTATAACCGCTTCAAGACTTTGCCAATCATTAACCTTTGGAATCATAATTGTTTTTGGTGTTGGCACTACCTCCTGAATTAAAGGATACCAAACAAATAGACTGTTCAAACGTTTCATGCTTCCACCCCGTAGCTGGCTAGTTTTTGGATAAGCCAACAGAGAGCAACGACGATAACTGTTACACAAATAGCGCTGACGACTTGCACGATTACCAGGTCACTCAAGCTTGACAAACTCCTCTAAGCTCAGGTCTTTCACGTCTGGCGAATACAGCAGTCCTGCTTTGGAAGTGTTAACGGTGACCACGCCTTCTTTAGCGGCTTTTGAAATGTATCCGAGGAACGTGTTGTTGTAGAATTCGTAAGTGTTGTCCTGCCACACTGTTCCATACGGTCCTTTGCGCCGTTTCAGCCGTTCAGACGGATATTCTGTTTCTTTCGGGTCATCGTAGGAGTGGGTTATGCCGAACACGCCTATCGGGTTCGCGCAGAGATTATACGCTAAGATCCATGCTAAAGATGCTACTTGGCCTCCAGTTGGAACCATCGGGGTCAGGCTTGCCATCATAAGGTATTTTGTCAAAGCGGGACCGCCTAACCATCCGGTGAAGAAAACGCGTTTTCCATGCCACAGCCTCACGGTTAACGGGTTTGTGGTTGTGACGAATATAGCGGTTATTTTATCCATCACTTTTTTGACGTCTGGTCTGTCGAAGAAGCTTAAGCAATTATGAACACAGAAGTGGGTAGTATTGTATGAGTTTGTTTCTTCCACTTCTAAATTGTAAACAAGCCCAGAATATTGGATTTTTTCTATGTTTTTAATTGCCGTAATTAGAAGTCCATTCTTCCAATAAGCATGTTTCGCTCGTCGCATATTACTTGGTCGTCTTGGCATGTCCATGATATCGGCGAGAATATCTGTGTCTGGACCTTGAACTTGAATAACGTAAAAAGGCGAACGCTGCTTAATTTCTCTACCGTCAATACAGCTCGGTTTACCCCAACGACAAAAGACTCTGCCAATTATTCCCTGCCTGAGCAGAAGCATTCGCAATGCCCAAATTAGTTTGCTAGACGAAGATCCATAAACGAATCCATAGGACTCCCAATGCTGACCGTCGCCTAACCAGAGACCTTTTATTAATTGTTTTTCCACAGCAGAGGGTAAATGTAACATCTCTGGGAGCAATACCTTGTCAGTTGATTTATTACCCATACTTGCAAAGAAGGGATAAAACGCATTGGCTTGAAAAAGTATTGTAACTGCTTCATGCTCGTATATGCGAGCTGTAAAACCGAGGGTTTCTAAAATATTTGCCACATCTGAAATTATATGTGATTCATGAATTCCGAAATATAGTTGAATTGTTCGACTGTTGTGGTTAATACTTCCTTCAGCTAAATAATAGCCCACAAGCCTCGCCCATTCAGGCGTCAACCAAGAGTTGGAGTTTACAGATCGGTCTACAGCGAACGCTACGAAGTCTAAATGACTCAAAGCATCTGCGGGAATCCATTGGAGACTCATTTTTGAGAGACTATAGTCACCTCTCTTAAATTGCCGTTTCAAGGCGAGGATTGGATGTTCAGGAGTTAGCATCAACCGTTCTAAAAAGTAAGTGGGGGCTATAGCTACAATGCTGCCTTGATAAGGACGGGATAAGGTTTTTGTAACCTTGTGAAAAGCACCATCATGCGATAGAACCATATCGCCAATTTGAACCTGAGAAATTTGTTTCCACCCGATATCGGTATAAATCAGGCTATTAGGATGAAGGCACAACGGTGAAAGGTCAACGTTGCACACGTAGTCTGGAAGCTTATGCTCGATCAGCGTGTACAAAGCTCGGTCACAGCAAAATATCGTGCCTTTAAAGTCTCGGATGCTACGCAGTTGCTCAAAATACTGTGTGGAAGCCATGCTTTTGTCAACGATAAGCGCGGGACCTTTTATGGATGGCAGGTCTGAGACGGAGTGTTGAAAGCCGATGGTGTCTCGGTTAACCTTGAAGTTTTCGTACCACTTGATTATTCTTTCAAAGTCGTATTCTGGCTGGATTTCGCTGAAAAGAGGCGAGTCTGGAAACGCCCATTTAGTGTAGTCCACGGAATATTTTTCTTTCTTGCTCATTCAGGTCGCCCCAACGCCTTATTCAGGGTTTTACAGAGTTCAAGGGCTAAATTCTGGTCAGCAGGAGAAGCGGTTTTCACGGCCATTTCAATCCCGTCAAAGCTGCCGAGTGTCCCTTCTCTGTTCCAGTTCTTTTTTGAATTTTTTGAGGCGTTCCATATCCCAGAACTTAGCTGTGACGTCCTGCAGGTCTGTTGAAAGCATGTATCTGAGTCCTGTGAGTTCTACGTCGTTGAATTTGGTCAAGTTCACGGAGAGTCGGGTGGCATCGTCTAAAGACAGGATCCAACGTTCCAAGACAGCGTCCTTAATCTTGTCTGTCATCAATGGAAGATTCTTTGCAATGGATACAAGCGATGGAACAACAGTTTCTTTACCGAAAACCTTGTAGTATAAGTCTAAGGTGGGATTCACCAGAAATTCAGTCTCATCAGCAGTCATGCCTTGCTCAATGATTTTGTCTTTGTATACACTAAACAATTTTGACCCACAATATGGCTGAAGGAAAAATGGGATTGTGTGAATCTGGTTGTCTATGAAGAATTGGAGGTCTTCCATGATGTCGTCTACGTTTTGGTCTGGAAAACCAATTATAAAAGACATAATAGCGTTGATTCCCGCTGCCTGCGTAGCCTGGATCGCCGCTGACATCTGCTCTTTGTTCTGGCCTTTACCGATCTGTTTTAGCAGTCGCTCATTCGAGGTTTCGCCGCCGTATGAAACATAGGCTAAGCCGCAATCATGGGCTTTCTGCAGCAGTTGTGCGTCAACCGTTCTGGTGTGGCACACCATTCCCCATTTGATAAGCGTGGCTAATCCGGATTCCTCCAGCTTGTCAAGGAACTCCATAAACCACTTTTTGTTCGAACACATGTTCTCGTCGATGAAACTTACTCTGTCGATCCCATAGGTCATTCTGAGGTGAGTTATCAAATTTATAACGTAATCGGGAGAGTGCTGGCGGAACGGTTTCCCAGTAACTTGTTTTCCGTAGATTTGTCCCTGGCAGAATGGAGTGCAGCCGTTGTGGAAACAGAACGAGCACGTGTATGCACATCCGTATGCAGTTAAAACATCGAGTCTTCTGGGCATGTAGTTTATGTTGGGCATGAATTCAGGAGCGTAAGGCATTGCGCTGTTCATAAGGTATGTGTCGACTGGGCTGAATTCGTATGCAGGCCATGGAATTTCTTCGTCCAGTTTGTCTTCAGGAATCAGCGGTCTCATAGTGGATAACTTGATTTTTTTGCCTTCCCGGTACACTAAGCCTTTCACGTGTTTCCAGTCTTGGGTTTCAACGTTTCCGAGGATTTCCCGCCAAGTAATGTATGATTCGCCTATGCAGCCGATGCTTAGCTGAGGCAGCCACTTCATCATTTCACGGGGCATTGAACTTATGAACCCGCCGCCGCCAACGATCACCGCATCAGGATACTCTTCTCTGCACACGGGCAGTATCTGTTTGATAAATTTGTATTGAGTTGTCAGACCGGAAATGCCAATTACGTCCCAGTCGTTGCGCTGCAGAATCTTCTGTTCTTTAGCCGTGTCCAACGATTGCCCGCATGCTGGACAAAACTTGAAGCGGGGATCAATCGCCTGCTTGCATTTGCTGCAGGTCCAAACGCTAGTTTCTTCCTTAATCGACTGCCTAATCGCGTCAATAGGATAACGAAAAGCATTATTGTCGAGGATGGCAAGGGTAGCCCCGAGCTGGTCTGTGATGGCTGCAAGTTGCAGAATCCCAATACCGGAAGTTTTTTGCAAAAAACTTCTTACGGCGGGTGTCTACAACCTTCCATCGTTCTAATCTCTGGGTGTATGAAACAATATTTTCACAAATCATTCCCCCTAATTTAAACTCTCCAATTTTTTCAATATGTTATTGGGAGATGATTCTAAGTCTTTTAATTCATGCTCCCAAATAACTATGAGATCCCAACCTAACTTTTTGAAGATTGCTTGTCTAACATCTTCACGCATATATGGGGCCATACCCTCTCTGGTGTGCCAATAATCACCAAAAATTTCTACTGCAACTTTTCGACCGCTTGATTCAATAAAATCTGGGTTGAATCCTCCAATCGAAAATTGCCCATTGCCAACGTAAGTAAGTGGTATGCTGGATCTATTGCAAAAACATTCAAAATGTATTTCGGGTTTAGTTGGCTTTCGTTTCCAAGCAAAATATAGGGCGTTCAGATTTTTCTCCCGGTATACCGGATCAGCCCATCTTTGTATGAGTAAAGTTTGGTGATGCTGCACTCTAACAGCATCATCGCTCCAGGTACGCCCTCGATTAACATTGGAGATTATAAGTTTAGTTTCAGGAGTGTGTGTTTTTCCAAAAAAAGGGTTCCGATTCCCTGACACGCGTTCACTTCTGTTTTTCGCTGTTATACCAAATTTACGCATCCAATCTTCAAGAGTTCTACGCCCAAGCCCTAATTTGGAAGCGATTTCAGCAGTTGTTAAGCCTTCTGCAAAATAAAGAGTGATCAATTGATCTTTTGTAGCGAAGAATTTTCGAGGAACCCCCCCATATTTCACTCCCCTCTTGGGGTGTAAAGGGATATCATACTCTCTTAACAACCGAGCAACGTGTTTATGGCATGTCGCAAATTTTTTGCAGATTTGGGCTTGAGATAGGTTCTGAGTGACATATAATGTGTAAAGCTCTTCTCTAGTGAACCTAACAGGGTATGCTCTATATTTTATGCCCTTTGGATGCAAAGGAATGGCATATATTCGCAACAACCTAGCAATATGCCTCGTAGAAATCTTATATTTTTTGCAGATCCGTTTTTGAGACATGCTTTGCTCAACGTAAAGGTTGAATAGTTCTTCTTTCGTGAACCTAACAGGGTATGCATGTATTCCTCCATAATCGCCCCGTCTTTGTTTATAGCGCGGGTGTTCCATGATTTGCGATCTCCCCAGTTTATGCCTCCTTTTTAGGCGTTTTAGCCTTCATTTTTTCAAGCTGATCTTGAAGATGTTTGATTTGTTCTTGCTGACCTTTCAGCAGTTTTGCGGTGGTTTCGTGAGCGGATGCTGCTTCCTTTCCAATTTGGTGTAGTTCCGTGATAGCTTTGTTAGCGGTTGCTAAGTCTTGCTGAACCTTATTCTGCAGGTCAACCACCATGTTTTGAACAACTTTCACATGGTTCGCCAGTGATAGAAAGTTTTTGTCGAAATTGTTCATTTTGCTTTCCATTTCCGTACAGGTCAGTTTCCACGCGGTCATGGTTCCGACAGCTTCTTCCAGCTTTGCAAGCCGTTCTTCAAGGTGAGCGGGTTTAGAACGCATCATCTTTCTTTTCAACCTCCTTTGTAACTAACAAATAGTGAAGGAAATGACATTTTATCCAGTTTAGTCCCTTCGTATCGTGGATAACGTGGTTCTTGTGTAGACGAATCATCAGTTTCAGGCTTTCCATCATTTGTTTTATGTCGGAGAATTCAATGGTATTGTCGATGCTGGACGTGACTCTTCCGTCAGGCTCTTTGTAGAAAGAGCCAATCAATGTTTTCACATCACTCATTTTTTCACCGCCTTTCTAAGTTCATCTCGTTCGGCTCTTAACCGAGCATTCTCTTTCCTTAGTTCAGAGTAGCTTCGGTTTACAATACTCAATTGTTTTTCCAGATTCCTGATTTTTTCCTCACTCGTGGTTATCACTCTTCTTTTAAGATGCTCAATTTAACGGTGATTACTTCTTCGATAGCTGGACTCCCGAGTTTCTTGTAATCTTCCAAAGAAAGAATCATTGTAAGATCTATCAACGACTTAGGAGCTGGCCCAATAGCGATTCCACCGCCTTGTGGAAAAAGGTTAGGAGCGTATTTCTTGATCCCGTCTATCATGCGTTTAGCCATTCGTTCCTCATCTGTTTTCGGTGGATTCGGTTCAATAACGCGGCTCATGTCAAACTGCGGTGGTGTTTCCTCAGCGGGTTCTGCAGACGGCGGTGGAGGAATATCAATAATTTTAGGCTGCTCATGCAAAACCATTTCTACGTCGTTGCAAACTCTGGCAAGCCTCACAACGCGGTATTGCGCTTCCAAAGATTTGTGCCCCTCCGAGGCGAGTTCTCGGGCAACTTTGTACACGGTGGATTTCTTGAACCCACTCTGAATCAGCTCAACAGGTTTAATGCCTTTTTTCAACCTTTGTTCAATATCTTTTTTTACTTCTTCACTCATGTTTCCACTTCTTCCACATTATTCGGATCAGATGGTACCATAAAAAATAGCCCAGATAACCATAGATTATGCCTATAAGCAAAGTCCAAGGCATTTCGAATAATTCTGCAATGATTATGCTCAGAGGGACTGCTGTGATTACAACCATTATAAGTCCGTATATTGCAATGTTGTTCATAGAATTCACTTCTCATATTTTTTCAGGTATTCCTTTCGAGGTTGAGGATAATCATTGATCAAAAAGAATACTCCCTCAAAAATTCTGCAAAATGCATGCACCTAATGCTAGGTCCCCACAAAGTTCCTCCTTCAGTAGCATTTATTGTGTCACCATATAGGCGGTACCATATTGGAGCTGTTTGAGCCATGGTTAAAAAAGCCTGCCGATAATGATAGAACACCGTGTCCACAAACGCTTTTGATTTGAAGACGGGGTGGTAAAACTCTGGGTACGCGCTTTTCACAAGCGCCACGTCGCCTTTAGCTTCGCGGATCACGCTGCTGTTGCCACACCACACAGGTTTGCCTTTTCTCTCTACAAGTATTACTTCGTTAGGTACCGTAACGCAATGGACAAAACCATCATAATCTATCTCCTGGAGCTTTCCCGACATATAAATTTCAAAGTGTCGATTATGAATGCTAACCCTGTAATATTTAAATTGGTGACTTTTCGCTTGCCCTATGGTTGCAACATACCCGCATTTTAACGCTATCTCTACAACATCATCCGCAAGGCGTTTTGACGTTGTATTATAAAACCGTGGAACTCCTTTATTAAACGATCCATCACCTTTGCATAGAGTGAATAGTAGAATCCTGAGATGTTTCGGCGATAACTGCTTTAGTTCTGGTGGGATATACTTCTGCCTAGCTTGCCCGAGAGGTTCCAAGTACGCACAAATCTGTTTACTGTAGAACTCGATGCCTAGAACATTACTATATTGAACCGTGCGAGTTTTGAATCCGAGTGCTTCAATAATTTGACGAATTTCCGAGAAATATTCTGTTTTGCCCTGCGGAATTGAAATTCTGTGATCTCTCTTCACTAATGATCCTTCTGAAATATACCAACCCATAAATTTCATCCATAAATCTGTTGGGAACGACTTGATGTTCCGAGGATTTCCACCTGCTCTCTGCGGATTACGATTCTTGCATATCCAGCCATAAACTGTTGTCCAATCGAGATCCAAATTTGCGGCTATTTTACCGCATCCCCAACCGTTTTCCGCCCTTAAACTCATCGCGGTTTTGTATTTTCGCTCTAAAAGAGGGAATCTGTGAGGCAGAGTCGGGATCGTGATGATGTCATTGTCAGATCCACCCCATTTCATTCGTCTGTCTAATGTCAAAGAGGAACGTGCTCTATGAACTTTGGTTGCTAAGTCTTTAGCTTCAATAAACTTGTAACCTGATCGATGATTACAAGAATTTTTACAATAAAGTCTGTGATTGGGCGTTACCAATAAATTATAATTGTGCCCATCAAAATGAAGCAATTTGCCCTTATATTGGAAGCTAACGACGTTATTGGCTTTTTGATATTCCATGTAACCTGTTTCGCGATTTAACGTCGCTATACAATCATCTTCTTGGTTTAACTCGTAGAAGTGTTTGAATCCCTTATCAGTCAGAATGCGAGTATCACTCGAATAACAAAAGTATTGGGTGTCCTCAAGCTTTGTTCCTTCTGGGTAGCCCAGGTCCATTCCGATCAGGCCGACGTTTCTTCTGCAAAACACATTCACCGCCATCACCCAAGCACAATTGTGCATTGTAACCATACTTGCAATATTGCAGAATGAATGAGAGTTTTCAACATCCAAGTTATGTACTTTGCCGCGATATTCACTGACCTTTAAAGCAGTAATAGGGGACACTATAAAGTTCTGATTGATACCAACACGTTCGAATCTCTGGTTCCCAGATTTGGGGGGGATGGGAAGATGCAAAAAGCTACGTAATTTATCTCCCGCCACGCCTTGTACACAAAGCCTCCATTTAGAATTAGCGTGACATTTTCGCCCACAAATTATGTTTGGGCCTTGTCGTTCTTCGTTATGAAGTGTAGAGTATATACCAGCTCGGAGGAGTATTTGACGTGCATCCAAGAGAAGTTGTTTGCTTGCAGAGTCTATAGCATATCCATTACCGATTATAGTGCCATCGCCGTAGAATAAGCCCGCTATTAAAGAAAGCTGTTTTTCGACAGGCAAAGTCAGTATCCAAAGAGGGATCGTCTTCTTTTTTGCTTCTTTGCCGAATTGTTTGAAGAATGGAGCTATAAGCACCGATTGAAACTCAATTGCTAAACTGTTTCCAGTATTTTTAGGGATCCATTTGGCTCCTTTTAAGGCGAATATACTCTTGAAAAGATCTTCCACCTTTTGATGATGCAAATATTCCTTCCGATGGAAGGCAAACCTAATGGCTCCATCAGTCGTAGAACCTTCTGCTAAATAGTAGCCGACCAATAACATCAAATCTGAATTGATAGAAACATTAAGATTGACAGTATTAGCGCCACAAGGTAACGTGTTTTTATCACGTTTCTTGTTATAAAGACGGCTGGATACGGTACCAATAGATATGCCTAAAGTTTTGGCAATACGTTTTGAACCCCAACCTGTGTCTTTTCGCATTTTATCGATCTTTTCCCGCTGCTGTAATAGTAAGGCGAATTTGTTTTCCAACATCATTGTGACTTTATCTTCAATATGTGAAGGAATAGGAAAAACAAGATAGTCATGCTTAGTAAGCTTCCCAGCCTCAATCCATTCAAAATCGTTTTGCGAAAAATCGTCACGCATCATTTTCCTTGTAGCTCGTGTTAAGTCCCATCGATGTTCATAATGGTTCATGCGTCTCCAAATCCGAGCTTTGCCCCGATATTTTTCAGATTGACGAAGAACAAAAATTGGATGATCTTCAGTTACTCTGAAGTTCATGCCTCCAACACATTTGATCGTAATCATGTTCCCAAAATAATCGCGCTCATATTTTTCTGCCACTTTTTCAAATGTGCCAGTATGGGTTAATACAAGTTCGCCAATAGACACATTTTCGATAGGATTTTCACCATTAAGAGTGGTGAGAGGTTCCCCATCGGGAAGACATGCGCCAGCGTTGCCTCCGCTATTAGCCGCTGGAATTCCCATTGGAAAATCTTTGGTTTTTCCCATGAGCCGCTGAAGTTTAGTCCAGCTTTCGTTTTGTCGCCAGTCATCAAACATGGGGTTGAACCAGTAGGGATGGAGCCCGATTTTTCTGGCGGCTTGATAAACCTCTGGAGAAAGGGTGACGGTGGTTATCCATTTTATTTCAGAAGCGTGTTTAGCCAACATTGGATGCTCAAAATATTTTTTTATCACGGGGGATCCGTCAACCGTGACGACGATGTCCGGGACTACTTCAGCGTCAAGTAGAGGCGGTAAAGCGCCGTCGCTTGCGCAGACCATGCCTTTGTATTTTCCGCTGTTTAATGCGTCTGCTAACATTTCGCAGTGTTTGTGTTTGAAGAGGCTTGGTCCTCTGCCAACCACGATTGCAGTGCCTTGGGGAGGCCGTTTGATTTTTATTTGCTGGATCTCTTCAACAGGTCCGTCAATTGATGCATAGTCAGGTTCGCCTTCTATGACGGGCGGCGGCTTAATGATTGTGGCGATAGTGTTCTGGATTGGATGTTCAGGAATCAGAACTTGCGCTTCATCGCCGTAACGTATGAAAGGCAGGTTTTCAGCGAAGTTTTGCATCCAAGTTGGCAGTAACGTCTTGGCAGTGCCCTCCATGACACGTTCATGCAGTGTTGGGTTAAGGTTCACGTCCCGAGCCAAATAACGAAGCCATTCATCCCATCCTTGCGACCCGACATGCTGACTCTTCAGGTGGCGCAGCTTGCGGAAAGTCCAATAATCAATTTTGGTTCGGGGAAAAAACGCGTAACGCTTGAAGCTTTCCTTAAACTCTTTAGCACTCATTCTTATCCGTCTTTTCCAGATATATCATTCCACCGAATGCGAAAACAATTGTCAGAACCGTGCTGAGAACTGCGAACGGTGCATCATTCTTTGCAAGCATCAGAAAGATGTTGAGGAACCACATTCCTGATGTAAAGAATTCAAGCATTGCTAAATATTTGTAATATTTGCTCATTTTGAACCCTCAACAAAATCTTGTAGCCGTTTATGAAGATCTCTGAGTCCAAGATGGAAACCGTCAACTTGTATAAGACCTCTGATTAATATTGCGTCAGCCTTTGTGATTGCCATGTTGGGTTTAGGCTGTTTCAGCAGCTCCTGAACTTTGTCGGTTGTGACGGGCTGTGGATCTCCCGGTTTGGATCCGTCGAAAAGGTAGAGGCTGTCAGGGTCGTCTCCCAACTGAAAAACAATGGTGTGTGACAGGGGAAGCTCGTTGTCAACCAGTTTAAAATCGAGGCAGACATCAACTACGCTCTGAAGGATTAAGCGTTCAATGATGCGGTAGAAGGGTTCTTGTGCTTTTTTAAGGTGATTGAGAGCGTCCCATACTTTCTGGGTGACTGCGATAGTTTTCAGTTTCTGTGTAGACGGCATGAAGTCTTATTGAGGTTGTAACCCTTATAAAACTATTGATTTTAAAATAAAGCAAAATGGAGGCGGCTCCAGAAAAGGATGAGCCGTAGTTTCAGGTCAGGTTTAGTTTTCTGGTCCGCTTGCTAACAGGATTCCTGCTATTCTGACGTGGCATGATGCGAGCAGGCAGCTTACCCAGATGTCTCCGCCCACTGTTAAGCCGTCTAGGGCTATGAATTCTGTTACTCGCTGTTCAACCCAGAGTCCGAATATTGACGCTGAAGCATCTGTTGCGCTTCCATAAAGGTACAGGTTTATCCGGTTTTGCGCGATGTTTTCGTTGTCAACGATAAGCATTCGGGGCTTGAACCATCTGCTGCTTGGCACACTCATAAGTATGGAGCATGAGGCGCTTGCAGGCGTTCGGTAGCCGCTGGCGACTCCGCTGGTGCTGTGTGCAGGCCATTCGCTTTGTATCGCTGATTCTTCTCGGACTTTGCGGCCTCGTGCCGTGTCCATTACCCAACTTTCAAGGTTGCCGATTATGCCCATATTTTTCACCTATTGTGTGTTTTTGAGGAATCCGAAACGTATTTTCCTCTGCGGTGCTCCAGCTTTCAGCTGGCTCAGGGTTTGTGGGTCGCTTACATCTTCGGTTTCGTACTTCATTCCGCAGAAGCGCACTTTCGGCGTTATTGTCACGGGGCTGTTGTTGACGCAGTTGACGCTTGGATACCATTTTGTTATGAGGTAGAACTGGTAAAGCGCGTCAGGATCGTTCGCGAAGCTTTTGCTCGCGTTTATGAACCCGATTTCCCGGTCTTCGTCAACGCCGAAAACGTTTACGCCCGTCGGGATTTTGATGTAGTATTTTATGTCTTCCAAGTCCCACACTCCCCACAACACTTGGTACATGTGGAACGGCCTGTTGTCAGGTTCAAGCAACTCAATGTTTTTGAAGCCGCTTTCTGCTCCGGAAGCTACTTGGCTGAAGACGGGTGTGTTTTCTTCTCCTGTCTCGTAGTCAAAAGGTTCAGTGGCCACTATTTTCAGGTATTTTTCTAAGGGTTTGTCTACCCAGCAGTAATGGCCGATTTTCAGGAATAGTTCGGGGTCTGTCATTTTCATTTTTCCTTTTTAAGTTTGAACGGTAAACTAACTAAACTAAAATAGGGGAATTTAACACAGGCGTGTGTTTTGTTGGGTTCATCTTTGTCCTCCCGTTTTTGTGTGTGTAAAGGAGGGTGATAGGAGCTTCTAAATCTCCTGTATGAGGTACGAACGTGTCGCCAACGTGTACCCGATGAATCCGATGTTCTTTTTGCCGATGGTGCGTGCTTTCACTTTGATTTTGATGCCTTTCTTGGGTCGGATGACGATTGGGTGGCTGAAGTATGCGACTGCAACGTCCCAGCCGTACATTTCGTTCAGGTCGAACGGGCTGTACTCGACTCCTTCAGCGATGACTTTTATGGCTTCAACGTCTGGTTGGGCATCGTAGTTGTAAACGCCGGTTATGATTACGTAGCAGCTGTCTGACAGCACTGAGTTGATGTAGGTTTCCCATGCTGATGCAGTGTTGATGCTCATTGTCCACATGTATGTGTATGGGCCGACCATACTGTCTTTTGCGAGGTCTCCGCATTTGAGCTTCTGTATTCCGAAGCCTTTCATGGCGAAGACTCCGTCGAACTGTTCCGGCTTCCAAAGTTCTAGTGCGTCTGCGATTGCGGCGTCTACGGCTGCTTTCACGATTAGGTCAGATTTGGCGTCTTGAGACTTGTATAGGACTGGATATCTTAAGCTCATTTTTCATTTCTCCTAAATTATCTTCGTCACCGAAGGCGCAGCCATCATTGGAACTGAAACGCCCATTGTGGGCACGAAGGCTCTGGCGGGGGCGGCTGCAACTACTGGCTTAGGCGTTACCCATCCTGCGTATTGAGCTATGCCGAATCCGATGCTTGCGGCTGAACCGAAGAGCAGCACGTCTTTAGCAGTACCGTATTTTGCTCCGATGAATCCGGCTCCGACGAAGCCGATGATTCCAAGGACTATTGGCAGCACTGTACTCATTGGAACACCCATGAGTGATCCTGCACCGTATTGTGGCGCTAAGAACATGTAGTGTACTGCACCAAGCGCGGTTGCGCCGACTGATGCGGCCACTACGCCTGTAGCAACTTGTTTCCAGTTTGGATTAACCATTGTGGTTCTCCTTAAATCATTCTTTCTTGTGGACTGTTTAAAAGCCTTTTGTTAGCTCGCGCGCTATAAGTACATTATTTTTTTCTGCGGCGGGCGATAACGAAAATTCCGACGCTGACAAGTCCTAAAACGCTTAAAGCTGCCATTATTGCTAAACCAGGGATCGGGAGCCCATCGCCAATAATTATGCTTTCGTAAATTGCAGTGAATGTTGCGTCGTTACCAGTTAAGCCGATTAATCGTGAGTTTGACGTTTCACCGTCAGACCAACTAATAAAGCCGTTTGGTTCAGCGGTTAATAAGTGATTGCCGCCTGAAGCTGAAAAGTGCGCTTCTGTTTTGGCGGGGGCTGCATCTAACGTGATTGTTTTGCCATAGACGGGTATGTTGTCAGGGGTTATAGCTTTAACGGTGACGAAGAAGTTTGAGCCGGAAGTCAAGGTTATAGGGATTGTTATGCTGTCAGCTTTTAAGTCAACGGATATTCCTGATGTGCCGCCCGTTGAGTGGGTAATTGCCAACTGGTATTTGCCTGCAAGAAGGTCGACGATAACTTGTCCGTTGCTGTCGCTGGAAACGGTTGTAACGTATTCACCAGTATCTGCCCATAAAACATTAACAAGAGCGCCCGCGGCGGGGGTGTTTGTTGGAGTTCTCACATTAACGATTAATCGGTATTTGGGGACAGCGTAGACTTTAACCGTCACCGCGTGAGTCTCGCCCATAGCCGCTGGCACGTTAGCGTTCACCCCCGTATTTATGCAAAGTTTGAATCCGTCCGTCCAATCTGACACGTCGTATGGCGCGAGGAGGTCGTAAGTAATTTTTTCAAATGCTCCTTGATTTGTAAGGGGAAAAGGCACTCTAACCTGCTCTGAAAGGCCAGCGCCAACCATTTTATACAGAACAAAATCCATCCAGGTTTGACCCTGAAACCCCCATCCAATGCTTGACCGAGCGCCTAATTGAATGTTGGTGATGAATCCGCCTCTAGGAAAACGGATTGGGTCTAATTTGAAGACGTGGGAACGCCAATAAGTGCTGAAGGCTCCTTTGTCACACCATACACCAACACAGAAATAGCCTCCGTCAGTATGGGACAAATCTCCGCCATGCGCACCAATTCCCCATCCTTGGTCTTCAGCATTCCATTCGCCCGCTAATACGCCTTCATTCCGAGGGATAGGGTACTGGTAGAGTTCGGGCATATTACGTGTCCTTCTTTTTCAATGCGCCTGGAAGGACTTTGGCAGCTATGTAAATTCCCGTGATAGCAACTGCTCCGATAATTATCGATGTGAGTAAACTGTTCAAGTTGAAGGGGTATTCAGTTGGAACTGCCCAATTTGCAGGAGTGTTTTTTTCAATGAATTCTTTTTTCGCTTCAAAAGTCGGGTCTCCGGGGCAAACAACCATTGTTGTCGTCGGGTCAACCCAACATGTTGGATATTTAGCAGCGTTCCATGTTGCTACTTGTTCTCGGGTCCAAGGACCTAGGACGTCTCCAGTAGCTGGGTCTTTCGCCGTGTAGTATAGTGACGGGTAAGCTTCCGCCATTTTTTGTCTGTGCAGCGCTTCGGATACAAAATATACAAGGGCGCCAGTAATGGCTGCTGCGAGCGCCCATTTGATGACTGTGATTATGGCTAATCCTGCGATTACAACCAGTTCAAAAGAACCAGGATGCAATGAAGCAGTTGCTTCTGCGTCTGCAACATAAACTTCCACCTGCGCATAACCTGCAACTGAAGTTGAGACGTGAGAACATGTAGTAGCGAAAGCATCAATCGCGTCAGTTGTAAATCGTGTATTTGCATCAGTAACAGCTTTGTCTCCGTTGACAACTGTGTTTCCCTCGGTCAGTAGAAGCACTCGATGCCGCGTGTACACGGTTAATTGCCCTGTAACAGGGGACAATCGTTCGATGCTTCCAACTGACACTTTTATTCTACCTCATTGCCCAAGTTAGCAACAGGTTAACTAATCCGGCTATTCCGCCCTGAACAAGGACTCCTTGGAACGTTTCATGTTGCAACGCGTTCGCTGTCGTCTCTCCTTGATACATGGTTTGCCCTGAAGCCAGCTCCATTGAGCGGTCTAACACCTTCTCGGTTCCCCCGAGCAGTCCGCCTGTTACGAAGCCGTTTCTGAACGATTTTGCGAGTGAACGGTCTTTGTATTTGAAGAGCATTTCAACGCCTTTTGTTCCAACCCCGTAGATTACGCCTTTTATGATGTCCCATGGAGCCATGTATATTCCGTAGCCGAAATCAAAGAGTCTCTGGTAAAGAACATCGGTTGCTCCGAAAGACAGCACTCGGCCCTGACCGTTTAAAGTCGCGTAGCCAGCTCCCGCAATCATAATCTGTTTAACAGCGTTTTCGCCGGCATGTGGACAGTTTACTGGCCCACCCACCATTAAGTAATCATTCGCCATTGGTTGATTCTCCAAGATTACTTTTGTTCTGAACTACTTTTAAATCTTAGCCTGCTGGAACTCGAAATCAGTTTTTTCGCGAAGTATTAAGTATGTGCTAATAATCCCTTCGATAATTTTATGGTCAACAGCTTCAATTATTGTATGGCAAGCGCGGCATGTCCAGACGCCTCTCATTAAATTGGCATCATCCCAATGATGATAGGCTAGATAAGTTGTGGTTTTTCCACATAATTCGCATTTGTCATTGGGTCGTGGGCGTTTCTTCCCTTTAAGTATTCGCCCATTAGTAGTGCGAACAACATTGTTTCTTAAGTATTCGCGCATTGGGATCCTGCATTTGTCTTTAAAATATCCAGGATGCGCTCTTTTCCATTTTAAATTGTTTGCCTTTTGCTTTTCAGGATTTTTGCGTCTCCATTCTTCAGTACGTTGCAAGGAACAATGCTTGCAGATATTGCCCTGACGTTTGTATCGGTTGTTGTCAGATAATTCTGAACCACATTTTCGGCAAACTCTTTTGTCCATGAATAGAGTAACACTGCAAAAACTTAAAAGAGTTACTCTTTAAAAGGATTTAGCTGGCAAAGCTTAAAAAAGGTTCAAGATAGAGATGTTTCTGGGAGAACTAGCATTGCAGTTTGGTTCTAGGATAGCGGGTAGACTGGTTAATCTTCCTGAGTCTTTAGGCGTGACAAATCCTGGTGACGTTTACGAAGTGGTTATTGACACGCAGGGAATCCCAGATGAAAATGCTGCAGTCGCCGCGTTGTTGACTGTGGAAGAGAAAGTTCCAGACTGTAAAGTTTTGTTTGTTGACACTGACCAGCAGACGGGCAGGATAACCGTTCAGTTTATGGATGCGGGTCCAGGACAGTTCGGATTAGAAACTTTTCTGATGTGGATGCCGCAGATATTGATGTTGGCAGGAATTATCGTGGCGACCCTGTTTATTTTCGCAATAGTTCCAGCTCTTCAGACGATTCCAAGTTGGGTGTGGGTTTTCGCCCTTTTCGGAGGGGCACTACTTGTCGGCGGAACCATTGTGAAAGGCATCAGACCTCCGTCGGAAATATCTACCCTTGCTGCACAAAAAAAGGCTGCGAAAGACGCTGAAAGATACGCTGAAAAAGAAGAAAAAACCGCTGAAAAACTAGAGAAACAAGTCGAAGAGGCAAAGAGAGAAAACAAAGAGAAGTCAGTTGAGATTAGCAAATTAACTGATGAAATGATTGTTGCTCAAGAAGATGTGAACCAGTGCAAACGGGATCTTAAACAGATGCAAAAAAGCACTGAAATGGTCAGTGATGGAGCGCTTGTGGCTTTGGAAGAAAAATGCGCGAAACAACAGGGCAGAGTGGACGCTTCCGCAATTCGGATCAAGACGCTTAATGAACAGCTAACGGCAAGAGTGCAGCAAACAGGAGTCAAAGTGGATCCACGGCAAGTATCGAACAGCCTTGACAACGTCCGAAAACAGATCAAACAGTATCAAAAAGACGGAAGAGACGCATCATTCCTTTACGCGTTAGAAGCGGACATAAAAAGGCAAGCAGGGTACAGCTGATACGGAGCTAAATCAGCATGCCAGCCGAGCCGAAACGGAAATGCGAAGTCCACAAAATTCGTCACCGAACCGTAGTTGACGAGGAAAGCAAATGGCTGCTTTTTCGCGCTGAAAACAAAAATGGAAAAGTCGTTGGAAAAGTAACTTCAAACGTAACTGAAGACGCTGACAACAACCAGTTTTTGTTCATTAACACCCTAGAGGTTACTGCAGATTGCAGGCGCAGAGGAGTTGGAGCCAAACTTGTTGAGGACGTTAAAGCAACCGCTAAAAAAGAAGGATTAAACTACATATATTTGAATCCGTCTCCGTTGGAAAACGGAGAAAAACTGTCAACAAAAGAAGTTAAGCAGTTTTACAAAGAAGTAGGGTTTAAACCAAGCGATTCGCCGGACTGGATTGAAAAACTTGACGATTCTACGGGGATAGACTTGATTTGCAGGTTTAACAGGCAAGGATTGAAAATGCCTCTGGAGAAATAACTATTTCTTAGCGGTTGCTACTGCTTCTTCTTCTCTAAATGCAAGTTCGTTCAGCTTCATTTCGTAATCAGCACGCAAAAGAGCTCTAGCATGTTGGAAGGGTATTCGTATTTTTCTGATCTCAATAGGAGGTTCGGGAACAGCAGCAACATATGATGGCATCGTCATAGAATATTTTCGAGGAGGATTAAGTATGCTTGACACGGCTTCCACAATTGATCCGAACTGGTCAAAATCAGCACTAAAATCAAGCAAGGTTTTCGGAATGAGAGAGGCTATAGAAGCTATAGCTTTGGTGCGGCGGCTGAGAGGAAGCGGTGATGCTAAATCGATGGGGTTTTCGTCAGTGATCGTAACTCTGATTTTGTGCACAACATCACCAAGCTGTAATTGGGTTGTAAAGGTTATAAAAGTTGTGGTGGGTTCGCTGCTTCCCCTGCATCCGTCGGTCGCGCGCGCGGCGGCGGAATTTTGGGTTTGCTGCCTAATTGGTCGGTTAGTCTTCCGAAGCGGGTTAACATGTCGTTGATGGTGTCGGGATCAATGTTTTTGAGGGCGTTGACTAGCGGTCGCACATCAGTGTTCAGCTGTACAAGGTCTATTTGTTTAAGTTTGTCCACGAAGTTTTTGAGTTCGTCTAACGTTGCCTTGCCTTTCTGAAGGTAGGATTGGACTTCAGGGTCTGCCATCACTGCTTTTCCTGTGTTAACAGCCATCTTAGCGCTTATTTTGGGGAGGAGAAACCTGTTAAAAACGTACATGCCGAAAACGAAGGTGAACAATCCAGAAACGACGTTTTTGGCAAAGTCTAAAAGCAGATAAGTGTAATCAATCATTTTTTCTTCTCCGTAGAAACGGTTACAGAAAAACCGTCAGATTCAACATGTGTTCCAAGGGAACGAAAGAAATCCACTAATTCTTTGCAACCCTGATAATCTTCGTCTTGAAAAACAATATGCAACTCTTCTAGTCCTGGGTAATACCCCACAAAGACTCGGGCAGTCACTTCTTCTCTATCAATCAACCTCATTTTTCCACTTCCTGTTGTTTGGAAGCATTATTTGGAAGCATAATGAAGACTGCATTGCCTTCTCGATCAAAAGCTTCAAGCCGATCAGGAGGATTTCGGAGACTGTCATAAATGAGAAGCATATTCGTCAATACAAAGGTGATGCCTGCTTCAACTATTTTGACTTCAACAGTGACTTCTTTGTGGATGTATTCATTAATCATGACTTTGCCTCTTCAGTTGATTTAAGTTCAGCAGATATTTGTTGCAAAGCGTCAATGCAGACGCTTAGCTCGGGCAAAAGTTCATTGTTTATTTTGGCTTGGATCTCTTCTAGTTTGAGGAAGCCAGCGTTGATTATCATTTCTCCAATCTTGTTTTTCGGAACCCATTGTTCACTCATTAATGCACTCCCACCGAAAAAACTATGTCTCCACAGTCAATGCAAACGTAGTTCCAGCTGAAACCCCAATCTTCTTTTCGAGTCTTGCCGTGAATGCCTAAGCGACACTTCCATGATTTACTCATTCGTTTGTAAACTCCTTGAGTTCAACGGTGCGCGTCCACAATACAACCGGACGTCGGTGGCACACGTCACGTTTGCTGTGAACTATTCTTATTTCTTTAATTAAGCCTTTGACCTTCAGTTTCCTCAGAATGCTACCTAGCGTCCGTCGATCTCTGCGCTTCTCAACTAACAAGTTCATGATTTCGGGAGTGTGAAGGTCGTCAACGGTGAACTCGCTTAAACCCCGTATCACTTTGAAAGCTGCGCGTTCTATGTCTGTGTCTCCCTTCACGGGAAAACCGTTTTTTGTTTTCCCCTTCGGCGGCACTAGATACTCCCATTTCTCCGCGAAAAGCCACTGCCGACCCTGCACGGCTTGTATCCGCACCCGGACTCCATGGCGCGGCACCCTCAACCGCTTCGAAAATCCAATCAGATACGTGCCGCCATCAGCAACAACGGTAGCCACGCGACCTTTACCCTTCCACTCTCTCGTTGAATCAACAAAACCCTCAACAACACAAGCGCTCATGTTCCCACATCAAACTCCAATTATTCACCTTAAAAGTGACACTCTCCCCGACTAAAGTCGGGAGATTCTTGCTTGGAAAGGCTTCATGACCATTCATCGTAGTTCCACCTTAACAGCAAAGGCGCGCGCTGCCTCTTCCTCCTTTATGATTGCTTTTCCACACTTAGGGCAAAGCCATGTTTTAGTTCCATCCTTCAATGTTACCATATCCTTAATTCCATATCCAAGATCTGTGTTCCACCCCTCAAATCCACAGTTCTCACATTGAAAGCCACCATCAAGGTAAGCAATCATTTTTTCTCTTCCAATTTTAAAAGTCGCTGAGAGCTAACTTATGATAGTTCAGCGCCCTGTCTCTAACGTCACCTGTGGCTTTATACTCTTCAGGCTGTTTAGCAGCATCCCTGTTTTCCTTGTTTTCCCCGTTTTCTTTGCTTTCACCGAGAATATCATTAACCATCCATAAGACAAAGTTTTTATCCACTGTGTGAGTGTCATCCATGATGATGTCGTTCAATAGTTTTTCTCTGAAATCTTCAAGTTGTTTTTTGAAAGCAACATGCCACCTACAAACATCGGCTAATTTTCCTTCGCCACACTGCAATTCTGGATTTAAGGTTCCAAGTATTTCGTCCAAATCTTTCAAGTTAGGCTTCATTTTTTCACCTTCTCAGAATTTCTTTGCGAAGAACACTCATTAGAAATTGAATGAACATAAGTTACAGGTTTGTTCAACTTCTTAGCATATTCAAGTTCTTCATTTGTATGTTTCCCAAGAGAACCATTAGGCTTCAGGATAAAGCAAACTCTGTCAGCCATGCTTATTTTCTGTCTATGAAGGTCTCTAAGCAGATTCTTTGTTTCATCTTCAACGTTATAATCGGGTTTTTCCAACCCAAGATAAATATTAATTGCTAAAACAACGTTACCCTTCAAAGCGAATTCTCGTTGCCAGTGTTCCCAATCTGTTTTTTGAGTTGAACTTCCACAAAGAGTTACTATTGGATACCTCTCAATTTTTTCAATTTTCATTTTTTCACCTTTCCCCGTACTATACCAATTCTGTTCCAATGATCTTCTAATTCTGCAAGAGTATCAAACTGAGCATTACAAGATGCACAAATAAACCGTTTTTCAAAAGTCATTTTTTTACGCTCATCATGTGCCGCATCAGCGCGCGCTTTCACCTTAAATCTTGTTCTTTTTCAACCATTTTCAATACGTTAATTTCCCATGGCTTAGAGCAACATGCAGAAATGTGTTTAGGCAATTCTTCTAAAGTGCATTCCATTCCTTTGTCTAAACTGAATCGTTTAAAGGAGCATTTTATGTTACTTGGACACTTCACTTTTTCACCTTGTTACTTAAAGAGCAATAACATCCAGTATATCCAGCCGAGAATGACGACGGTAATAACTGATAAACCAATAAGGGTTTTTATCCAATTCATTTTTTTGTCTCCACTGAACACCACTCCTTTGTTTCAACGATTTTTTTCCAGCAGGAGCTCCAGCAGGAGCTGCAGATCGGAAGAATTTTGCCTTCAACCTGAATGTTAAGTTCGATGTTGGTGTTGCTGCATTTCATCCATGGATTTTGACAATGCTCCATATTTAAATCATTCCTCCTCTACGTTTGTGATAGTTGCTGTAGGTAATCGAGGAAGTTGTCGAACCACTTGTGGATCCACCGTCTTCCTTCGGGGCTGCTAAGCGTCCGCAGCAAAAGCTTGTTTTCAAGCAGGGTGTTAGCGATGTAGTTTGACGCCATGGAGCCGTTTGAGTTTGACAGGAACTGGTACAGCAGTTGGGACGGCTGCATGTCTTTACGTATTGCCTCTTGCAGTTGGGCGTTGAGGACTGCTGGCCCGGGAAGCTTAAACATTTGTTTTTTCTCCTTCATTCACAAACATGATGTTTGGGCTGATCGCGTAGTTCCGGTTTCCCCTGACCAGTTTGGAGGCGAGGTATCCTTCGTCCACCATGACGTAAAGTTCCTTTTTTAAGCGGTCGCGCTTAACTCCTCGTCGAGTGTCCTCTAAAGTGTGAAAGATGTGGCTGAGAGGATGCCAGTTGTTCAAGTATCCTTCTTTAGCTAAACTTAGGACTTTGCCCCGAATTGTGTCACCGTTAATTTCTGCTTTTTTAGGGATGTTTTTCACTGCCATGTAGGTTAGTGGCTGCTTAACACAAACGTCGCCGTTAGGGTGAACAGTTGATTCTAAAGCGTCCACGCGTGTTTTCAGGTTGTCAACTACCCCTTTTAAGTCTCGTATTTGTGTTCCGTAACGGGGTTTGTGGTTTCTAACAGGTGGTATCGCTGGTTTGAAGAGGTTAGGTGGCGCAGCTTTAATTCTCGCCTGAACCTCCTTCACCGTTTTAGTTACGGAAGCTATCTTCTCAGCTTCAGACAAAGGCTTAGCTTCAGACAAAGGCTGCTTCTGCACTGAGATGAGAAAATCCACTTCTTTCGGCGCTCGCAGGCCCTGAGCTACTTCTCGGCAATGCTGCTTATCCGCGTATTCTGGGCAAACATACACGGTTTTCACCCAGTCTTTTGTGACGACGATGAAGTGTCCGAGTTTAAGTCTCATTATCGTGTCTTTTGTGAATCTTTTGGCGATGTAAGGAATAAGCTCTAAAGTGTGCTCGCATTCGGTGTCGTGGTCTTGCGTTCCAAGAAACTTCACCGCCATGGTTTTCATAGCGGCTTTATCGGTTGTTGCGAGGAACTGGCAGCCAAGCCACATGAAATCCTCGGTTGCGCGGCCTTGAGTGACATAATCCTGAATGCTTTTTGCGCAGACGCTGGAGTATCTTTGGGGCAAAAATTTGGATCCTTCGTCCAAAATAATGATGAGTTTTGTGTAGTGTCTTAGAGCCTGATCGAAAACCGTTTTCACTATTAACTGTTGGCCTTGAATATCCATTTCGCCCTCCATGAGAAACTCGTTGATTGCCATCCTGTTAATCGGGTAGGGCAACTGAAGGTCTGGAACAGTTTTTACGGCTTGCGTCTGAACTTTAAGGCGTTTAAGAAAATCCTTCAAGCCGATAAGAGCGTCTTTGAAGAACCCGTCTCTGGATTTTGCGATTAACACTTGGGCTCGTTCAATGATGCTGTCATAGTCTTTTGCGCCTTCAGTGATCCGGATAAGGGTGCTATACCACTGTGTCACCTTACGCTTAGCAATGCTCTCAATAAGGTTCAGCAAAACAAAGCTGTCAAGGCTTTCCTGCAGGCAAATCGGCACGTCCTGCCCAAAACCCTCGTAGTCGAGTGCATTGGTCTTCGAATCCACGACCAGTATTTTGTATCCCTGAGCAGCCGCTTGCCGAGCCAGTTTACGAAGGAGAGTTGTCTTTCCGGAGTATCCGGTTTGACCAGTGATCAAACTGAAAAATACTGGCACTTTCACCTCCGCGCCAGTAGCGAGTTCGTAGCCTATTGAAAGGCTCATGATAATTTTCCTTCCATGGCAACGAGTCCTCTATGGCTAAGGAACTCTGCAATGTCTTCTGTGGAAACCAGCTCTGGCAGACTGATGAAGAGCAGGTCTTTCAAATTCAACTTTGGGTTAAGAAGGAAGCTTCTTGCACATTTTAACGAGCAAAACTCGTGATGATTAACGGGATGACTGTAATCAGTACGTTCGCCTTTAAAGAAAAGTTCGATCTGCCGCCTTTTCTCCAAATCAATGATTTTGGTCATGCAGTAATCGCAGAATTCGTCGTACTCTTCGTTTTTCAGTGTGGATCCGCAGTGTTCGCAGACGACTTTGGGCTTAGTTTCTTTCCTCATGTTGTTTTCTCTTCTGTGCATAGTTTGAGGAAAACGCATCCAGCAACGTTTCGGATGTCGGCAACACGCCTCTTAAGGTCTAGGACTAATGCTGCTGCATCCAGAGTCAGATTACGATCTTTAACAGCTTTGCTCAGTCTTATTATTTGCATGTACCTCAAATAGGACTCTTGAAAATCCATGTTTTGCTTTCGGAGCGATTGCACAACAGTTTCAAACGGCACATCCATTGTTTTTCCCTGTTGTTCTCCTCGCATGAACCCGTCAATTTCTAAGTTTTGCAACTCCACATTTCCGTTTATGTCATCATGCAACCTCATAGGTCTAAGACGAACCATTCAGTTGCCTCCAACAAATTTCAGCAAAGCGTCGAAGCTCTGCTTGTGGATGGCAGAAGGCGGATAAGGCTCCATGCTGACCCATACGAAGTCTCCCAACTCTTTTTTGCGCGTGTAAAGCACCAGTATCCTGTGGTCGACGTAACGCGTGTTAGGCTCAAACTCGTTATGGAAACTGTCATCAAGAGAAACCACTGTCATGCCATGGCGAACACCACTGATACGGGACGTCCCCATTTTTGACAGTGTAGCGACTTTAACGCCGTTAGCCAACAAATATCGGATCAGATCAACAGTGTTCTGCTTATTCTCTTCCAAAAAAGGATCTTTGACACTCTCCCCGACTAAAGTCGGGAGATTCTTGTTCTTCAAGGCTTCATCCCCATTCATCGTAGTTCCACCTCAAGAACAAAGGCTCTGCCAAAAGCCCGCTACCGCTGGTTCCCAACGTACTTTGTGCTAAGGACATAGGGGACCTGTTCACGGCTACATTCCAAATATTCACCGCCCCATTCACATCCGCATTCACGCTTCTATGCATAGAAGGGCAAACCATCAAACCCCTTTCCTTTCGGCCATTATGCTGCATACCGCAAAGACAACAAGTTTTTGAAGTATCCCTTTCAGAAACCTTGCGAACAACAACACCGTGTTCCTCGCCTAACTCCATTAAACGTTTCTGAACCATGCTGAAAGCCCAGAAATTATGCAATTTCTGATTGCCATTCTTGCCATGATTAGCCTCTGCGCGGATGCCGTTCAAATCTCCCATCACGAGCACGTTAACATTCCTTTTCTCCAACTCTACGAATATGCTCCGGCACATGGCGTTAACCGCATGCCTCAACCTTCTCTGCCTGCACTTGAACATCAAACCAATCCGCTGTGACTTACGCTGCTTCCTCGGAAGCCTCGACTGCAACCCCGCTATCTTCTTGGTGCGGTACACCCAATCTGAAAGAACAGCTCTGCCCGAATACACAACTGGTTTTTCATTCTCGACATACAACGCTGCCAAATTGCAGATGCCCAAATCCAAACTTGCCATTTTACCGGCAATTCGACCCGAAGGTGTTTCCACCTCGACTGGAAAATGAGCGACCCACTTATCCAGCAGCGTATCATGAAGGACTTCTAATCTGCCCTGCTTCCCAACCCGTAATTTTCCATGCTGAAACGGAATCCGCTGTCTTCCGATAACGAGTTCGTCTTCGCCTGTCCAGCGCCAACCATCATTGCGAACGTAGAATGCTTTAGCGACCCGTTTGCCGTTCTCCTTCCAGTAGCGCGGCAGATTCACCTTCAAAATATGCGACGGAAGCAACCCTTGTTTCTCTAATCGCTTCAAAGCGAAAAAACTGTTCCAAGCCTCACGCAGCTTCGACAGCAACGCTTGAGCTTTACATGTTCCAAGACGTTTGAAGGCATCATTGCTTTTCAGTGTTTTGCATTGATTTACGTATGAAGGTGTCTTATCATGGTTAAACCATGCTTTTCGCCGTTCAAAATTCGCGGTGTTCCAAAGGATAGCAGAGTCTTCAACGTATTCCCTGAGCGGAGATTCATTTTTGGGTTTAAGAAGCACAGTTGAAGTCCTTAGCACACTCAGCATGTTCTCAGAACCCCTATTTAAGCCTCGCTAACTCCACGACTGAAGTCGGGAGCTTTCGCTCGGCATTGTTTTCTTGTCAAGAAACTGAGGAGAACACCTACAGGAAACGCGTCAAGACTGCCTAACGCCATATTCAGTTTAATAAACTGGTGCTCAACAAGCTTGACTGGAGGCAAAACAGGATGTCTAACCTTAACGCGTTCATCTTTAGGTTTATGCGTAAACTTTGGAACGTAACAGTAGCTGCAGGAGGCATACGGCTCTTCAACCTCCAATACAGCGATTGCCGTCTCCCTTGCAAGACCAGACGGCTTATACAATTCCCCGAGCATTTATTGTAGATCCTCCTTGGAACTTCTTTGCGAAAGACCTGCACTAGAAAGCTTATCTATTAATTTCATTGAGTTAGCCCATTTACGGTTGAAGTCGTCCATTGCAACCAAAAATCTTTCAACGGATTCATAGCCTATTTTAGTTCCTTCCGTGTTTAGACGTGGCAGTGTTCCTTTCATATATTCAGTAACATGCTCTATTTTGTCATGAACATCCAATAGCTCAACAAAGCAATGTTCATGTATCCACACCATGTCACTTTTTGGGTTTTGATGGTAATTTCCCATTTCACACCAAATACAACATGCTTTCATTGTAGATCTTCCTCTTCGTCGGAGAGATCGATTTTGGTTGGAAGCATCATCCGTTTGATGTGTGGAAAACGCGCTTCCAAAGTCTTAACGTGGTTGATCAGCCAGCGAGCATCATGGACTTTCCAGCGGATTGTGTGTATGCGAGTGTCAAGGTTCCGAACAGTTGTATCATGTTTTTGTGCAACACACTTTCGATCTGCAAGCGCTAAATCGTCGAGAAGTTTAACCATGTCACGAGTCTTTTTGGAAACCATATTGGTTCCTCATCCCAAAAACATGAAGGGTCTCTTTAAATATTTAAATGTTTGTTTGATAATTTTGTGAGTCAGGACATATATAAAACAATATCCTAAATCCCGATGGAGAAGAGCTCACACACTTTAACGTAAAAACTCATGTTAGCTGAAAATGTTGCGAGGTATGTTGCTAAGTCATGAATTGTGACTAAGAAAGAAAAAAGGAGGGGTTAGGCTTGAGGGTTTTCGGAGGGCAGTGTGGTTATAATCATGTCTGTGGGCTTTTCAGTGGGCTTCTGTATTGTGACCAAGTCTTGCGGGCGGTTGATGTTTGTGTATCCTACTGATTCGGATTCTGGAACGGTGAACTGCTGCTCAAGTGCTTTCTGGGTTAGTGGTTTGGTTGGGGGAGGGGCGGCAGGGGCGGCGGGTGCGGGAACTACTGTAGGCCCTACTGTGGTGCCGGGCGGTGGAAGCGTAAGCGCTGTTAACTCTTCAAAGGTTTTGTCAGTTGGCTTCGTGATGGATAGTGGCGGAGGAATTGCGGCTGGTGGCGGGATCATTGGAGTTGGTTGAGGACGGAATATTTTGCCCAAGGCATCCATAACGGTCGCGGCTACTTTTTCTGCTCCGAGCTCCTTCAGTATTGGCAGGAGTGCAGAAAGCATTCCTTCGTTTTTGACGCCGAAGGCTGCGTCGAACGCGGCTCGGTAGACTGGGCTTTCGTCACGCATCTTGATCAGGTTGGCAAGTTGGGTAAGCGGGTCTTTGCTTCCTTCCGTTCTGACACGCTGTATTTCCAGTGTCAAGTTGTTAAGTTGGATCTCGTTGATCTTTTGCATGCTGTTAAGCTGGTTGGTTTGAAGGTCGCCGCGGATCTTCTCTATTCGTTCGTTGAAAACGTTCGCTTGGTTTCTCGATTCCTGGCTTGACTGATTGCTGGTCTGTAGCGCGGTGTTGAAAAGGGCTTGTTGTGCTTGGCTGCTTGCAGCGCCCATTGTGGCAAACTGGTTGAGGAACTGCTGGCTCTGGCCCATTTGGGCTGTGCTCAACGCCATCATGTATTCAAGGATTTTGTTTTCTCCTCCTTTGTCTCCGTGGCTACGCGCCATCTCAAGTTGTCGTTCAAGCTGAGATTGCAGCATTTGGTATTTCATCATCTGGCCAATGTCAATGTCGTCGCCTTTAGATCCAGCTTTGGCATAGTTGATAAGCGCTTCGGGAGGAACATTGTCTCTAATCATTCCAGCCATGACTTTGAAAATCACAAGTTTCTGCATGGACTTCACCATTTCGTCCATAGCGTCAGGAGGAGGACCAGGAGGATAACCAGGATAACCAGGGTGATACCCGGGTGAAGGGTACTGTGGAGTTGGATACATGGGCACTAAGGGTGCTTGAGGATAAGAGGGATAATAGGGCACTCTGATGCTCGACGATCCAGAGTCGCCTTCTACAACCTTGATTTTTCGTTCCAAAAGCAAACGGTCAAAGTTTTCCCGGACAAAATCGGCAAGCTGTTTACCCTGACTTGCAGCTAAAACTTCTAACTCGTGTTTAACTTCAGGCTCAACTCGGACTGTTAACTGACTGCTCATTTATGTGGGTTCCCCAATTAGGATTAAGAGTTCAACCTTAAAAAGATTTGTTGAGCAGCCCCATGTTAACAGACACAAGGGTTGACAAGCATACAGGTAAACTTGCCGATATGCAGATCAGCCTTAACAGTTCTGAACATATTTAACAGTTAAAGCGAACTAACTATTAAAGGTTAAGCTCGCTTTCATCCCATGGCTAAAGCCCATGAGTTTTCTCGCTCGCACGACTTAGATAAAAAGGATGTTGCCCGCAACGGTTGGCTCAGGGCACGGGTGCAGGGTCGCGACGTACTGCTGTACATATGGAAGCAACAGCTCAACAGCTATACCAGACGCGATGAACAGCAGCAACCAGTAAAAGACGTCTCGCATCTTTTTTCACCTACCTAGATAAGTAGATACGGAGACCCGTTTACCATCACAGTCTGCGGTGTTCGGGGCTTGTACATGAAGGCAACGTAGGTGAAAAGGCCGAGTGTGGCGATTAGTCCGCCCCACATGATTTTGGTTCCGTGATACTTGTCTCCGAGGATTGCGCCTAAAACGGTTATGGCACTTGTTCCTATTCCCGCGTACAGAATTGGCAGTTCGTCTTTATGCTGGTCTTTACTCCATGCAATAGTGTAAGTAGATGGTGCGTTGAGGGCGAGAGCGGTCATGGCGACAACTACTCGTTCCACTTTGGAGCCGTTGAAGCTGTTAGTACATGTGACCATTATGGTTCTCCAAAACTGTTTATTTTCTGAGCAGTTTTTAAGGCTTACGACATGGACTGTTCACAGTCGCATTTTATGCCTGTCACATACGCGACTATCCTTAAAGTTCCAGTCTGAGTAGTCTTAACTTGGATTATAAGCGGTTTATGGGAATCGAACATTTGAAGGTGCCCGCCAAACCCTAAACTTCCAGATGAGGCGATAATAGGAGTGTCCTTCAGGAAAGGTGTTCCGTTGATGCTCAGGTTGATCACTGGTTGAGGGTCAGTAACACCAGCGTCGTAAGCGTATATTATGTCTCGGATGTAAAACACCTTACCTGGGTCAGGAGTGAGTTCAAGCAGTTCTTCATAATCTCCCACAGTAGTTATGGATAGGTATCCGCTTTTCAACAGTGGCTGAGTTGAGTCTGGCAGATTTGTTCTCTCCTAAGAAACATTTAGTGTAGAACCTTTAAAACGTTTATTGTTTGTCTAATGCTTTGATGTCTTTGTAGACTTCATAATAAGCATGAGAGTCTTCTCTGTTCTCACATTTTTTTATCCAATTACAATTAGCACATAACAACTGATAATCTTTCGAGCCAGCCCTAATTTCTTTAATAATTGAAAGATGATAACTATAACGATTTTTAAATTGTTTTGCTGCTTTTCTGCCTCCGCCGTTAACATGATCGATCTGTAAGGCTCGCTCATCAGTATATGGTTTATCATGTTGCCCGTATGGATTAGCACACTGACTGCCGAGCAACTCTGTTATCGTTTTTCGTATTGTTTTCCAATATCTACGGTCAGAAGCAGTGGCAATGGATCGATGCTTTCGATCCCAATCTTTAGATTTTTCTATTAATTCATGTCGATGACGAAGATAATATCTTTTCCAAGCTTCTGGAATATTAGTAAATTCATCGATAATTGTAGCCACCATACAAATCCCATCATGTAATAAAGTGTATATAGAGACACTTTTATAAAAACTTATTTATTGTCCGCCAAGACTTTTATGTTTTGGTATATGTTACATGCGCGGCATTTGTCGATGTCGGTTTCTGTGCAGTCTCTGCATAATGCAGCGTTGATTTTCTTCAGCTTTGTGATTCGGTCTGCATACATATTGTTGCTTCACTTTTTCTTGACTGCGTAAGCGACAATCCCTGCTGTTGTGACGCCTATTGCCAAAGTGACCGCGATGACTCTCGGATCCAGCTCAGACGGGGTAGGGGGAGGAGGTGGAGGAGGAACAACTGTTGATTTGAACACTGGAGTCACAGTGTGGTTGTTATCCATGAGTATGTCAATGTATTCCGGATCAGACCTGGACGCTCCGTCGAGAAGCCATTTGTCAAATTCGTATTTTGGGTATGAAGCGGCTGTCACCCTGATTGTTGACGCGGCAGGTGCGAGGTAGTTTCCAGCCGCGGGAGTCGTGTATCCTCCAGTTGCAGAGGATATTGTTAAAGTGTATTCTACGCCTTTGAACACCGGGGTTAAAGTGTGATGGCTGTTCATGAGCACGTCAATGATGCCGAGGTAAGGCGTGGTAACCTCAACATTGTCGAGAAGCCATTTGTCAAACGTGTAGTGTTGAGATGCAACCGCTGACACCCTGACCGTTGATCCTGCTGTCACGGGATAGTTTCCAGCCGCTGGGCTCGTGCCGCCGCCAACCGCGGAGGATATTGCTAAAACGTACTGTGCCCCGCTGATAGGGCTGAACATCGGAGTCAATGTGTGATTAGCGTCGAAGATCACTGTGATTGTTGAGTTTGACCCTGCGTTCCCACCGTCTAAAAGCCAATAATCAAATTTGTACCCAGAGTTCGGAGTGGCAACCACCGTTAGCGTCGAGTTTCCAACGTAATTGTACGAGCCGTCGGAAGGATCAGTGGTTCCTCCGACAGCTCCCGCAATGATTAAAGTGTAGCGTGTGGGAGGCACCCCGGTTTCACTGAATCTGGGTTGCACTCTGTGATCTCGATCCATAACTACGGTGAGCGGGTTAGATGGGTCCGTTGTCAAATTGTCTATGATCCAATAATCAAATTTGTACCCGCTGTATGCGGTGGCAGACACTGAAACCACTGTTCCAGCCGCGTATGTGTACGGGAACTCGCTCATAGCGGGAACAGTGTAGCCTTTGGACTGTGCATTGGGTTCAGGCCAAACCAGCAGTTGAACAGTGCCCGTTGGAAGCGGGTTAACGGTGACGGGGATTTGGTCATGTCCAGTTTCTCCCGTGTCAAGGTCAATGACCCACGCCTCCAAAATATAGGTGCCTACGGCGGTGTAGGTGTGAAGTGGACTGGTTGCAGGAGAAACCATTGTCGGAAGTAAAGCCGTGTCGGTTGTTCCGTCTCCCCAACGAATGATAACGGAGTAGCCGTTAAAGTTTGGCGCTGGAGAAGTCCACTCTACGTAAGCGTCTATCGAGTCGCCAACGTAGACAACCTGCATGGGTTCAGGAGTCACTATAACTGTTAACGCCAAAGTTAAACCCATCCTTGATTATGCGCTAGCCAAATTTCCGCTCCGATTATGACGCCGTGCAGCAAGAGCAGAATGAAGAATAAGTTTTTGTTTTCTGCGTCTGTCATGGTTCTCCCTAAAAAGGGTTTTCTCTTGGACTTTTTAAAAGGTTTGTGCTAGGTCGAGCAACGTGTGCAGTTGCTAAGTTTTTCTTTCATGATGCGCTGCACGTCCTGTTGGGTGTAACGGTTTTTGTCATACTCGATTTTTCTGATGACTGCGCGTTCCCCTTTTTTGCCGAAATAAGTTGTTGCGGACCCGATTCGGACTTGGTCTACTGGTTCAGTGTCGTAGTTGAGTGTTTTAACTATCCACACGGTTTCTCCCTCTTCAAGAGTGTGAGTGTCGTTTGATCCGCCCAGCGAGTTTAGAATCCAAAGTAGTAATCCGCCGACTGGCAGAATCAGCAGTACCTGTTGTTCTCTGGTGAGCTGCACTGATGGATCCTCATGAACTGTTTTCTTCTGAAAAGCTTAAAAAAGATTCGGTGCCATATTGATAATTATGTCTGAAACTCCGAAAGTTGAAATCCCAAAGCCTGTTAAACAGTTCATGGAAACTGCAAAGCATATTATAAATCCTGAACCTGCAAAACCAGCTGCTGTAGACTTGGGCATTAAGCCTGAAGCTCCCAATACTGCGCCTAATGCGCCTAAAACCATTTTGTACAGGGACGGATGCAACTTCTGTGAAGAAATGAAGCGGGAACTGTCGCAGAAAGGTTTGCTGGACAAAGTGAAGATGGTTGATGTTGCGTCTGAAGAGGGGAGAAGAATGGTGATAGAGAGCAATATTCGAGGCGTTCCAGAATGCGTCATAATTGACAGCGGAACCAAGAAAACAAGAGTTTGCTCACTGGAAGAGTATAGAGAGCTAATGGAAAAAGGGCAGTGACAGAATGTATTGCCAAGACTGCGGAACGTTCATGAGAATAGTCCGCTATTTCCCCAACGCAGGTAATCTACAAGTGCCCATACTTGCGTTAATTCAATGCCCTAAATGCAAACGGATCGCTCGGCTCCATAAGTTTTTCATACTTCAGCATATATCCGAAGAGATTAAGGCGTAAGGCAAAAGACTTTTAAATTGTCCAAGAGAAAAAGCTAGTTTAGGAGAACCCGATATGGGAAAGAAGAAGACTTACGAGAAAAAGACCACTTGCAAGGAAGCTAAGCCTAAAGGCCAAACCTGCTACAAAGTGAAAGGCGGATACAGGCGACGCAAAACCAAGTAGCTGGCCTGTTCCTTGGCTAAGAAAGTGTTCGGCATTAAAGTGCCCAGTTTAACGGATGCTTTGAAGCCGAACAAAGTTACCCCCACATGTTTTGTTAGAAGATCCTTTGTTATTCAGAACGGCAAAAGCCGCGGCAGAGTAGTCCAAGCTACAACTATCTGCAGAAAGAAGTAAGGAGGGATTTGAGATGTCAATGGATCCAGAGATTCCTTCGGGAAATTCAGTTAATTGACTAACCATTTTGAGGGTTTCTTCGTTGATTTCTCGCCAGTCCGAGTCTTTTTCAAGCCATTTGCAACGGTCTGGTTCATTTGGAATTTCACATTGACCCTTGTTTTCTCGTCTGTAACACTTATCTAAATTTCGAAAATTAGGTTCAGACATTGGGTGTTTCCTCCTTTTTCGCAAATATTTTTGCGGCTTCCATAATCACACACGTTGTGAATTTGCTTTTGCCTGTGCGACCGTCGAATTCTTCTCTTGGGACGCCTGAGCATTTCTTGTTGATTTCGGCTAGTTTAGCGCCTTGTATTTTGAGGCGTTCAATGTGGGTTTTCTCGATTTTCTGGGACATGGTTATTAACCTAGTATGCCTGGTTCAGGCTGAATTATTTGTACGGGCTGCGGCTTCGGTTTTCGGATCCAGAAGTACCAGATTAGGACTCCTACGGCTGCGGCTCCGATAAGTATGGGGATGAGGTACGCCGTCATGTTTGGTGGTGCTGGCGATTCAATGACTACTCTGTACGCGTCTCCTCCGATGGTGAATTCCCAGATGTCGCTCCAAACGTTTTCTGCTGGAGCAAACATTTTCCACTGGTCTTTGTACCCTGTGAGGCTAACGTCGAAGGCCGCTTCGAACCGTATGGTTCCGTCGGCTCCCGTGTACGCGCCTCCTGTCCGGGTGGTTTCCCAAGCTGGCAGTGTTTGTCCCGGCGCTGCCCGCCTCTTGTAGTATTCTATTAACGCGTTGGGGATGGGGCTGCCGTTGCCGTCGTAAAGGAAAACTGAGAAAATATACTGGTTTTCAATCACATGGGCCATTTGAAACAGTAAGGTTGCCAATGACGGATTCTCCACATTGTTGTTTTCTTGTGGAAATCATTTAAGCCTTTCTCATTAAAGAGTGTACAATGGGAATACAATGCCAATTTGGAAAGCTCCAAGAGAACGCATCCCGACGGTGACAAGGGCAGAGATACGCTTGCATCTTGGATTGACCAGGGCTGGAATCGAGTTTCTGTCTCAGCAGCCGTTAGACGGGAAAGACGGACGGCACTGGCTTGTGGACTTCTACGTTTTTCCGAAGATTGTGGTGGAAGTTAACGGAGCCACACACAACAGCTTTAACCGTCAAGCTAAAGACGAACTGAAAAATAAGGATCTCGGTGAACGGGGATTCATTGTTCTAAGATTCCCAGACCGCGAGATTTGGAAGAACCTTGCTGAGGTTGTTGCGACGATTAAACGTACTGTTGAGGAGTGCAACCGCTAAGATTTCCGTTTTAAGGTTCTAACAACTCTGTTCTTCGTTCCTTAAGTTTTTGATCCAGCGGAATGAAGTAGACGAGGACAATGTTTTCTCCGTGAATTCTAGTGTGGTACTGAAGGCCGTTGAGGGCTTGCAGGACTTCGTCTCTGGATACGCCGTGTTTCTCCATGAGATCCGCTACAAAAATTCTTCCGGTGCCATCGTAGACGTCGAGTTCCGCTGCGGCTATGATTGCCTTTTGAAGTTCAAGTAGATCCATATTACTCCTCCGCTTTTTTCGCTAAGTAGTCAACGTTGTCATCTATGTGTTCCAGTAGATCGCGAATGTCCAACAACACTTCAAGAGTTAGTATCTCCATGCGTTTATCTCCTTCTCCTGAAATTCTAATAAGGAATTCACTGGCTTGTTTTTCAATTTTTTCTCTCTGTCTCATATATCAGATCCCTCCTTGTCAGGTATTGAGTGGTCACAGTCCATGTACTCGGGGTTGCTGCAGAATACCAAGTGGGTTCTTCTCTTGTTCTGCCTGTCCAGAAACGTTTTTATGTTCCTGAACCTGCAGCAGAAAGACAGGTCGTCACAGCCTACCATTAGCAATTCCCCGGGTACTTGTTGTACAGGTAATCGCGGATCATGACAATCTGCTCCTTAATCATCAAGAAGGGATCACACAACAATTCATATTCTTCGTCGTCGGTGCTTTGCTCGTTATCCTCCATAGTCATTAACAATTCCTCGGAATAATTTGGAGGTGTTGTCTTGCGCCGAGAAGATAAGCTAGTTTCTCGGTGAGTGTTCCCTCTAGTGTGATGTATCTGTTGCCGTTTTTGTCAACCCATTCTTCTACAATTCTAAGCAATCTTATTCTTCCTTCCAAGGTTTTATTTCTGGTTTGTAAAACGCCTTGACTTTCTCATGTACGATGGATCTGCCTTTTCTTCCCAGTGTTTTCAAGTAGGGGCATTCTCGCATAGGCTGGATTGGGTGTATGCAGTGATTAAGTAAATGTTCCCGGCTTATGGGGTCGAACAGTTCTTGTCCAACAGATTTTATGAGGCAACAGAGCATTCCGTATTTGGCAGTGCGTCGGTCTTTACCAACTACCAGGTATCCGCAGCAGACAGCATCATCATTGGGGGTGCTCATATTTTATTACCTCCCTTGTTTTTCCGTGAGTTTTGATCCATGCTTCTCGCTCTTCTTTTGTGAGGTAGTCGTTGTTCTGCACGTAACTAAGCCATTGGTTGTAGGAGTAGCTGTCTGCGAGGGTTTTAATGTATCCTTGGATTGTGAGCGGGGTGACTCCGAAGCTGGACCCGACTCGGTTGACGAGGTCTGCCCACCCTACTTTACTCGGGATGAATCCTCTGTGTATGCATTCAGCCACGATTTTGCGCAAACGATCAAGCCGTTCACTAATCCAACTCATGGGAGAAGCACCACGAATCTTTGCAGCAGGTTGTCCGTGTCGCCTAAAACCCATTTCAAAACGCAGAGTCTCTCCACGTTCATTTCAAACTTTGGAAAGTCTATTGCGGCTCCGCTCACGTAGAGTTCATGCAACTCTTCACTTTGCTTCAATAATTCTTTAATTTCTTCCACCGACCTCATTCGTAGCTCACTCCTAATTTGTCGACCATTGAAGTTACTCGATCACCGTGAGGGCAGTCATGGTGTTTCCCATAGTATGCTATTCCACATTTTAAACAAAGCCGATCACCAACGGTTTGATCGGTCGATCTAGGCTCACTCAAAGTTTGTCCACCTTAATGCGGATTCGGTTCAAATCTTCAGCGGCTAGTAGCCCATAAGCCTCAATAATTCCATTCCACGTACTCAAATTCCTTCGCCCCAACCTTGATTCTGCGTCGACGCCGACGATTGCGTGGCTTTCAAGGCAGTCTATTAGGCGATCACAAGCGATGCAGAGCAAGTCCTTTACTTCGCGCCCTGTTTTTCCGCACAGGTGCACATAGTTGTCATGTTCTTCTTCGGTTAGAATCTGCATGTTTAAGTCTCCAGCTTGTCCACCATGCTTTTCGCTCGGTCTAGATCTTCAGGCTTCTCAATAGGAGCCGCGGGTTCAGGTTTGGGAGCAACGATCAGCATGGTTAGCGCGCGCGCGCGCCTCGCCATCTGTGCGTCAATCTGTTCTCTGCACCGATGTTGTGGCTTGTGTGGGTTGGTTCGAGTTATATGGATCGAAACGGATTCTAATGCTCCAATCACTAACCCTAGAAGGGCACCAGCTATTAGATAAGCAAAATTCTGTGAAAGAATACCTACGAATATTGCAGTTATTGAGGGAAGTATAGTGCAAAACAACGCAAGTTCATTAATATCTATGTCAGGTTTAGGAAGTTTAATTCCGCAGTATTGACACTTAACCAAGTTTATCCACCATACTTTTCACTCGGTCTAACGGCTCCTTCTTTTTAGGCTGTGGGTAGAGAGGGTTGTTTTCAGCGTCGAAGTGGATGTCGACTATTTTGTAAATGTCGCCAGAATGGTCTCTATTACAGTAACAACGTATGTAATATCTAGCCTCTTCCTCAGTGGGAAACACTTCATCTTTAAGCGTAATTTTTAGGTCAGTATGAATGCCAGCTAGAATGTAGCGCCGAAATTGGCCGTCCTGTCGATAAATAGCTATTTTAGTTTGTGTGGACATTGATATTTCCCCCGTTTTCCCCGTTTTCTCTTTCTGTTTTTGCCAAGTCTTCTCTTAAGGCTTGGATTTGGTTTCTTGTTCTTAGCAGTTGCACATACCGTTCAGTATGTGGGTTAACGGAACCATCAGGGTTGACTAGTCCCATTGCATCCAGCATTTCGTACCAATACTTCAGGATCCATCATCTCCTTAGACGAAAGACATTAACGCGTCTGTCTGTGATTCGCTCGCGTTAACTGCAATGCTAATCTTGATTCAGCGTCAACCCCAACTATCGCGTGGGTTGCAAGGCACTCTATCAAGCGGTCACAAGCCAAGCAAGCATTATCGTCTGCTTCGCGTCCCTTTTTTCCGCATAGATGAACGTAGTTCTCATGTTCCTCGTCAGTCAAAATCTTCACTCAATCAACCTCTACAATACCTTAGATTGTGGACGCGCCTTGAGATTGCCGATTTTGGCTAAATATTCGGCTTCGTTTTGGAAATTACTGGAATAGACGATTAACCCAAGAGGGGGATCAATAAGTAATCTCTCTTTATCGAGGAAAAAGGCGATTTGACCAAAACCATAGTTTTGTGGTTTCGGGTTCAATCCCCTTTCTTTGAACCATTGAATGAAAACAAGGATT
>ERZ1292629.71-Hain-H43-01um-R1-71-length-101790-cov-8_pt1 | contig 101790 bp, 95 predicted proteins | sample MGYA00564399_ERZ1292629 | MGnify/ENA primary metagenome ERZ1292629 (study PRJEB36523, sample SAMEA6512636) | groundwater metagenome | collected 2019-01-08 | study: AquaDiva: Metagenomics assemblies of 32 groundwater samples | reverse complement strand
TATCTTGATTACGCGATGTCCGTTATCGTCTCGCGCGCGCTTCCGGATGTGCGCGACGGATTGAAGCCCGTTCATCGCCGAGTGTTATGGACCATGTGGGAAACCGGGCTTACTCACCTCGCAAAATACAGGAAATCGGCGAATGTCGTAGGCGCTACCATGGGAAACTATCACCCGCACGGCGACACGGCGATATACGATACGCTTGTCCGCATGGCGCAGGATTTTTCGTTGCGGTATCCGCTTGTTCAGGGACAGGGCAATTTTGGTAGCGTAGACGGAGATGGTAGCGCGGCAATGAGGTATACCGAAAGCCGGCTTTCGAGAATCGCCGAAGAGCTTCTTTTTGATATAGAAAAAGAGACTGTCAACTGGCAGCCGAATTATGACGCCACGCGCAAAGAGCCGAAAGTGCTTCCAGCGAAACTTCCTAACCTTCTATTGAATGGAAGCGTGGGCATCGCCGTAGGCATGACAACCAATATCCCTCCTCATAATTTGGGCGAAGTAGTTGACGCGATTCTATATCTCGCCGATAACGCGCAGGCGACAAACGACGATTTGTCGAAATTCATCAAAGGCCCTGATTTTCCAACCGGAGGAGTCATATTCGATGAAAACGCGATTAAGGCATGCTATGCATCGGGCCGAGGAGGAATCACCACGCGCGCGAAAGCGGAAATTCAAGAAAAGGCGAGCGGCAGGTCAAGCGGCCGTTCTGGCGGACTAGACATAATCATCACCGAAATTCCTTATCAGGTGAATAAGTCGGAACTCATAAAACAAATCGCCCAGCTTCACCAAGATAAAAAAGTGGAGGGCATACGGGACATCAGAGACGAGTCGGACCGAGAAGGGATGCGGATCGTGATCGAGCTCAAAAACGACGCGCCGCCGCAGAAGGTGCTGAACCAGCTATACGAGCACAGCGACCTCCAAAAAGATTTTCACCTTAACATGATCGCACTCGTGAACGGCATCGAGCCTCAGCTCCTTTCGGTGAGGGATATTCTTGCGGAATATCTGAAATACAGAAAAGACGTGATCCGAAATCGAACGCAGTTCGATCTCCGTAAAGCGGAAGAGCGAGCTCACATACTCAAGGGATTGAGCATAGCGCTTGGCTCGATTGACCGCGTTATCGCGACGATTAAGAAATCTAAAGATAAAGAAGACGCCCATAAAAATCTCGTAAAGGGTTTCAAATTGTCGGACATTCAGGCAACGGCCATTCTTGAAATGCGCTTGCAAACGCTCGCCGCGCTCGAACGGGAAAAGATCGAAGCCGAACTTAAAGAAAAACTCGCGCTTATAAAAGAATTGGAGTTGATCTTGAAAAGCCCTGCAAAGATCTTGAGGGTCATCAAAGAAGAACTCGCTGAACTCAAGGAGAAATACGGCGACCTTAGGCGTACAAAAGTCGTGCCTACTCCGCTCAAAGCTTTCAGCAACGAAGATCTCATTCCAAACGAGGACGCGATGATCACGTATTCCGCCGGCGGATACGTGAAGCGCCTTCCTCCGGACACGTTTAAGTCCCAAAAACGAGGAGGGAAGGGGCTTATCGGATCAGACGTTGCAGAAGAAGATTTTCTATCCCATTTCTTTAACGCCGAAACACACGATAATCTGCTTTTCTTTACGGACAAGGGGCGCGTTTTCCAAACCAAAGTATACGAAATCCCGGCGGCATCGAGAACATCGAAAGGAAAAGCGATTCACAATTTTTTGGAGCTTCCGACGGACGAAAACGTAAGTGCCATTGTGAGCTATCATCCAAAAAAACAGCAGGATGGTTTCCTGATTATGGTTACCAAAAACGGCGTCATCAAAAAAACCGCGCTTGCGGACTTTTCAAACATCCGTCGCACCGGAATAATCGGCATAGGGCTAAAGAAAGGCGATCTTTTAAAATGGGTACGGCTCTCGGGAGGCAAAGACGAAGTTATCCTTACCACGCGCCTCGGCCAGTCCATAAGATTCAAAGAAACGCAGGCGCGCCCTATGGGACGCGCGGCGGCAGGCGTGCGCGGTATACGGCTTAAGAAAAACGACGAAGTCGCCGGGTTTGACGTGATCAAAGAGGGCACTGCAAAGGTGTTGGTTGTGATGGCGAACGGCTTCGCCAAACAAACCCCTCTCAAGGATTACCGGATCCAAAGCAGGGGCGGATCGGGAATCAAGACCGCAAAAATTACTCCAAAAACCGGCCACATCATCTCCGCGCACATCATCAACGACGAAACCGAGATATTCGCGCTTTCGGCGAAAGGGCAGATGATACGTACAAACCTTGAATCCGTGCGCACTACCGGCAGATCCGCGCAAGGAGTCAAAATTATGAACGTGAGCGCGGGGGATAGGCTGGCTGGGACTGTGATAATATAAGACGTATATGAACATTATGAATATACGGAGGCGATATGTACTCATTGCAGCAATAGTTTTGGTTTTAGGACTGCTTGCCTATCTCGTTTTTGCAAACGTTCAAAAAAGGGGAATTTTGGCTGAGAAAGTTACTCTGAACGTGTGGGGAGTTGATGACGAAAAGGTGTTTGAAAGTATCGCAAGCGCATATCAAGCATTGCGCCCCGAAACGGAAATCATTTATAAAAGTATTGGCTTAAAAACTTATTGGGAAGAGCTCCTGAATGCCTTAGCGGCCGGAGAAGGACCGGACGTTTTCTACATAAAAAATCACGACATCCCGGCGGAAAAAGATAAACTCTATCCAGTAGACTCTACTCAATTTAGCCCCGCGCAACTTAATGATCTATTTCCGACAGTGGCAAGCCAAGACCTAGTATACGCATCCGGAAGCCAAATTTATGCCTTACCTCTTTACATAGATACCCTGGCCCTGCTCTACAATAAAGACATTTTTGACCAAAATGCCATCGTGTATCCGCCAAAAACGTGGATTGAATTCCAAAACCTCGTACCCAAACTAACTAATATAAATCAGCGCGGCCAAATTCTAAAATCAGCAGCGGCTATTGGAGGCACGGAAAAAACAGTAGATGCGGGAATTGACCTTTTGATTTCGCTGATTATGCAAAATACGTCCGTAGAGGTAAGAACAGACGAAGAAAATAAAGCGCTTGTAAATTCGCTCGGGAGTAAATCAGGAGCCGATGCTTTTAATTTTTACCTGCAATTCGCAAACCCGGCATCAACCGCCTACACCTGGAACGATGACCAAACAAACTCGCTAGACAGTTTCGGCGCGGGAAAAACCGCGATGATCTTGAATTATCAATCAGCAATACCAGTAATAAAAAATAAGAGTCCATTTATAAATATTGGTATTGCTCCATTGCCGCAGATCGGCGGAGAAAAGAACGCGCCAGTAACATACGCGAACTATTATAGCCTCGCAGTTTCAAAACTAAGCAAATTTCCCGCTCAAGCGTGGGATTTCGTTATTCAGACCGCAACCAATGAAGGAATAACGAGAAGCTACATCGCAAGCACGGGCCACCCGCCAGCTCTCAAGACGCTTATTGCGGAAAAAGTCAGCGATTCGGACACGAGCGTCTTCGCCTCATCGGCACTCATAGCGCGGTCGTGGTATCACGCTAACAATCGAGAAATTCGCGCGGCATTAAACGATGCTATCATGGACGTTTTAACCGGCAAATCAATCGCGCGCGATGCCTTAGAAACGGCGGGCGATAAAATAAATCAACTATACTACCGCCGCTAATTCAAAATCCGAATGAAAAAATTCTTCCCATGCCTAGTTTTGCCCGTTGTTCTCTTTCTTCTTCCGATTACAAGCTTCGCGCACACCCCTGATCTCTTCCCGAGCGGATTCTGGGGTCCAATCGTCTCGTGCGGTGCGCCGATAAAAGTTACAACTACAGGCACTGGGGATGGTAAAACTACAAAAGCTGAACCAAATGCCGGGGCATGCCTCAGCCTCTGCGACCTCATACACACACTTATCCATTTAATCGTTTTTGGAATGTCGCTTGCCCTCTACGCAGGCGCGCCAGTTCTTTTCGCTTGGGGCGGAATACTCATACTCATATCGGCCGGAAATCCGGGCAAAATTTCCGAGGGTAAGAAAATTCTGACCGGCACGCTTATCGGCATTCTCATTACACTATTCGCATACTTAATTATAAAAACATTGATCGACACTCTCGACATTGCAAGCTACATTCCTTTTGGCAAATTCAAGTGCATAGTGAAGTGATTAGTTTGGTATACTATACACATGCTTGAAAAGCTATTGGAACTATTAGGAATCGCCAGAAGCGCCCTCGCTCAAGGCGGACCACTCCCCACTCAAACCTTCACCCTGCCAAGTCCTTTCGGCACACACGACTTTGCTTGGGTGGTTGGAAAAATAGCAAACTTCCTTCTTATCATCGGCGGACCGCTCGTGGCAATTATGATTTTGATTGGGGGATATATGATGGTTACTTCCGGAGGAAACTCCGAGAAGTTTGGAACTGGCAAAAAAACCATATTATATGCCGCCATCGGGTTTGCCGTGATACTCTTAGCAAAAGGAGTAGCTATGATTATTCAAAGCATTTTTACGTAAGGCGATGGAGAAAATATCTCTTATTGCGTCAGCCGTGTTAGCCGAGTTTTTTATGTTGCGACCAGCCCATGCGGCGCCCATACGAAGCACGGCGGACTTCATAGGCAAACTTTGCCTTATATTCGGCTGGATGTTCACGTTCCTTATTGTTATCTCTGCTTTTGCAGGACTTGCTGGGGCATATTTTTATTTAACAGCCGGCGGCGATTCGGAAAAGGTATCACGTGCAAATAAAACCCTCGTTTATGCGGCAGTAGGCATTGTTGTAGCACTTGCCGCGAGAGCGCTCCCAAAGCTTATAGGTCAACTCATGGGTTATGATCCAGCCGATATCAATTCCTGCTGAATTCGCATAGCCTTGCTTTTGTGGATTAGGGAGGTTTACATTTAGAATGGACTAGAATATGCTATAATTCGGTTACAGCTAGAATGTAGCTGAAGATAAGATGTTCAAAAGGTCGAAAATAAAGAAAGAAGAACATGAATAAAAAAATTGTGTCTTTGGTTGCCTCTCTTCCGGTTGGGATTATTGCTCCTCTTCTTGCATTTGCACAAGCTACGCCGCCCATTCCACCAGCAACTCCCGCAGCGCTAAAATCCCTTGGCGCCTTTCGCACCTTTGTCTGTACAATAGTTTTCGGTTGGTTTTTTACCTTTCTGATTGTGCTCGCTGTGATTTTCGGTTTGGTTTCGGCATATAAATATCTTACTGCCGGCGGAGACCCAGAAAAAGTGAAGGCTGCGAGCAATGTTTTGATTTATGCGGCTATTTCCATTGTCGTTGCACTCTTCGCGCGCGGGTTGCCGTATCTCGTTTCGACACTCATGGGCGGCACCATCGGGGCTGGTCTTGCTTGTTAAGCGTTACTATTTTATCGCTTTCCCAAAACCCCTCGTTCATGACGCGGGGTTTTGAGTTTTTTCATTGCTTATATATTGCTCGAAAATCTAGAAACCATTTTGCCTCCGCAACACTTGCGCCGCTAAGTATTCTGACGGAGAAAAATCATCGGTTAAAACCGGATAACCGGATAAATCAAACTTCTGCGCATCAATCGTTTTTGTGCCTAGTGAGCGAATAAGAGGATGCGCATCCGCCAAAAATTTAGGATCGCGTATGTTTATTTTTTTGTCGCTGTTCCATCCTACAAACATGATGTTCTGAACTCCGGTTTCTCTTGGCGACTTAGCTGCAAAAAAATAGTTATTCGGGAACACGCTTTGAAAAGTTCTGATCTCTGACATAATGAGAGATGGTTTTTCTGTGGATAAATCTCCAATGATGTTCGCGATGAATATTCCGTCCGCGCTTAATTTCTCCTTTGCCAACAAAAAAAATCCCTTTGTGGTGAGATGCGAGGGAACGGAAGCGAGCGAATGATACGCATCTCCGAATATCAAATCATATGTTGAATTGGCGTCGTTGAGAAATCTGTGTCCGTCTTCAACATAATTACGCAAGCGCGGATTGTCTGTTGCCCTAAAATACCGTTTCGCAAGGTCAAAGAGCGATGGCTCGATTTCGGCAACGTCCACCGTTACGCCCGGCGCGTCCCTAAGCAACTCTCTCGGAATCGCATACATGCCACCTCCTATGACCAGCGCATTCCGAATATCCGGCTTAAAAATTTTATAGAGCGCGTAAAACCGAGGATATTCAAATACGTCCTCATCGGAATCGAGAAATATACCCCCATGAACGCCTCGATCAAGCCACAAAAATCTCGCTTGCTTTCCATTGTATTCGCCTTCGGAAATTACGATTTTCGTATATACGCCGTCCTTGCTGTATAAAACATTATTTCCAGTTTCAAATTTAGCCGACCCGAATGATAAAATTAAACTAAAACCGAAGACGATCAAAAATCCCCATAAAAAATTTGCTTTTTTATCCCCAATTCTTAAAAGCGGCAAAAATCCAAGCAAAAAAAGAATGATGCCATTGCCGATAATGATCTGACTTATGCTGAAGTTCGGAATTAACACAAATCCCGCTAATAAACTTCCGATTATGCTCCCCGTCGTTGACCAGAAAAAAATCTTTCCTGCCCCGCTTCCGATGCCCTCATCCGGAAATTGATCTTTTTCCAACCTGATCGCGTATGGAGAGAGCATGCCGAGCAAAAACGCGGGAAGAAAAAAAAGAACCAGTGAAAATATGATCTGCCCGGATATGATCGAAAAAACGTATCCGAATATAGGCAAAGCGATTGCGCTTATGCACTGGAGGGTAAGCACGCTCAATCCGCTTACAAGAATTATGCCGAAAAACCATTCGAGCGATGGCCGCTTGTCCGCAAGTTTTCCGCCAACATAATATCCGCAACTTAACGCCGCAAGTATGACGCTAATAATACTTGAAACGGCAAAGATCGTATTCCCATAGTATGGCGCGAGTATGCGGGTTGCCACTATCTCTATAATCAATACGCATGCTCCAGTAATAAAAACAATTACTGGCAACATCTGCGCTCTCAAAAATTTTTTCATTGAACGATAACATATATTATACACGATCGCTTTTAAGAAAAATGGTGCGCTTTGGGGTTTCGAGTTTGACATATAAGATTTTTGCTCTACGCTGGAACATATGGCAAAAGAGAAAAAAATAACTCTTGACAGGCTCACCCAAATGGTTGCGCGCGGTTTTGAGAAAACGGCGACCAAAGATAGCCTTGACTTGGTTGTAAAAAAAAACTGACCGCATCGAGATCAAACTCGAGGAAGTTATCCAACGGCTCGACGCTCTCGACCTTCATCTTGCGGGCTATGCGTCGTTGTGGCGCGAGGAGTTTGAGCGGCTCGAAAAGCGAGTAGATGTTCTCGAGCGACGCCTGCATGCGATCGAATCGAAAAAGCGATAAATCCGCCGCGAACGAAACGGTGCTTGGTTTTGTATAAAAAAGTCCCCCGGGTGGCATCCATGCCAACCGGGGGTTTGTTTTCTCCGCGCGCGCTTGTCCAGCTCCGTTGCGTCGTGCAAGTGGAGCTGTGATTTTTCGCGCGCGGTCAATGTGCATAACTACCGTCGTCCGCGAAGGGTAACTGTGCCCTCGCCCTTCAATCGGAACGCTACCGAAGGGAATGACTTTGTCGCGTTTGGGGGGATCCATTCTGGAGCCTTTTCTCCAAACGCCTGGACGAACACTCCTTTGTTCGCGTCTGCCCTCCATTGCCCCATTCTCCACGTCATCGGAATGTTAATCCATCCTGTGAATCGGTCAGTTGACATGTCGATCTTGACTATGTCTGTGTTGTCCGGGATAAAAACGTTGGTCTCTCCCAGGAACACCCGATAAACGATGAGGTTTGTGTCCATTTGCCTTGCGCCGAAGATTCCATTCGTCGAGAGGCTCCTTCCGTTTGTTTCTACCGCCTTCTTCATGAAGGGGTCGAGGAGTTTAAGCTTCCCGCCTATGGCTCTGACCGTTCCTGGCAGGAAGACTAACGCAATCGAGACTACGACCGTTCCGAGCGCCGTCGCTCGAAGCGTTTTCTTCCAAAACCCGCCCGCTGTCTTCCAATCCATAGAGAGCCAGACGAGCGCGCCGGCCACGAGAAGCAGTGGCACGGCTAGGATATTGTTCCGTACTGGAACAATTGAGAGCAAGAACGACACGACGACTCCGGCAAGGGCTATCCCCCGCACGAAGCCAACGTACCTTTTCGCCCCTTCCTCGACCGACCGGAATGCCCCGCGGAACGTCTTCCCTGGAAGATCAATCCACCGCCCTATCCACCGCCAGAGAAAGAATCCGCTTCCCGACGGCTCAGGCTCGTCAATGAGTCTCCCGCCGGCCTCCCACAGGGAGCCGATGAGTATCCCGAGCGGTGCGGCATATGCGGCGAGTAGGCCGAAGGCGCCAAGCCACATAAGACCTGCCATGGCGGTGAGCCACGACAGACCGCAGTAAACACCGATTGCCGCCGGCAAGAGCGGCAACGCGATCGTCCATGCGATTCCCCGCTCCAATCCTTTAACGTACTTTTCAGGATACGGATGGGCGCGCGCGAGCGCTCCCCTCGTACCCGATGCGATGGCTGCGGCCACTAGTTGGACCGCGAGCCAGATATTGTGGGTTGTTCCCATAATAATTTTTCCTTTCTTGTTAAGAGTTTAAGGACTGGCGGCCTTCCTGTGCGCGATGCGGCCGCAGAGCCACAGTACGCCCAGAATAACGAGGATCGCGAAGAGCGGCCATGCCACTCCGAAAAACGTCCATGCCAACGGCATCCATTCCCCGATCCACTCTCCGATTCTTAGGCGACTAAGAAACCGGCTGTTCTTGATGACGCTATAAAGCGTTGCTCCCAGCAAGAAGGCCGGGATCAGCGCCAAGTAGAGCGCCGGTCCTTTGTGCCGCCGAAAAAACCACGGGAAAATCCGCAAGGGATTCTCCAACAGCTTAACGGCGGTCGGGTTCGGTGTCCTCGCGGCGGCTTTCGCCAGCTGTTCCCGTTCCCATTTCTCGATGTCTTTCAGCCATGTTTCAATTCGAACGCGCACCGCGGCGTCGAATTCATCCTTGTTCGTTTTGAACCAATTTTTTGCTCGCACCAAGAACTGGTGGACCCTGTCGTCCTCAAGGACCATCATTATTGCGTTGAATTGGTCATCATTGACCGAATCAAGCAACTTGAAGATGTCATCGGCATCATCGTCATCAACGAATTTGCCGAGGCATCTCGAGAGCCGGTCCTCTTCCCCAATCTTGTCCGCCTCTCTAAGACGCCGCAGTAGGTTATTCCCGCGGTTAGGCTGAAGATTCGCAATCAGTTTCGCGACCTTCGGCCTGTAGTCCGCAGCGATCCACGCCTCGACTTTCTTGGCGTTCTTATCGCTGAAGAATACCTTAACAAAGGCGGCGAGCCCCAGGAGATCAACGATCTCCTTCACAATGGTTAGCGTGTCTAGCCAACCCCATTTTTTTGTTTCTGCTGCCATAGTGCCTTTCATTAGGGTTTGGGCGATGATGGCGGCCCAAACAGTTTTGCTTTTTCGGTGGTCTCGGTACCATCAACTGAGACGGTGACGTTTTTTACCACTTCTTCGCGCGTCACCTCGCTCGTGAAAACGGCAACTCCATTCGAATCTGTTCGCGTGGAGAATCTCTTGCCGCCGATGGAGATAGTTAAAGCAGAATTGGGAACACAGACGCTCCCGCCAGCGCCATTTTTCGACAGCACAGTGACGGTAATGGTATGTGACCCCAACGGTTCTTCAACTATCCCAAGATGAATGTGAATCGGATTGACCTTCGGCGGTTCGAATTGACTCTTAGCCTTCTGAAGACTTAGGAGAAGTGTTTCTTTTTTGAGTCCCAAAGCTTCGGGACTTGCCATTGCCTCTTTTTCAGAGGCAAGCGCCGCCGCTTCGCACGCAGCAGCATACTCGCGGTTTTCCCGCTCCATCCTTGCTTGCTCCGATTCGGGTTTGGGTTTCTCCACCTTGATCAGGCCCGTCTCTTTTTTCCCTCCGGAATCAACCGTATAGGAATAGTGACGGCCGGACTCGAGACCGGTGAGAAAGCGCTGTCCCCTATGTTGTCCATCGTCGGCTCTGCAGATGTCGATGGTATCATTCACAAATTCTGTCCCATCGGTCTTCCGCACAATGAGCCCGACAATGGATGGACGCCCTCCGGGCCAGTGGCCAGTGATGCTCACGAAGAGCATTGTTGAGAAACTGCCGGTGGCAGTTTCCTCTATCAGTTGATCCACAGACACGACGAGTGCCGGTGGACTTGGTTGTTTTTGTCTTATCATAAACTAAACTACAAATTTTCAACTAAACTTTCACTGGCCAACTATGCAACAACAGGTTGCACAGCGCACTCCGGGAAGAATCCCATGAGCTTTTGTTTTATAGCATATTTTTTTAGTATAGTCAAGCTTCGATTCTTTGACAAAAATTAAAGAATGCGGCGCTTGTTCCCGGGTAATGTGTTAGTTCCGGCAATAATGCGGCAATTAGAAATTGCCGCATTATTGCCGAATTATTTATTGATTGTCGAACTATCTGATAAACAAAATTGTTTGTCAGAGGCATAAATTGGGATTTATCAATAAATTCAATCGTGTTGATAAATATAGGTTTTTTAATTTCTGACAAACATTTGCCAAACATCGTTTTTAGCAAAATCTGACAAACCATTGGTAAATAAGGATTTTTTAAAATCTGGGAAAATCAAAGTTTCGCGACAAACGAACCATTCAAAGAAACTTTGGATTTTTGTCATAGAAACCTACTTTGTGAAGCTTATAAATGAATTTATAACGCTCAGGAACGTCTGGATCGTTTCCGATTTTTTCAAGCCATTCCTCAAATTGTTGTGCTTTATGGCCTTCAAGTTTTTTATAAAAAAGTGGCACAATGATGTTTTTAAGCTGACCGAAATCTCTCACAATAAGAGTTATCATTTTTTGCCGATTATATCTGTCCTTCGCAATTCGTGGTCCATATTCGTAGATTCGATTTTTAAGCGAAAGAGTTTCCCTTATTAGGATTATCAATTCTTTATCTTGTATACTCATCGAAAGAATGAAGGCGGGAATTTTTGGTTTTTTGATGTCGCCTTTGCGACCAATTGTGCAGAATGAGAAGCAACCTTCTCCGGTTATAAGCCCTCTGATGTATTCGTTGCTTAATTTCTTTGAGATATTTTCTTGTGATTTAATTTCATTCATTTTTTGTCCTTGTTTATCGCGAAACTTTGTCTAGTGTTATGTCTGTAACATGTTTTATTGTACAATAATTTTATGAAAAACACTTCATCAACTGGCAAGCTCGGCGAAGATCTTGCCTGCGACTATCTAAAATCAAAGGGGTTTAGAATTTTTGCAAGGAATTATCTGGCGAAAATTGGGGAGATTGATATCGTCGCCATCGACCGTTATAAAACTCTCGTTTTTGTCGAGGTAAAAACTTTAAAATCCGGCAATTCGGCAATCCGCCTAGCGGACGGATATATTGCCGGATTATTGCCGGAAGATAATCTGACCAGGTCTAAACTTAAAAAGCTTTCGAGGATCTGTGAAATATTTGTAGCCAAAAATCCCGATCTGATCAAAGAAGAAAAGGGGTGGAGAATTGACCTTGTGGCAATTTCTCTTGATGAAAATCTAAAACCAAAATTTGAGCATTATGAAAACTTGTTTTAACTTAACCTATTAACTCTCAAAACTTTTTACTTTTGCTAGCTTTAGTAACTCTTTTGTAACATTTCTTACGATCGTAAGAAATGTTACAACTCACTATGAGTCGATTGCGGACTGAACTGATTTATTCTGCTTTATTGACTACAATCGGCTAACATACTACCCTTTAAAAAATGGACAAAAATTTCCAGCGACAAAAAACGGAACTAGAAAAAGAAAAAGTGAAACTTTTGAAAGATATAGCCGCGGCTGAGATGCCGGAGGATTTCGGATCCGATGTTGATGATTATGATGAAGAGAAAAACGAGGCGGAAAGCTTGGGAAACAAACTTGCGACGGCGCACGTATTGAGGACGCGCATAAGCGAAATTAATTCGGCTCTCGATAGAATCTCTAATGGCAGTTATGGCGTATGCGAGGCATGCGGAAAAACGATCGAGGAAAAAGTGTTAGAAATTTCTCCTGAATCGCGGCTCTGCCAACAATGCAAAAAAGGGAAGTAGGATGACAAAAAATCTCGCTCGGATATATTCCGCAGAACTTGAAGGAATAAAATCGAGGCTTATCGAAGTTGAGGTTGACTTGAATGTCGGGCTTCACGCGTTCAATATCGTCGGCCTAGCCGACAAGGCGTTGAATGAAGCGAAGGAACGCGTAAATTCGGCGCTCAAAAATTCAGGAGTGAAGCCGCCAAACAGGGAAAACAGAAAAATAACCGTAAACCTCGCGCCGGCGGACGTTAAAAAAACCGGATCGCAATACGACCTCGCAATCGCGATAGGATATCTCCTTGCGACGGGGCAGATAAAGGAATTCGACACTAAAGATAAGCTTTTTATCGGCGAGCTTGCCCTCGACGGTCGGCTTCGCCCTGTAGCCGGAGCGCTCAATATTGCAGAGATGGCAAAAAAAGTCGGCTTTACATCCGTGCTTCTGCCGATACAAAACGCGAACGAGGCATCGGTGATTGACGGCGTAAATATAATCGCCATTGAAACATTTCAAGACGCGATTGAATTTCTTGAAGGGCGGCGGCTTATCAAGCCATGGACGCCGCAAGAACTCGAAGCTGAAGAAATTTCCGCGCCGGATTTTTCAGAAATCAAAAGCCAGGAAAACGCGAAGCGCGCCATGACTATCGCGGCAAGCGGGGGACACAATCTTCTGATGAGCGGGCCGCCAGGAGTGGGGAAGAGCTTACTCAGCCAGGCAATGCTTGGAATTCTGCCTCGCCTCGCGCTCGAAGAAGCAATTGAGGTGACAAAAATTTACAGTGCCGCGGGATTGAGTTCCGGCGGGCTTATGGCCCAACGTCCGTTCCGCTCGCCGCACCACACAGCGTCTATTGTAGCTGTTGTCGGCGGGGGACCGGACCCAAAACCAGGAGAAATCAGCTTGGCGCACAGAGGAATCCTTTTCCTCGACGAACTGCCGGAATTCCAAAAAAATATTCTGGAATCTTTGCGCCAGCCGCTCGAATCAGGCTCGGTTCATATCTCACGGGCGAAAGCGAGCCTCGTATTTCCCGCGCGATTCACGCTGATCGCCGCGATGAACCCTTGCCCCTGCGGTTTTTGGGGCGATCCAGACCACGAGTGCACATGCACCGCAAGCGAAGTGCTTCGATACCAAAAAAAGATTTCCGGGCCGCTTCTCGACCGCATAGATCTTCAAATCAAAGTGCAGCGCGTGGCAATATCCGATCTCAGGGAAAAGAAACCCGTGAAAGATATAAGCGCGGAGATACGAAGAAAAGTTGAAGAAGCGCGACGGGTCCAAGAACATCGTTTTGCAAAATTATCCGCGCGCCGAAGGATAAGGACAAATTCTGAGATGAGTTCTAGGCAAGCGGAGGAATTCGCTGATCTTGACGGCGGCGCTGAAAAATTCTTGGGGACGCTCGATAAGAGCACGCTCTCGCCCCGCGGGTATTACCGGATTTTAAAAACCGCGCGCACCATCGCTGATCTTGGGCAAAAAGAAAAAATCTCCGCGGAACATCTCGCGGAGGCATTTAGTTACAGGCTGCGGGAGGAAACGTAGTTTAGTGCTATTTCGCGAACGGATTTTCCGCCCCGTAAACCTCGAAGTGAACGTGGCACCCCGTCGCTTCTCCCGAATCACCCATAGTTGCGATCTTGTCGCCTTGTTTCACATAGTCGCCGATACCGACTAAAACTTCTTTAAGGTGCGCATAGCGGGTTTTTACTCCGTCTCCGAACGGGTGCTCTATCAGCACGAAGTTTCCATATCCACCATTCCATCCTCCGCGTCCTTCACCCATACTACTATCTGGAATCACAAGCCCTTCCGCGGCGGCATGCACCGGCGTCCCGCAGGTGTTCGCAATGTCAACCGCGTTGTACGGATGAAGTTTTCCCCAGTTGAAGCCATCGGCAGGTTTCATGAACTGGCTTTTGAAGTCAGGCAAGCTTGACCCGCTGTACGCGGTTTTCTTTCCTCCCGGAATAATGAGCGATGCGCCTACCCCTAAGGAACCGAAGTTGATGGACTTATTGAACTGACTGATGTTTGATTCAGGAATCCCAAAATGCGCGGCGATCGACTCAAGCGTGTCTCCGTCTTGCGTCTTATACACGATTCCGGAGGTTGGTAATATATTTAATTCGTCGCCTGGTTTTATGAGACGCGCCTTCACCGACGGATTCGCTTCTATAAGAGTTTCGAGAGATATTCCAAAATATGACGCAATGCCATAGAGGGTATCTCCTTTCTGAATTTTATAGGTTATGAGGTCGGATCGGTTAAATCCTTGGCTAGCGGGAATACCGGAATCCGCCAAGCTAGCGGGAAATATCTCCGACGATGAATTATCATCTGAATTCACTTTGTCGCTTACCGGACTTGCCGGGACAACGGGCGAATACGCAACAATGTGCGGCTGCGCATCAACTTCTTGAACCCGCGCCGCAACACCGCCTAAAATACCGACTTTCGTTGCAGCTGGAGGTGTAGTCCCGCCATATTGAGCCGCCTCCAAAAAAATGATTGGCAACAAAAAAACAGCCATTATGAGCGGCTTTCTAGTGATATTCAATTGTCCTACAATAGTACCGATAGACAGGAGTATATCATAATGCCAGCGAAACTCAATTCTCAACAAAAGAAAGCATCCGAGGCGCCGTTTGCGCCTCTTTTGATTGTCGCTGGAGCCGGAACCGGAAAAACAACAACGCTTTCGGAACGATTGGCATACCTTATAAAAGAAGGGGTCTCGTCGCGGAGAATTTGCGCTCTCACATTCACCAATAAAGCCGCGCAAGAGATGCTTCTACGAGCTACAAAGAGCGCCGGAAAATTGCGCGCAGGCGCGGAGCCTTATATCGGGACATTCCATTCCCTTGGAGCTCGAATTCTTCGGAAAGAGGGCCATCTTCTCGGGAGAACCCAAAACTTCGCGATTTTTGACAATCATGATTCGTTCGAACTCATAAAAAAAGTATTAAAGAATCTTGAGGGGTATAAGGCATCCGCCGACAGAACTGAAAAAAAATCGAAGCAGGCGCCCTCGGTTGTATATCAAAAAATATCGGCAGCGAAAAATACCAACCGAATACTTGATACTCGAACGGCGCGAGAAAAAGAAGATTTTCTTGCTGTTAAAGTTTTTGCCGGATACGAAAAGAAACTTAAAGAAAATAATGCTTTCGATTTCGATGATCTTATAGAAAAAGTCGTTTATATTTTTAAAACATATCCGGATGTTCTCAAGAAATACCAGCTAGCCTTCGACGCGCTGCTCGTGGATGAATATCAGGATTTGAATCCCAAGCAATATGAATTGGTAAGATTTCTTGCGGGGCGCCATAAGAATTTAAGCGTTGTGGGAGACGACGAACAGCTGATCTACGGCTGGAGATACGCGAATCTCGAAACTTTTTTGAACTTCGAATCGGACTGGTCGGGCGCGCATGTCGCGTTCCTTGAAGAAAACTATAGATCCACTAGGAATATCATTGCCGCCGCTGCGGCGGTCTCGAAAAATAACTTGCGCAGGCGGCCGAAAAATTTATGGACAAAAAATCCGCAGGGCGAAAAAATAAAAATTACCGAGGTAGGCGACGAGAACGAGGAGGGAGAGGTAATTTCATCTCAAATCTTAAATCTCAAAAGTAAAAATGAATTGGCGACTATCGCGGTTTTGTACCGCACGAACGCCCAGTCACGGGCGATTGAGCAAGCATTCCTCCGACACCAGATTCCGTATCGGATATTCGGCGGATTGAAATTCTACGAGCGGAAGGAAATTAAGGATGTCGTCGCGGCACTGCGATATGCCGCAAACGACAGAGATGAAATCAGCCGCGAGCGCCTCATTAAAACATTCTCCAGAAAAACATTCGCGGAGCTTTCGGACACTCTCCATGAAAAAGCTTCGTCGCCAAAAGAACTCGTTGAACACTTTTTGGAAAAAACCGATTACCTCGGCTACCTTGAGCGCAATTTTTCAAACTTCGTCGAGCGGCAGGAAAACGTGTCGGAGTTGATTCATTTTGCCTCGCGTTTCGAAAATCTTTCCGATCTTCTCCAAGATATCGCTCTTATCCAAGCGACGGATGAATCAGCAAATAGCAAATGGCAAAGAGCAAATAGCCATAAGCCATTAGCTATTAGCCATCCGCCGGTGAATCTTATGACGATCCATCTCGCAAAGGGCCTTGAATTTGACGCGGTTTTCATCGCCGGCTGTTCCGAGGGACTGCTTCCACACGGACGCTCGCTTGAAAACGAAGAACGACTTGAAGAAGAGCGGCGGCTCATGTATGTCGCAATAACCCGCGCGGCGAAAGAACTCTGCATCAGCTTTTATGATGTGCCTTCAAGATTTATCGGCGAGATACCGACGGAGCTTGTGGAATTTATTGCTCTACGAAATGATCGGATCTTGTGGGATGACGAGGAAACATTTGTGACACTGGAGTAATGCAGGTGAAAACTTTTTGAGTTAAATTCACTGACTCGTGCCCGCAATAAGCGGAAGCATTCCAACGGGTCCTGGAGGTATAGTGTTGGGAACGCAACACGGCGATACTCCGCACACGGCCCACATGAGACAAGGAACAGTGCCTGGAACGTAAAGTCCTAACCAGAATGCGCCCGAATGCATCGCTTTGTAGGGAAAAAGCGCGGGAGTTGCCGCCCAGGCAAAATATACATTAAGTATTATCGGGTTCGTTCCAACAATTGCCACAACCTGACTTAATGGAGCTGGACACGGACACGGAGCGAACGCCGTAAAAACGCCTCCAATAAGGGAAACAGCCGCGGAAGCGCGTTTTTTAAACCCAAAAAATTCTGCGACACGATCAGTTAAATCCGCGAAAAAGTTTTTCTTTGTTTTGAGGAGCCCGAATTTACCTATAGAGCTGCTATTCTCCTGAAGCGCCGTCGTTTTAAATTTATTATAAAATGTTCTGAGTTCGTCTTTTGATCCGCCTCCAGACGCGACGGCGACCGCTTTATCCAAAAGCTCGGCGTGAAGCTCCTCAAAGGCAATCATCCTTTTATGTATGCTCACCGCGCCAGAGGATACCGCAACTTTTTTTAAATATTCCGCCTTTGCAAGCGCAAGGTCCCTGAATGTTTCTATTGATTGCCGCAACGTTGCCGACGTTTCTCCCGCCAATACTTTTTCAATTAGATCCGGAGGAAGAATCACACCGCTTTCCTTGCTTGTTTGGGCGGATTTGAGCCGCGCGTAATCGAATGGAACATCTTTGATGTGCGTGGCGAAATAGAGAAGGTATTCATCTTCCGTTCTAATACCTGTCGAAGTAATAGCGATCTCGCTATCTGGAATCACGGGCAACGCGAGCATTTCCGCTGGCGACGCGGGAGGAGGAAGCGCCGCTTCTATTTTTTTCTGAATTTCTGGGAGTGAGAGCTGCGGGGTTTGAGGTGCAGGCGGAAGCTGGCTCGGCTGCTCAATTTGGTTTCCCAAAGCCGGGTCAGCGCTTGCCGGCGGGAGAAAAGCATTCAAAGGAATTTGCCCGCCCGGCTGGGTCGGAACTCCGCCCGGAGGCGTCGATGTTGAACCCGGCGCTGTTGAAGGAATAAGCAACCCGCCGAGCCGGATAATGGTGAAGCTCGCAAAAACCGCTCCTATTAATATCAGGGCGACTATAAAAATTTTTGGAGTAAAAATCATATTACAGTTATTATTGTAGCAGATTCAAACTGTCTGCGCACATACCATGCCTAAACTTGGCCAACATTTTTTAAAAAATCACGGGGTTCTTGTTTTGATTGCCAGCTCTCTCGACATACGCGATAACGACGTCGTGATAGAGGTTGGGGCGGGGCATGGGGAGCTGACACAGGAACTTAAAACTGAAAGCTTAAAACTGAAAAGTGGTGGAGTTAAAATCATCGCAATAGAAAAAGATCCGGAACTTGCGGAACTTCTTAAAAAAAAATTTGCTGGTGATTCACAGATAGAAATAATCGAAGGCGACGCGCTTAAGGTTATTCCGCGACTCGTTGGAAGTCTGAAGTTACAAGTTACAAGTTATAAGTTGGTCGGCAACATTCCCTATTATCTCACGGGGAAATTATTGCGGACTATCGGCGAACTCCCAAATAAGCCAGCCGTATGCGTTTTCACAATCCAAAAAGAAGTCGCTGAACGGATTGTTGCGCAACCGCCGCACATGAACCGACTCGCCGCGAGCGCTGGATTTTGGGCGCGTGCGGAAATCATCGGGCGCCTGCCGCGCGCCGACTTTAATCCTCCTCCAAACGTTGACTCCGCGATTATAAAACTTACTGCCATGCCACTAGATACCGAAACAAATCAAAAAGATTACTACCGCGCCGTTCGCGCCCTTTTCAGCCAGCCGAGAAAAACCGTGCTCAATAACCTCGCCGGAAAAAAAATATGCTCGAAGGAGGAACTTATTAAAAAACTTCGCGACATTAACCTAGAACACAACATCCGGCCCCAGAATCTTACGTTAGAAAATATCGCTCAAATCGCTCGAATTTTCTGAGACTAATTACGGGAAAGACAGAATAGTAGCGCCCTCAGTGATCACCAAAAAAATGCCGAAATCGGCACTTTTAGCTATGGCAAATGCATCCTGTGCATAACTTTCGAGTGCGCGCGCGGCCCGCATTGGCTATAATAAAACAACATGGTTGACCTCAAAAAGTTTGTTGCCTATTTTTTGGTTTTAGCAAGCATCGCGAGCTCTTTCGCGTTTGTTTTGTCAGGAGTTTTGAGCGCGCCGGCGCCCAACGCGGGCAGCCAGACCGCTTCCACTCCAGAAAAAACAGCGCCGCCAGTTTCCCAAAACGCTTTCGTGGAGAAAATTCCAGATTCCTCGCCCAAGGTTGACATCGAGCCCGGTCTCCCGCCCATTATATTGACCGACAATCTTACTGAAAACGTAGCCCAAGGGCTTACGCGTGAGTTTTTCAGGGCGAATATGAACGGGCCAGTGGATGTAGAAGGCGAACCTACCGTTTCGCTGCCATCGGCTTCACAAATAGACTCGGCGATCGTCAAAAAGCTCGCGTCCCCGGAAACCGCAGTGCTCGTCACACTGCCAAACTTCAACGAAATCGCAGCCCAAAGCAAGTTCAAGATAGGCTCGGACAACAGCCCCGAGGAGCTCTACGCATATCTCGTCTCGCTCGATAAAACGCTTAAGGACACAATACTCTCGAAAGATTTTAACGACCTCATGCAGGGCGACCCGAGTTTCGAAGCCATATCAGCGGTACAGTTCTCGCACTCGCGAGCACTCTACGGCTTGAGGGAGTTGACCGTGCCGAGTTCTCTTTCCGCGCTCCACGCGAGCGCGTTTAAACTCGTTTCGGACGCGAAAAAAATCGTTGATATTCCCACGCAAGACAGCAACGATCCGCTAAAAACGCTCGCGGTCATGAAGGGAATCTCCGGAAAAATCGAGCTAGTCCTTAAAAACGACTTTGAAAATTTCTCCGCGGAGTTTAAAAAGCTCGAGGCGCGGCGCATAACGGTGTTTCCAAGGCCGGAAAATACCGGCCTCATCGGCCGCATATTTGTGCTCGAGGCGCATGCCCAAGTCGGTGTTCCAATCAGCACGGCCATTGACGTCCCTACTCTCAGCAACTGGGCTGCCAATATTGGCAAATGGGTACGGATTATTTGGGAATGGGCGCAGAAAGCGATTCTCCAAGCGCTCATACACGCACTGATTCAGGCGGTCCAACAGCAAGTTGTAAATTGGATCAATGGTAACGGCGACCCCCAATTTGTAATGGACTGGAAAGATCTCGTAGGACTTACATTCGACGCAGCATCAAACTCGACCATAAACAGGATCGCTGGTATATTGTGTACCGGCCTTAATGTCAATATTCAAGCTGCCTTTCTCCCGTCTCCGCCATACACTTTAAGATTCCAGTGCACGATCAATGACATTATCCGTAACCTGAGTACTGGTTTCAATGTCAGCTTTTCCGCTGGCGGCGGATTTGAATCATTCGGCCAACTGCTCCAGCAAAACTTTTTCATAGTTTCGATGGAGACGAGCGATGAGACGCTCAATCACGCCATCGCCTCCGTAAATGCGCGGAAAAATGAGGCGGTGGTTGGAGCGGGATTTTTCAGCACCAAAAAATGCGGGGATGGGTCGGTGGTGGACAGGAAAACCGGCATGTGTCCCGATGGAACGCCGCCGATCATCACTACTCCCGGAGAAACAATCAGCGCCTCAATTAGCCATACGCTTAATCTTGGTCCCGACTCGATAGTCAATGCAAACGACATCACCGGTCTTGTGAACGCGATCATCAGTGCCTCGGTGAACCGCCTTATCGGCGCGGGTTTGAACGGCCTCCTGAGCCTAACCGCTGAAACCTCCTATCCAGAGCAAAGAAACTATGAAACCCCTCCAAGCGGTCCGGAGGATATTGTAATTGATATTCCGGATCCTGTCCCAGCAGAACAGGATCCAGAAATTGATCTCACAAGCGCGAGCGCGTATCAGGACAGCACCCGCTCAGAAGAAACGGGTGGATTTGTCGTCTCTGGCCCCGCCGACTTCGCCACCGATTACTCAAACACCTCATTCTCTGAAACGAGTCGTGGTGGCACAGACCCAAGTTACTGGTATGTTCAACTACCCCCTCCTGAATATGCTGAATACATAGACGAAGTCCAATTTGCAACCGCTTCGCATGAAGGCAGAAGTTATCCCTTAATAGGCTGGGGTGGAGGAGGGCCGAATCTCTTGCTTACCGAACAAGATCCTCCAGGATCGTGCGCTTCGGCCGGAAGTGACTGCAGACCCGATGGCACATGGCACAGAGTTCCGTTCGCCAGTTCCGAGGGCCGCGGCATACGCATTCCTGCTGAATTTCAGAGAATTGAAGTGGCTTATGTTGGTTTCGAAGCCGCCCACCCGATCCGACTTGCTGATGTCAGAATTTTCCGCCACCTGTCGCCGACGATAAACATCACAAACGTTCCTTCATCTCTCACAAGCGCGGCCGCACGGGCTGGTTTCGATCCGCTCCAAAGCGCGTGGGTATCGGCGCAATACTTCCCATTTCACAGAGATGCCGGCGTTGCCGCGGCAATTTCGTTCGTTATAAGAAACTCGGCGGGCATCGTCTGCACGTCCGCGCCGTGCACGCTCGCGGACGGAACATACAGGTTTGAATACACTGCCACCGATCCGGGAGTCCCAGTAAGCACGACTCGAAGTAAACCCGTAAGAGTAGGGGCGGGCGGTGGCGCTGTTCCGCCGCCGGGAGGAGGCGTGCCTCCGCCTGGAGGCGGCATTCCTCCGCCGGGCGGCGGCGGGAGCGCCACTCTTTCGGTAACAAAAACAGGCACTGGCGCGGGGACAGTCACCGGCGCGGGCGCCCCCGCCGGCACAAATATATCGTGCGGCACGAACTGCGATGAAACATACGCAACATCGCCCACGATAACGCTCACCGCGACTCCCGGCGCCGGCTCGACTTTTGCCGGCTGGTCCGGCGGGGGCTGCTCCGGCATGGGCGCATGTGTTGTTTCTATGACGCTGAATATCGCTATTACCGCGACGTTTAATTCCGTTGGCGGCGGAGCAACGCTTGAGTGTTTCCCCGCGCGTCGGGTGCTCTCGTGGTATGGCAGCACATTTATTGTTGATATGGAAGCGCGAAGGGGAACCGGTCCGTATAACTGGAGTAACCCTGGTGGAACTCCGTCTTCACTAACCGGACGAGTGGATCCAAAGGTAAGAATCGGCTACCCAGCTCCGCGCGCAACGTACACCGCCACGGTAACCGATACAAGTAGCAGACTATCACGCCCTTGCACAATAGTAATAGAGTAGTTATTTTATGAATTTTATCTCACAAACAAATAGAAAAAACGGCGGGGTTGGGAAACGCGTGTTTCGATTTTGCGGGCAAATCGGGGAAAAACTCCGAAAACACAGAAAGGCGCTCGCGGTATGCGCACTTTTGGTTCTTGCTGTGATTGCCGTGTTGCCGCATCCTGCGGCGGCTCGGTGGATTCCTGGAGGTCCTTCTGGGATGATGTGGGTGCCTGACGCGGAGGATCTAGTCAATCCCGAATCAGGGTTTATAGGCACAGTCGCTGCAATACCTGAAAAAATAGCTTCTGCGGTTACGGACGTTCTTTACACGTTTATTGGTAAGGTAGTTTATCTTATCGGCTATATAGTTGCTTACATGGGAGGCATCGGCGTCGCACTTGCTGCATGGTTTATATCAATAATGCTGAACCTGAACGATCAGCTCCTCCAGACGGATGCAGTGCAGGTCGGATTTTCGGTCTCGCTCTCCGTCGCGAATCTCGGATTCGTTTTAGGGATTATAGTCATCGCCATCATGACTATCCTCCGGCAGGAGTCCTATGGAATGAAGCAGATTCTCTGGAAACTTGTCGCCGCCGCGATACTTGTGAACTTCAGTCTGGTGATCATCGCGCCGATTTTCAATTTCACGAACCAGTTGACGGCCTACTTCCTGGACTGCGCGCAAGGCAACTGCGCCGGTAGCACATTGGCAGGCTCAACCAGGCTGGCCTCTTTTAATAACTTTGCGAAAAGTCTCGCCGGGGCTTTTAATCCGCAAAAAGAATTTCTTGTTGGTCTTAACACAACAGGCGGAGTTGGCGCGCTTCCGACAGCGGACACAAAACTCCAAGGGGCCTTTGCGACAGTTGGGCAATCAATAGGAAAACTTCTTGTTCCGATCATGTCGGTCTTTTTCATAGCGTTTATGCTCATAGTCATAGACATAACGCTTGTTACATTTGTGCTCATGCTCTTTGTCAGATACCTCATTATCGGAATTCTCCTTATCATCATGCCATTCGCGTGGCTTATGTGGATATTCCCAAGCTTGAGCCACTTGTGGACTAAATGGTGGAATACGTTTTGGAGGTGGACGCTCTTCGCGCCGATCGTCATATTCTTCTTATTTCTCGCAATGATGACTTCGAATACGATGAGTAGGGCAACAGACGGCGTCTTTGCCGTAGATACATACATTAGCGGTGCTGGGGGGCCGTTCGGAATGCTGGCAAATATATTGGGCGCCACATTTACGCCGCTTCTCGGAAGTTTCATGCAACAACTGATTATCGTCGGGCTCGCGGTCGGCGGGCTTTTCGCGGCGAATTCGATGTCCATACACGGGGCGTCGGCGGCGATGGGAGCGATTAAAGGCGTGAAGAATGCGACGGTCGGGTATGTGGGCAAGCAATCGAAGAAAGGCGCCCGGGCGGCGTATAGGGGAATTGGAGGAGCAAAGATTACCGAGCATCTTCAGAAAGGAGAAGTTTTGAAGGCAGGGAAAGCAGCGCTTGTCGGAGTCGGCGGAGTTCCTGTTAGAGGCGCGAAAGCCGTTGCTCAAGGAGTTAAAGGCGCGGCGACTGCCGTAAAGGAAAAGCCCTCAAGAATATTTACCGCGCCGCTTGCGGCTATCGGCGGAGGCATCGCGGCTGGCACAAGACGTCTCGCTTCTATCGGCGGCAGAGGACTTGCGGAAACGCAACATAATAAAGACATGGTGGATGAAGCGAAAAAGCATACGCCTGATGATAAACATGAGCTTATGAAGAACCTGCAAGGCTCGATGAATATGGAAACGCGCATGGCGCATATACAGAAGGCCGTTGAGAAGGGGTGGATGAGCCACGACACAAAGATCGGGCCAGCCGGAGAAAAATTTGGCGACTGGAAAGATGCGCATGAAGAGGACTTCAAGAATTATGGCCAAGAAAAACTGGCTGAAGATTCTGACACGGCGATCGGGAGCAATAAGAAAATGCGGGAAGCTGTTGAAGAGAAGGAAAAGGAAATTGCGGCGAACCCCGATGTTGCTAAAATGGACGCCGAAATCCAGGATATGAAGAAAGATATTGAAACGGAAAGGGCTGTGGGTAATAAGGATTATGCAGTTGCTAAGGAGAAGAAATTGGAAGAGCTGGAACGCCAACGCGATAATACTGCAGAGCTCGTCGGAGCCAAGCATAATCCCAGGATTGATGCCGCGGCAGACGAGTTCGCAAGTGAACGGACGAAAGATGATATGCGCAAGGCGAATGTCAATGCAATCTTCGGCCCGGAGGCTTCTAAGACGATGGCGGAAACTATCGCGCGAAGTTTCGCACGTACCGCACCACAACTTGTGTCTAGTATTATAGGCAAAATGAAATCACCCGCACTTAAAGAATTCGGCGAATCATATCCGAAACAGATCAAAAAATTAATAGAGGAAGCCAGAAGAAGAACTGACATCGCCGACGAAGAAAGGAGGAAAATTATAGAAGGCCTCGAGAAGGCAGAAGAGAATTTTACAAGATCTTTAAATTTCAATATGTATGGAGTCTCTTCATTTGAACCCCCGCCTGCGCCACCCGCCGGACCATAACCAATAATCATGATTACTATCACGCAACAACAAGCACTATGGAGATGGGATCGCATACCGGAAAAACTGCGGGGGGTTTTGACGTCCGAAGTTTCCTCGGATTTCGTGTGGACCGTTTGCGGCGATCAGCACTTGCCGGAAGATAAAATCCGATTGGTTTCAAAGCTCGTGGGATATGTCATTTCTGGATTTCTCCATCCCGAAGATCTAGCGCGGGAAATTAAAAACCAAGGAGGGTTTTCTGAACCAATCGCCGTTGCTATCGCTGACGGGCTTAATAAGAGAATTTTTGTATCCATACGGAGCGACATAGACTCGATATTCAACCCGCGGCCGGACGACGGGCCGGTTGAGGAAGAAGGCGAGGAAGAGATAGAAGTTGGACCGAAAATATTTGAGGAAATCAGAGCGCCGCAAACGCGCATGGATGCTGCAAATTCAAATTCTAGTTTTATTAAAAATTCCGCGTTCCAACCGGGCTGGTCACACCCAGCGCCCCCAGGAAAAGCCGATGAGTCGCGGCAGCCCGCCACGCCAACCGCGATGCCCTTCGACACGGCTTCCTTCGGTTCGACTCAGGACAAGCAGGGCAAGCCAGTACCGCGGCCGCCGGTCCCTCCGTCATTGATGAAAGATGTGGGGCAAGCGCCTACTATAGGAAATATGAAGCCGCCAGTATGGCAAACACCCTCTAATATAGCTAGGGATAAACAGAATCCGCAGGAAGTGCCGCTCGCTTTCTCCAAAATTTTACCGCAACGAGAAATCCCATCACTCTTAAGAAAGAATGAGGGACAAGCTCCGCCGGCGATTCAACAGAAACCTGTCGCACCACAGCCAGCCGCCGCAGAGCCAATGCCGACCCCATCACCTTTAGGAAAAGATGAGGGGCCAGCAATCATACACGAAGAGCCGAAAACAGCTCCGTCGAAATCTGCCGGGTTCAACTTTGTTCCGCGCCCCCCGAGCTTGTCGGACGTAACGCTTTCAAAAAACATTCCTCCGAAGCCGGCGGTGCTTGAATTCGGCGGGCAAGGCGGTACACCCGGCTCGCCGACCGCGCCGCGAGTCGTGCATTATAGCGAACTAAAGACGCCGCTGCCGCCGAAACCACCGATACAAACTTAAAGGTGAAAGGTTAAAAGATACCAAGCGAGGAAATGAAAAAGAAGTTGAATTCCTTATAAAGGAATTAGACGAGATAGCAAAGATTCTTGTATTGAGTATACTTACCCTAAAAGGAAAAAGGTAATTTTCGAGTTTTAAGTTTTCACCTTTCACTTTTAAGCTTTTCTCATGCAATTCCAAGTGCCACAATTTATAACGTCGGAGGACAAGATCATCGGCCCCTTGACGATCCGGCAGTTTATTTACGTGTGCATCGCGGGGATATTTTGTTTTGCGCTCTACTTTACGGTGAAACCATGGCTGTTTGTTTTGCTCACCGTGGTTTTCATGGGAACCGCGCTCGCTCTCGGGATGATGCAGATTAGCGGCCGCCCTCTTACGCACGTCATCAAGGCAGCTTTTGGCTTCTATTGGAATCCCCAGCTTTACCTGTGGCAGCCGAAACAATCAAATTTTGAACGGCATAAGGTTTCCCTCGAGACTATTGCTATGGGAGGCGGCGTAGGCAGAAACTCAGAAGACGCTGTCGCGGGTGGCGCATTGCGTAGCGCGTGGCAGAAACTGCAGACCGGAAACAAAATGTCGAGCCAGCAATTTTTCGGCAAAACGGAGGATCGGTACCAGATATATCGAAAGCTCGCAGGCGACAGGGAAGCGGCGAGGAGGATAGACTATAGATAAGTCAAAAGTTAAAACTCGAATCTCAAATCTATAAGACAATCGTGCTACAATAAGCAAAAGTATTAACTTTTGAGTTTTGAGATTTAAGATTTAACTTTTCTACTATGCCAAAGACCGACGTTGGAAACACGCAAAATCTCGTAGCGATTGAGGAAATAAAGGACAACACTCTCGTTATGAAGGGCGGAAGCCTGCGGCAAATCATAATGGTCGGCGGTGTAAATTTTGCACTAAAGTCGGAGATGGAACAGAACATATTGACGCAGGGTTACCAGAATTTCTTAAACAGCATCGCTTTTCCGCTCCAGATCGTAATTCACTCCAGAAAAGTGAATATAGAAAAATATTTGGATGAGCTCGCTGGCTTTCAAGCGGCGGAAGCCTCCCCTCTGCTCAAAAACCAAGGGGAAGAATATCGGGAATTCATAAGAAGCTTCGTGCAAAAAAATGCGATTATGGAAAAATCTTTTTTTGTTACGATTCCATTTACTCCTATTAGGCTTCCGACGCCAAAGAGCGCTTCGATGCCATCCTTGCCTCTGCCATTTTTGAAGAGGAAGGTGGATCCGGTGGCGCAGGAAAAAAGGCGCGAAGAGCAGTCGCGCATGTTCAATGAAGACCTCGCGCAGCTCAAGCAACGCGTCAATCAGGTTCTTGAGGGCCTGCTTGGCATCGGTCTCGATGCGACGATTCTAACAAACCAACAGCTTATAGAACTTTTTTATAATTACTACAATCCGGAAACCGCGCCGCGAGAGGGCATGAATCTGCCGCTGCAAAATGGTAAATGACATTTCTTAATGTCATCCCCACGAAAGTGGGTATCCAGGTTAAAAAATCTGGATTCCCGCCTACGCGGGAATGACAAAAATCAATAACCATGACTGAAAATAATAACCAACAAGACCATCTGAAAGACATCACGCGGATAATCGCCCCTGCGGGAATAGAGATAAGCTCCTCGTTCCTTAAAATCGGCGACAAATTCGCAAAAACATTTTTTGTTTATTCCTATCCCCGCTATCTTTCGACGGGCTGGTTTCAGCCGATTATCGACCTTGCCGTCATATTTGACATATCGATAGTCATAAACCCAATTGACACCGGTACGGCCCTAAAAAATCTTATGAAGAAGGCGGCCCAGCTTGAGTCGCAAATAAACGACAAAGAAGAAAAGGGCCTCGTCCGTGACCCACTGCTCGAAACAGCTCTTCGCGATGTGGAGTCCCTGCGCGACACGCTCCAACGATCACAAGAAAAGCTTTTTGACACAGGCGTATGTATTACCATCTACTCCGATACACAGGATGAACTCGCGCGGCTTGAGAGCAAGCTTGTGTCGTTAATGGAGTCAAAGCTTACATATATAAAACCTGCTCTTTTCGAACAGCTCGAGGGGCTTTTCTCTATTATGCCGCACGCGCAGGACAAGATCGCCGTGTATGCACCAATGAACTCCGGACCAATAGCCTCTTTTTTCCCGTTCGTGTCGGAAGATCTGTCTTCGAACCAAGGGATTATGTACGGCGTTAATCTCCACAACAACAGCCTTGTGATCTTCGATAGGTTTTCACTTGAAAACGCGAATCAGGTCGTGTTCGCGAAATCCGGTTCTGGCAAATCATACGCCACCAAACTCGAGATCGTTCGGTCGCTCATGACCGGCATCGAAAACGTGATGGTGATAGACCCCGAAAACGAATATCGCCGCCTCGCGGACGCACTAGGTGGAAGCATTTTTAATATTTCGCTTTCTTCTCATGAGCACATCAACCCGTTTGACATTCCAATCATACCTGAAGACGAATCTGCTTCGGACGTTTTGCGATCCCACACCGTCAACCTCATCAGCCTTGTGAAGCTAATGCTTGGGAGGCTCAGCCCTGAAGAAGACGCACTCCTCGACCGCGCGATCACGGAAACGTACGCGTCACGGGAAATAGTCGCAGACCGTGATTTCTCGAAAGCCGAGCCGCCGGTTCTCGCGGATCTCGAAACAGTCCTGCGGGATATTGAAGGCGGAAAAGGCATGGCCGACCGGTTGTATAAGTTCACAAAGGGAAGTTTTTCGGGATTCATTAATCAACAAACAAATATAGACATAGGCAATCGGCTTATCGTCTTTTCCATTCGAGATCTCGAGGACGAGCTTCGCCCTATCGCGATGTTCGTTATTTTAAGCTTTATCTGGAATCTCGTCAGGGCCAGGCTCAAGAAACGCCTGCTTATCATAGACGAGGCATGGTGGATGATGAAGAACGAGGATTCGGCTACGTTTTTATTCAGTCTTGTAAAACGGGCGCGGAAATACTTCCTTGGCGTTTCAACAATTACACAAGATGTTGAGGATTTCCTTCGTTCCCCTTATGGCCGGCCGATTATCACGAATTCCTCTCTCCAGCTTCTTTTGAAGCAAGCACCGGCAACGATTGACATCGTGGCCAAGGCGTTTGATTTGAGCGACGCTGAGAAAAACTTCTTGCTCGGCGCGGACATCGGCACCGGTCTTTTCTTCGCCGGCAAGCGGCACGCGGCGATGCAGATTGTTTCTTCATATTTTGAAGACCAAATTATAACGACAAATCCGGCACAGTTAATTGAGGAAAAGAAGCAAGCGGAGAATAGCCAATAGGGTATAGCCACTAGCCAATAGGGTATAGTAATTAAGTAACCCTATCTCTACCCTCTAAACCCTAATCACTACGCTTATGAATGAAGAACAACAGCCTGATCCGAAAATTTCGCTTGTTGAGGTTATCTTAATCGGGCTCATATTCGCGCTTTTTGACGCAATAGAGATCGTGATTGTTTTTTTGGCGCTTGATGATTTTTGGATCATTGATATAACGGCGTCCATAATTTTCTTCTATCTGCTCATCAAGGGCGTCCCGCCGATTCGCCAACTTGTGTGCTGGATTCTCGAACTTATTCCGTATGTCGGCGCATTGCCGCTTCTTACAATCGGATGGGGGCTCACCGTGTGGGCAGACCATCACCCGTCGGGGGCGCTCGCCAAGACAGGCGCGATTGCCGGGACGGCGCAAGGGAAAAAGGCGCTTGCGAAGGGCGGGGCGAAAACAAAAGGCGCTGGAACGCGGTCTTTTGAGCGAATGGGGCGCGCCGAGGGAAAAGCCGCGGAATGGAAAACTAGTATGGATAAAAAACTTTCGCCGAAGAGCTCTGCTGAAGGCAACACACAACCGCTTCCTGCCGGAGAGCAGACCACTACGGGCGCCAGGCCGTCTACGCAGCCGTCAGGCCGCCGTAATATAGACGGCGTTGTAGGTGGAAACGGAGAACAGACAGCAACACCTGATTCGACTCAGGAAGGAGAACGCCAGTCAGCTCCGGCGGGTATTTCAAGGAAAGCTCTCGGAGAAAAACCGACGCCGTTTGAGGAACTTGAAGAGCTTACTAAAGAGCCATTGCAACAACCAACCGAGGAAGAGGACGAAGAACAAAGCTTTTCCGCGTAGAACTTGGTGGAGGCAATCCGAAAATTTTCTAGCCGCAGATTTCTAATGTCGAATATGGTATTATTCTATTATTGAGCATGATTAATAATTCGCTGAATTTCCATCGCGCAATATATTCGCTCATTATCGGACTGCTCTTTCTTGTTGGAATAGTTTCCCACGGCACGTCGCGCGCGCAAACATCGCCGCCTCGGATACTCCTCACGTGGCAAGCGAATAGCTACGTTCCGGCGGGTTATTTTGGAAAAGCGCTTCCGGGCCCAAGCTCTATCGTCACTGCCTCGGTTGAAATAATTGACCAAGGGAAAATCGCCGATCTTTCCGGAAACAACATTTATTGGTATCTCGATAGCTCGCTTGTCGGGTCCGGTATTGGGAAAAAAACAGTTAATATTCGCGCCGGGAGTCGTGCTCTGCAGGAAACAAAGCTTATGGTACAGATTCCTGGATATAAAGGAGGTTTGCTTTTTAAAACAATTTTTCTTTTTATAGCATCGCCCGCAGCAGTCATTGAAGCTCCTTATGGCGCAGAGAGTTTCCGCGATAATTCTGTCGCGGTAAAAGGAGTGCCGTACTTTTATAATGTGACGGATTTAAGCACGCTCATTTTTAACTGGACCGTGAACGGCCAATCTGTTCCCGCGGCAACGAGCACGGAGGAGAAATCTAACCTTACAGTAAGCATCAACCCGGATGCGGCGCAAGGGAGCCGCCTAGACATCGGCCTCACCATCCGGGATCCGAAGGAACGATTTTATCATGGGTCAGGAAATTTGAGATTGAATTTGGCAAAATGAAAAAAATCGCAGAAATAAATTTTATAAACACAGCTTCCCCGAAGTTCATAAAGTGCTGGGTTTTGAGTTTTGTTATTTTTGCGCTCGCTCTGAATTTTGTTTCTACCACGCTCGCGGTTGATATAAACGTGAATTTACCCGGGACTTCGGCTGATGGCGCCACGGATGTCAAAGAAAAAGGCCCGATTTTCTTTGTCGAGCAATTCTATAAATTCGGACTTATGATCGGCGGGCTATTGGCCTTCGGCGCCATAGTCTACGGCGGCATCAAATACACATTCGCCGCTGGCAATCCGTCCGGCCAAAGCGAGGGAAAAGAGTGGGTGAAAAGCGCGATTTTGGGCTTATTGCTCCTTGCTCTTGCAACGCTTATACTCAAAATAATTAATCCGTCGCTTACGACGCCAGAGCTGCCAAATTTTTAAATAAAAACTTATGAGACGATATCTATATCTCTTCGCAATCGTGCTTGTCGTTGTGATAGTCGTGCTCGCCGGAGTTTTGATTGCGCGGCGCGCGCCCGGAACGGAACCGGTTGATACCGGCGGAGGCGCAATGACTCCCGGCGGTCTTCCAGTCGCACCACCATCGAATGCCAATGGAGATGGCTTAAACGATGCTGACGCGGGAGACACAATTCAAAACTATGAGGGGCAAAAATTCAGCGTGGTTGCGGAAAACAAGGCGATGGACTTTTTTGCGAATAGCGACTCGTCTGTTGTATTTATCCAGCCTGACGGGCAAATTATGAAAGCGCAAGGCGGACAGGTGTCGTCTTTAAGCTCATCTATTGTTGCAAATCTCATAACAGCTAATTTTTCTTACGACGGCAAAAAAATCCTCGCTGTTTTCGGAGATCGGCGCAGTCCCGAGACAAGCATATTCGACGTTACATCGAAGACATGGCGCCCATTGCCAGCTAACATTCAATCTCCTTCGTGGTCTCCGATTAACTACCAAATCGCGTATCTTGGGGAACGGAATGGCTCCGGCATGATATTTACGCTTGACACATCAAAGACTAACGCAACGCCGCAGGAGTTGTTGAAGATAAACATCCAAGACGTTCGGCTTCGTTGGATTGGTCAAAACCAAATTATTTTATCCGATCGTGGAAGCGCGTTTGCCAGAGGATCCGTATGGAGTCTGCACATTAAAAATAAAACTCTTACGCCACTTCTTATAGACAACTCCGGACTAGACTCGATATGGGAAAGCGAATACGGGCTTGCTTTTTCTGCTAATCAAAATCTGCGTGGCGGAAGTTTGAATCTTATGGATACAGCGGGCAATCTGCTCCATGAAATGTCTTTTTTAACACTCCCTGTAAAATGTGTTTTTGACGTAGAAACGGTAATAACCCCAATAAAAACAACGGCTAGCACGAGCACAAAAAAAACGGCATCTCAAGCAACTTCCACGACGGCGATCAATAAAACGCTTTACTGCGCTGTTCCAAAAAATGCCGAGTCTCTCCAAGAAGCCGCCCTACCTGATTCATATTTCAGAAAAGAATTCTTCACAGAAGACGAATTCTATGGAGTTAATATTAGTGATGGGAAAATCGAAGCCGTTCCAAAAGAAAAGAATTTACCGATAGATGCCGTAAATCTCAAAGTATTTAATAAAACGCTCTTTTTTGTAAATCGGATAGACAACAAGCTCTATTCAATTTCCTTGAGATAGATTTGAAATGTAAAAAGTCTTTGTTGTCATTCCCGCGTTGGCGGGAATCTAGGATATCTTTAATTTCTGGATCCCCGCCTCCGCGGGGGTGAAATGCCGCCAGAAGGCGGCATTTCATTTCTCCGCTACTGGCTTTATAACAACGTATCTGCCAGAGCCGGTGCCAATGCTTTCTGTCGTCACTTCCGGGTGAATCGCGAGCTCAACGTGCACGAGCCGCCTCTCGTAGGAATTCATCGCAGGGAGCTGAATATGTTCTCTTGTTTGCAAAACTTTCTTGGCCGCGGCTCTCGCCAGTTCAGCGATTAAACTTTCCCGTTCTTGGCGGTAATTATTCACATCGAAAAATATCGCGGGTTGGTTTTGTTTTTTTGCCATCATGCGGAGCAAGTGATTAATACTATCCACCAGCGTGAGAAGGTTTTCTTTAATAAGGCCGGGATTGTCATAAATAAAAACGGAGGCGCGTTTTCGCTCTGGTTTAATTTCTATTCTATAGTCACCGAATCCCATAAGCTCAACTATTTTTTTGACTGTTTGTTCCCACTGTTCCATTTTTTTGTATGTGCTCGTTCACTATGTATTGTTGAAGGATCGAGAAAGCGGTCGAGATAAGCCAGTAAAGGGCGATTGCGGCAGGAAAGTTATAAAAGAAGATAAGCGTGAGCACCGGGCCTATAAACACCATCTGTCTTCCGATTTTTTCCTGCTGCGTTGCTTCTCTGTCTCTGGGCAACGCCGGAAGGCTCATTTGCGCTTGAATATATTGCGCAAGAGCAACCAACACAACCATAACGATACTACGTTCGTTTAGGTTAATCAAGCCTAAAGACGTTATGTTGATTACGTCCGGTGGCGTAATAAATGAATATATGTGCGAGGAAAAATTTGATTTTAAGATGTCGTTTAGGATATTGAAAAGCGCTATAAGGATAGGAATTTGAATAATAACTAAAAAGATATTCGAGAATGGATTTATCTCGTGCTTTTTATATAAGTCCATCGTCGCTTGTACGTGTTTTTCCTTATCCTTTTTATGAAGTTCCTGAATTTTTTTGAGCTCAGGCTGAAGGCGTTGCATCACTGTCTGGTTTTTCGCCATTTTATGAAAAACAGGATAAAGAATTATCCGGATGAATATAGTAATTAAAACTATCGCCACGCCTAGATCGTGAAACGAGATTGTCTGATAAAGAAAAACTAATGAATTAAGGAGTGGGTCGTATAATAAGATGTCAAAGAGTTGTTTCATTTTTTCAGGATATTTTCGAGAGCGGCTTCGATTTGTGAATCAAGAATTTCGTGTGTAACCGATTCAAACCGCGGAGAAGCGATAATTATACAATCTTTCCCTAAATTCGGCCATAACATAAGACGGCTGGCAAAAAAACGCTTATAAAAATGCCTGTGTGTTGATTTTGGAACGGCTTTATTTGATATTATAGTCGCGAAACGATTAAATCCTTTATCGTTTTTGCGGCTCTTTAATAAAAACCAAGGAGAAGAAAAAGTTTTAGAGAAAACTTTTCCCATTTCAGCCATCGGAAGACGGACTTTTTTGGAGAACATTATTCAAGATATGGAACTTGCCGGACGTTTACGGCAACGGGGCAGCTTATACCGACAATTTTTGTCTGCCCTTGGTTCTGCGACGACTCAAAACCCTACGCCCTGTCGGCGTACGTTGCCGAGCCAGGAATCCATGAGTTCTCCGCCGTTTTTTCTTTTTCGGCTGGTATGTTTGGGACATTGGAGTTATGCTACCATTGATATTTAGAGAAGGCAACTATCTTTTGTTTGTATGGCGTAAAAAAGTTATCAACACGCAATCCCCAAAAATCTCTTTTTATTTTTTGACTTAATGTAAATTAAAAATACAATTAGATGTGAAACTGGCGCATTGTGGGGATTTTAAACGGAAATTGTGCAGGCATATAAAACTTTTTGAGCTCTGGACACTGCCACGGAGAATATTTTGTCCGGAGACACACAACAACAATGGAACTTGACCAGCTTTGGCAACTAACGCTAGGCGAGATGGAAATCCAGCTCTCGAGGGCTAACTTTGCAACATGGCTAAAAAATAGCCGTTTAGTTGAGAAAAAGGACGGGACGTTTTTGGTCTCCCTGCCTAATAACTTTGCCAAGGAATGGGTTGAAAATAAATACAATAAGAATATTTTGGGAATTATTCGCAATTTTGACGACTCTGCGAAGAAAATTGAGTTTATTGTAAGCCAAGGAGCCGCGCCACAAAAAACGACGACTTCTGATATTACAAAACTTGAAAACACAATCGAGTTGGAGTTTAAAATAAATCCGGAAACGAATCTTAACCCAAAATACACACTTAAATCTTTTGTTGTGGGGCCGTCGAACGAACTCGCGTTCGCGGCTGCCTCCGCTATTTCTCAAGACATAGGCAATAAATACAACCCGTTTTTTGTATACGGCGGCGTTGGTTTGGGAAAAACTCATCTCATACAAGCTCTCGGAAATGAAATTTGGACGCATTCCGGGGGAAAAATAAAACCATCCTACGTACCGTCCGAAAAATTTACGAGCGATATAGTGTGGGGAATCCGAAATAAACGAATGGAGGATATGAAGAAAAAATACCGAGATGTTGATGTGCTTATTATTGATGATATTCAATTTATCGGCGGGAAGGAAAAAACAGAGGAAGAATTTTTCCATACTTTCAACGCGCTTTATGAGACAAACAAGCAAATCATAATATCTTCAGATAGGCCCCCTCAATCAATACCTACACTCGAAGAACGCTTGCGATCGCGGTTCGAGGGCGGGCTTATTGTTGATATTGGGTATCCTGAGTATGAAATGCGCGTCGCAATTATAAAAAGCAAGTTAGAGCAGATGAATAGAGGATTGAGCGACGCCGTTGTTGATCTTATAGCAAAGAGGGTGAAAAGAAACATTCGTGAGCTCGAGGGCGTGTTGAAAAAAATTCTATTTACGCAAGAGAAAAAGCAAACTGATATAACGGAAAAATTAGCAGAGGAGATACTTGAGAAATCGGTTCAGAATCTTTCGAAACGCGTTAATGATAATCAAATACTAAAAGCGGTTGCTGGTTTTTTCAATATTTCTATTGAGGACATCATAAGCCACAATAGACGGAAAGAGGTTGTGGAGCCGCGTCAAATCGCTATGTATCTTCTTCGGGATATCTCGGACCTATCTTACCCATATATTGGGGAGAAGTTGGGTAGAGACCATACAACAGCAATACACTCATATGAGAAAATTAATAGAGAAATAAATCGGGACCAGGGATTAAACCAAAAAATACTAATGATTAAAGAGTTGATTTTTAAGAGTTGATCACCACGATATCAACAACTTTAACTGCTTAAACCTTTTTATTTAACAGCGAAAAAAGCGTTTTCCCCATTTTCCGTCTCTTAATAAAACCAATAACAATAAATATTTAATAAAATAGTATTATTATGAAATTTATTATTATAAAAGATAATTTACGCGACGCTATAGGAGTTGTGGAAAAAGTGGAAAGTGAAAACGTTAACCTCCCGATTTTAAAAAATGTTTTATTATCGGCGGAAAACAATAAAATAAAAATAACATCAACTAATTTAGAAATTGCGGTTAGTTGTACTGCTTCCGGAAAAGTGATTCAAGAAGGAAAATATACAGCGCCAACAAAACTACTTTCAAACATAATCAATAATATTCAAAACGATAGGTTGAACATCGAGCAAAAAGGAACCAAGATTGAAATAAAAACGGATAACTACGAAGCAGTTATTCAAGGCATTCCTCCAGACGAATTTCCTCCCACTCCAAAAATAAGAAACCAAGAGCTTTTTATTGAAATAAAAGGGGCGACGTTAAAAAACTCCGTGGGACAAGCCATTGTTTCTTCGGAGCAGAACGATTTACGCCCGGAACTGAACAGCATGCTTTTTGATTTTTCAATTACCTCCCTAAAGTTTGTTACAACCGACAGCTTCAGGTTATCGGAAAAAACAATCAGCTCGGAGCAATTCACATCTAATCACAAAGAAAATTTCAAACTCCTCGTTCCTTTAAAAACAGTTGGATATATTCTCCGGGCGTTTAAAGATGAGGAAGACGTAAGAGTATACCACGACGAAAACCAAGTTCTTTTTAAAACAAACGAAGTGGAAATACTTTCCCGCCTCGTCGAGGGGAACTTCCCCGATTATGCCGCGATAGTTCCGAAAAAATTCGCGACAGAAATAATCGTTAAAAAAGATGATTTCACAAACGCGTTAAAACTCGTAAGCGTGTTTAGTAACAAAAACAGCGAGATAAAATTCCGAGTTCAAGAAAACAAAAAAACAGTTGAAATTTTGTCTCAAAATAGCGCACTTGGAGACAATAAATATATCCTCTCGGGAAAAATAAACGGAGACGCTCAAGAGGTTGTGTTTAACTGGAAGTACGTATCCGATGCGCTTAAAGCAATAAAAACAGAAGAGGTTTTTATGGGAATGAACGGAGAGAGCGACCCAGCAGAGATTAAGTCTGCTGGCGACGGATCGTATTTTTATATCCTTAAACCAATAACAGGAGCGTAAATCTCCTAACCGAAGAATTCCATGTGGCGGGAAAACTATTGGCCGTATACGATTACGCTCGTTTTCCGCGTATAGTTATTTTGGTCTATGGCTTCAATCTCCAATACATTTTGAGGCGCTGTGTTTAGCGGACGCGGATAATTCTTTAATAGTTCAAAATTGGTTTCTTGGGTTAATATTTCATCCATAACTACCCCATTCCAATACGCTTTTATGCGGGACAGAGGAAGCCGGCTCGTAATCAATACTTTAATCTCGATGTCGTTTATAATGAATTGGCCAGCTGTTGGTTTTTGGATTTCCATTCCCAAAAAAGAAATTGTCGTACTTGTTTCAGTTGTTTCGTCCAGAGATATTATTTGATTATAGTCTTTAAAATCCGGGATGTTGTTCTGTGCCCATCGGAGAACACCAAATTCCCAATTAACGAATTGAGGGTCTGCCTCCGGATAAGAAGGCGAAGGCCCTAGGGGATTTCCTTTGTCAACATAATACAATATTGTGTGTATTTGTTTATTATTTAGATAATCTCCGGATAGAATATGTTTGGCCGGCGCAACCGATTCCGGTTTTATGAATGTATCTTGCGGTATATTTTTAATAGCTTCTGTCATGAAAGCGTTCCAAATGGGAACGGCGGCAAGAATGCTTGATCCCTGGCGGTGCATAGGCGAGTTATCATTATTTCCGGCCCATACTCCAACCACGATCGATGGCGTGTATCCAATAGCCCACGCATCACGGTAGTCGTTACTCGTACCGGTTTTGATCGCAACGTCGTGGCCAGTGAATGTAGTAAGCGCGACCCCGCCGGCACCAAAAAGCCCTCTGCGCGCTTCTGTATCCGATAAAACGCTGTTTATTACTCGAACCGGTTCCGGATTTGTGATTCGCGCACTCTCATTTTCGTAAGATTCCAGAACGTTGCCGCTCGAATCTTTTACTTCAAGGATTATTGCTTGTTTGTGCTTTATTCCATCTTGCGAAAGAACGGAGTACGCGTCGACTAAATTAATCAGCCTTACGGCTCCACCTCCCAAAACAAGAGATAGGCCGTAAGTATCGGGGCTTGATAGTGTTGTTAGCCCAAAATTCGCCGCTTTTTTAACCACATCGCGCACTCCGGCAATATACAAAGCTTTTACCGCTGGAATATTGATGGATTGGGCTAGCGCCATTCGGATAGAAACAGGCCCCTTAAACTCCCCGCTGTAGTTTTGAGGATGGAAGCACTCTTTATTTTCGTTTTCAAAGTCTGGGTCTGGCGGGCATAATGGATTATTCGCCGCAAACTCCGTTGGAACATCAAAAAGAACGGTGTCTGGAGTAAGCCCTTTTTCAAACGCGGCAAGATAAACAAAAGGTTTCAATGCGGACCCAGGCTGGCGCAATCCTTGAGTCGCGACGTCAAAATTACCATCATTCGCTATGTCGAAATAATCTCTTGAACCGACAAGCGCCAGAATCTCTCCTGTTTTCGGATTTTCTGCGACCAGGGAGGCATTCGTGCCCCCATACAGTTTTTCATTTCGCTCTGCCCCATCAAAAACCGCTTTTTGGGCGGCTTGCTGGAGGTTCCACTGTAGTGTTGTTATGACTCGGAGGCCGCCCTTGCGAACGAGATCCTCGCCGTATTTTTGAACCAAATATTCTTGAACATTCATCACAAAATGTGGAGCTTTTATTTCTTTTCCCTGCGATGAAAATAATATTTTAAATTTTAGCGCCTCGTCGTATTCTTTCTCAGTTATCTTTCCGAGGTCAAACATTTTTTTTAAAACTACTCGTTGCCGGCTTAGTAGTTCCTTTACATGGCTTCCCCACGGGGAATAATAGCTCGGTGCTTTTGGAAGTGCCGCAATGACCGCGCTTTGGGCCAGATTTAATTCGTTCGCGTGCTTGTCAAAAAATGCTTCGCTTGCTGCTTCAACGCCGTAGGTCGTAGCTCCATAAGGAATTTCATTGAGATAGAGAGCGAGTATCTGGTCTTTTGTATAGTATTGGTTTATTCTCGTGGCCAGAATAATTTCTTTTATTTTCCGGCTGATTGTTTGTTCGGCGGTGAGGAATGCGTTTCTCGCCAATTGCTGAGTGATGGTCGATGCGCCCTGGCGTGCTTGTCCGTGGCGTATGTTTACGATCAGAGCTCTGGCAATTCCTTTCCAGTCAAACGCAGGTTCCTCATAAAACCTTTCGTCTTCAACGGAGATTGTGGCATCTTTTAAGTACTTTGGTATGTTTTCAAGCTGAACCACCGTACGCTCCTGGCCGCTGCTTATTTCATAAAGAAGAACCGCGCCAGTCCTGTCAAAAATTTTCGTTGATTGGCTCACCTGTCTCGACGAAATTTGTTCAATGGTCGGCAAATCTCTTGAGAAATAAAACAAAAGAAATACGCTCGTGAGCATTCCTGCGCATAAAAGCCCGGAGCATAAAAAAACTAGCCTCTTAATATTTTTTTTAATTCTTCTCTGCATGCTGGAAAGTGCGATTTTTACTATTTATCCAGAATTTTATTATCTCAAATTTTGCGCAACAACGCACAAATTCGATATTATGGGAGAGAGCAATTTTGTTCCAACTCCAATATACCTCAGAGGAAATGAAGGCGCTACTTCGGCATGCCGCTCCGTATGATATTACACTCGGGCACAGAAAGCCGTTGTTGCAAGTCAGCGTAATACCTCATTATCAACCAAAAACAGCTCTTTGCTTGCGCCTAAGCACGGGTTGCAAGAGCTGTTTTAATTCAAATATGGACGCGGCGCACTAGAATTCCTCCTCCTCTTCGTCTGACGAGCTTTCTGGTGTTTTATCTTCGTCAAGATTCTCATCGAGCGGCAGTTCTTCTATTTTCCCATCTTCGTCCTCATCGCCAAAACCCCTAAAAGCGGATTCGATAAATTCACCGCGGGCAGACTTTAATTTAATTAATTCTTCAACCATGGTGTCTATTTTCCCTTCGACCTTTCTTAGGATTTAATCGCAATTTTAGAAAGTATATTTTATCAAACAAATATGTCAATCCACACCCCAAAACGGCATAAGTCAGTAACGTCTAGGTTTCTGCAATGCGGCGTTTACAGGCGACAATAGCAGCAGCCAGAGCATCGCTCGCGTCGTCTATAATGTCAAGCTCCGGCTTGTTCAGTATGAGGCGTACCATTTTTAAGACTCCTTTTTTGTCCGCGAACCCGTAGCCAGTTATCCCGAGTTTTATTTCATTCGGCGCGAATTCTCTGATTTCAAGTCCGTATTCCGTTGCCGCGGATATAACCACTCCTCTCGCTTGCGCAACCTGAATGGCCGTTTTCTGGTTCTTCATAAAATATAGTTTTTCAATGGAAAGTACGGATGGCGAGAATTTCTTAAATACGTTATCCATTTGTTTTTTGGTTTCACGAAGAGCTTCAGGATCGTTTACCGACTCAATTTTAAGGAGTCCGGCGTCAATGAAGGAAATTTTCCCGCCGGCGTATTCCACTACGCCGTACCCTATTCTTCTAGTACCGGGGTCGATTCCAAGAATAATCATGTAGTTTGATAAGTATTATTAGCGTCCAAATTTATCATGCGTATCATCTGGCATGTCAACGTTCGCGTAAATATTTTGTACATCATCGTGATCGTTTAAGGCTTCAATTAAAACTTTTAGTTTTGTCATGTCCTCTTCAGTAATGTCTATAAAAAACATTGCTTCCCACCCTGCGCTTTCCTCTCTCGGCAATTCTTTAAAGGCCCATCGGACACTTCCTGTCTCAGCCCACTTACCGCCGAAATCACTAATTATTTTTTTTATGTCGGAGATGGCGCGATTTTTATTGTCGCTTACCGCCTCAATGAGTATTGCCGTTCCTCCTGGGCCATACGCCTCAAAAATCAATTCTTCCAGTTTTTGTCCTACTTCGGACGCACGCTTGATGGCGCTTGCGATTTTGTCATTCGGCACGCTCACATCTTTTGCTTTTTGAACTGCCGTGCGGAGCCGAGGATTAAAATCAGGATTCGGCTCGGATCTCGCGGCGGCGGATATCGCCGATAGCAGCTTTGCAAAAATCTTGCCTTTTTTCTGATCAGTGATGCCTTTCTTGTGTTTAATTCCTGCCCAATGGGAGTGTCCGGACATTATTTATAAAATTATATCAATCGAGATAAAAACCCCGAAAGTTTAAAGCAGATTTAATTACATAATACCTTCAATGAGGCTTCTTCCGGTCATTTCTATTGGTTTTTCGATTTTCATGAGCTCAAGAATGGTTGGGGCAACGTCGGCGATTGAGCCCATGGTTTCACTAGAGAGATTTCTCCAATTCGCGAATTTCTTCCCCCTGTATTCCGGCGCTACGAGATAAAAAGGGACGGGGCTTGCATCGTGTTGGCTTTCGGGAAGCGCTGTTGCTGGGTTGATCATCTCCTCAATATTCCCGTGATCGGATGTGATTATAAGCACGGTTTCAGAGTTTATGGCTACTTTTAAGATGCGCCCTAGTTCTTTGTCCAGCGTTTCCACCGCGCGCAGTCCCGCCTCGTAATTGGCCGAATGAGCAATCGTGTCGGCGTTCGAATAGTTTACGAGTATAAAATCGAATGCATGGTTTTGCGCGGCGTCAATAAGCCGGTCGGTTATCGGTCCCGCCATCAGCTGCGGGTGTTCTTCGACTCGGGCGGTTGTGATGGAGGGTATTGCGATTCGATACTCGCCAGGGAAAGGAGATTCCTTATAACCGTTAAAGAAAGAAGTTACGTGCGCATATTTGTACGTTTCCGTGAGGCGGAGCTGTGTTTTGCCCGCGTCGCTCAATACTTTTCCGATTGGATTTTCAACCTTTTCAGACGGACAAATTACCTGCACGGCGAAGCGTTCTTCGTATTGAGTCATTGTGGCGATGTGTATGTTTTTAAAATCTTTGACCGGAAATTCTCCAAACCCGCCTACAATAAAAGACTCCGCAAGTTGGCGGATGCTGTCTTCCCTATAGTTAAAAAAAACAATTGCGTCGTTATTTTGTATGGCTCTGTTTTCTCCGAAACGGAGAGGAGGGAGGTATTCTTCGGTAAGACCGCGTTTGTATGTCGCTTCAATTGTTGGGCGCGCGTTTGCGACAAGCGATCCGGATTGTCCTGTAAGATTTTCATACGCGATTCGCGTAAGCGCCCAATTTTTGTTTCGGTCCATCGCGTAGTATCTGCCGGTAAGTGTCGCGATTTTTTCTTTCGGGATGCCCCGCAATAGCGTTTCTAGCGTGCGCGGCGGTACATCTTTGCCGTCAGCGAAGAGATGTAGCCGCACGTTGTCTATTTTCTCCAACTCCGCCATCTTGAGGAGCGCTTGTAAGTGTTCTATAGACGCGTGGACATTTCCATTGCTCAACAAACCTACGAGATTGATCGCGGAGCTGTTTTTTTTGGCGTGAGCGTACGCGTCTTTAAGCGCCTGGTTCGAAAAAAAGGTTTTGTCGCGTACCATCATCGTGATTTTTGGATAATATTGGTAAAGAATTTTGCCAGCGCCGAGCGTTAAGTGCCCCACTTCGCTGTTTCCCACTTCGCCCCACGGGAGTCCAACCGAAATGCCCGATGCCTGCAGGCTAGTCACCGGATAATTTTCGGCTAGCCATGCAAAATTTTTCGGGTTCGCGATGTAGACCGGGTTTGATTCGTCATTTCTCCCGATTCCCCAGCCGTCAAGAACCACAAGTATAAATGTTTTTTTCATGTCTTTTGGTCGGAGAGCCGGGAATCGAACCCGGACTGCGTGCTCCCAAAGCACGTGTACTACCACTATACTACTCTCCGATTAAAGGTGGGCGGGCAAGAAGCAGACGTACTGCCGGTATACTACGGCCCGCTAAATTCAAAGCAACGTGCCTTTAAATTATAGTACTTTTGATTTAGAATCAATATGGAAAATAATCCCCCTGTAGCTCAATGGATAGAGCAACGCTCTTCTAAGGCGATGATGCGGGTCCGATTCCTGCCAGGGGGACAGATTCCAGCTTGCATCTTTTCGGAACCGTTTTTTATTATGAAACTCATATCATTAAATACATGGGGCGGCAGAATATTCGAGCCGCTTATAAAATTCATACGGAGCGCATCTGTTGACACGGACATTTTTTGTTTTCAGGAGATGTTTACGTATCAGGAAGCTCAAACTAGCAATAACACGAGACTCAACCTTTTTTCTGAGATCAAAAACATACTTTCCGGACACGCGGCCTTTTTTGAACCTATTCAGGATTATACAGATGTTGAAGGCGTTAGCGGTGTTCCTTCGACGTTCGGACAGGCAATTTTTATCCGGAACAGTTTTGCTGTTGAAAAAACCGGTTTCCTTTTTACGTATCGATCGCTTAACGCGCGCGAGGGCGGCGATATCGACACGATGGGCGTTGGGTTTCAATATCTTCAATTCGCACGAAATAAAAAACGATTCGCGATTTTGAGTTTGCACGGCATCTCGCGGCCGGGCGATAAGCTTGACACGCCCGACAGAATCAAGCAGTCGGAACGTATCGTACATTTTCTAGAGGGAATAAATGTCCCTAAAATTCTCTGCGGGGATTTCAATCTCATGCCCAAAACTAGAAGTATCCAGATGATCGAGGAAGCGGGACTCACTAATTTAATCACTGCGTTCAATATACAGGAGACCCGCGGTAAACTGTCGCCATTTTACGGGAAGCCAGATTATCAGAAATTCGCCGACTACGCGTTTGTTTCAAAAGATGTGCTTGTCCATTCATTTGCCGTGCCAGATTCTGGCATTTCCGATCATCTTCCGATGATCTTGGAATTTTCTTAAACTATAATTTGCGGTCAGGAGCTCCCATTTGTTAGTATCCAAAGAGCACAAGAGCACAATAATGGACGGTTAGCTCAGTGGCACCCTTCGACAAACTCAGGGCGGGGAGCGTCTCGTTTATTCCCGCTTTGTCTAAAAATTCAAGCTCGCGTAGAATTTTTAGACAAAGCGCAGTCCCGCTTGAAGTGGGCGATTAGCTCAGTGGTAGAGCGTCTCGTTTACACCGAGAAGGTCGCAGGCTCAATCCCTGCATCGCCCACCAAAACCAGATTTCGCGGTTTTTTGGAGGCGGCGATAGTGTCATATTCTCGTCTTCCGCAAGAGATTGATTTTGTTTTTTTGGTTGTGATTACATGCGTATAGTTATGAGTCAGACTAGTGTTTGGCTCTTTGAAAATCCTCATAAAACGAGGTCGTTTTCCCGAAAGGAAGCGCGCCAAAATCAACAACAATATTTATTCTCGATTAAGCGTTAAGCGTATAAAAATTCTCGAAGAGTTTTGCCACGAGTATTGGTCCTGTGCCGCCGGGAGTGGGAGTATATGTCATCTCAAATCTCAAATCTTTAATCTCAAATCTTTGGTTGAAATCGCCGACTATTTTCCCGTCGAGTTTGTTCCAGCCGAAGTCAATCACGAGCGCGCCATTTTTGAGATCGGTTTGGTTAAAAAGGCGAGGAACGCCAGCCCCGCTTATCACGATATCCGCATCCGCAAGCTTACTGCGGAGTTTTTTAGAATGTTCGTCGATGATGGTAAGCTCCGCAACCTGATCCTGAAGCCAAAATCCGATCGGCTTTCCTGTAAGAAATCCAGTGCCCATAAGAACCACAGAACACTCTCGGAGATTTTTTGCATTACGTTTTAAAATTTCCTCGACGGTGCCGACGGAAGGCGGAACGACGCCGCTTCGCCCAGTATAAAATGAACCGAGAGATGTCTCACTTAATATATCAACATCTTTTTCTTTAGGGATGGCGTTCAAAGCGTAGTGCTTGTTTATGTGCTTCGGAATTGGCAATTGCACGATGAATCCGCCGCAGTTTTTCACGCGCGCCATGCGGCCGATTTCCTCGCGGAGTTTATCGGTCGTGATATCTTCCGGCAGTTTATAGAGCCGGAATTCAATTCCAAGTTCTTCAGCGACTTTCGCTTTTTGTTTCAAAAATCCTTCAGAGGCCGGGTCATTCCCAATGAGCGTGGCGCCGAAAAATTTTTCCGGTTTTGGCAACGCCTTCAGTTTATCTAAAATCTCCGAAGCGATTTTCTTTCCGTCGATTTGGTTCATGGGTAAAAAGTCATGGGTCATTGGTCACGATTTGTACCAAAGAGGAAATTTTTTGCAGAGCGCTTTAACCTCCCGCGCTACATTTTTCTTGTCAATAAGAACAGTATTGATAAGCTGCGCAACAAACTGCATTTCTTTTTCTTTCATACCGCGGGTTGTAAGCGCAGCTGTTCCGAGCCGGATGCCGGACGGATTTACCGGCGTGCGGGGATCGTAGGGAATCGTGTTTTTATTGATGATAATGCCGTTTTTCTCGAGCTCGTCGCTCGCTTCTTTTCCGCCGATTCCTTTCTGCGCAGCATCCATAAGAATCAAGTGCGTTTCTGTTCCGCCGGATACGATTCTCCACCCGTATTTTTCGAGAGATTCGGATAGCGCCCGCGCATTTTTCACAACTTGCGTGGCGTATTTCTTGAACGCCGGCCGCTGCGCCTCCCGGAGCGCAACCGCTACGGCTGCAATCTGGTTTGCGTGCGGGCCGCCCTGAAGCCCCGGAAACACTGCCTTATCGATCAACTTCGGAATGTCCGCGCCGATTTTTTGCGCGATAGTCGAATTGCGGCTCGAAAAAATGATTGCGGAACGGGGGCCGCGGAGCGTTTTGTGCACGGTTGTGGTTACAACATCCGCACATTCGAATGGAGACGGGTACGCTCCGCCTGCGACGAGTCCCGCAACGTGCGACATATCTACCATAAGATACGCGCCAACAGTATCCGCGATTTCGCGGAAGCGGCCGAAGTCAATGAACCGCGGGTAGGCGGTAAAGCCTGCAATGATGAGCCGCGGTTTTTCCCGCTTGGCGAGTTCCAGTATTGCTTCATAGTCCAGCAGTTCGCTTGCCTTATCAACTGAATAGGGAATCGATTGCCACGCCTTGCCGGTCATGCTCACCTTATGTCCATGGGTGAGGTGGCCGCCCATGTCGAGCTGGAGGCCCATGATTTTTTCTCCGAGCGGAACGAGCGCGAGAAGCACTGCGAGGTTGGCAGGAGAACCCGAGTAAGGCTGGACATTTACCGCCCACTCGCCGCCGGAGATTTTAAACGCCTCTAGCGCGCGGCTTTTCGCGAGATTCTCGATTTCATCAATGTATTGGTTTCCTCCGTAGTAGCGGAACGCCGGATATCCTTCGGCATATTTGTTTGTAAGTGGTGAGCCAAGCGCCTCAAGCACGTCGTTTGAAACGTAATTTTCCGAGGCGATGAGATTTATTGTTTCTCCTTGGCGCCTAATCTCGTCTTTGATGAGTTTTTTGATTTGGTTATCCTTCATTCCATAAGCGTATCACGATTTCAATTCGTAAAAAACCAACCTCCGATTTTCCATAATGCATAATTATTGGCTCATAATTCGTGCCTTGTGGTACAATGTCCCCATATGATTTTCTCCGATCGGGATATCAAAAAAGGGCTGAAAGATGGGCGTATCTCTATTGACCCCTTGTTTCCGAATTCCATCCAGCCGGCGTCCGTGGACTTGCACCTGGGCCCTGATTTTTTGATTTTTCGGAACGACGCGCATATTTGTATAGATCCTAGGGAGCCGGTTGATGAGATTATGCACGAAGTAACAATAGACGAGAATCACCAATTCATAATCCACCCCGGGGAATTCGCGCTTGGGATGACGTATGAAGTCGTTGGCGTTTCAGATGATATGGTTTGCCGGCTGGAGGGAAAATCATCTTTGGGGCGGATCGGGCTTATTATTCATGCAACTGCCGGATATATTGACCCGGGCAACAAATTGAAGATTACACTCGAGCTTCACAACATTGCGAATTTACCGATCAAGCTGTACTACAAAATGCCGATTGCGCAGGTTTCTTTCTCGCCGCTTTCTTCTCCGGCGGAAAGTCCGTACGGCAAAGGGAAATTGGAAAGCAAGTATTTCGGCGACATGAAGCCCAAGGCGAGCCAATATTGGAAGAATTTCAAGAAGAACAACGAGTGGATTGAGTTTAAGTAGAGGATGGAAGAGATCGAGCTTACATATCTTGCGAGGAGGTTGCCCGAAGATCTATCCTCATTCCCATCAAAGGAGATGGTGGATATTTATATTCCGGCCACATCCGACCATCCTGTGTTGCGAATCCGAAAGCGTGGCGACGTTTGTGAGATAACAAAAAAGAGTCCTATTACCGATGGCGATGCCTCGGTACAAAAAGAAGAGACAATTCCGCTCACCACAGAAGAATATAAAGAGTTTAGCGCGCTTCCGGGGAAATGGCTTGCTAAGACGCGGTATTTCTATAAACACGGAGGCGTTGATTTTGAAATAGATGTTTTAAAGGAAAGTTTAGAAGGACTTGTTGTTGTGGATGTTGAGTTTTCTTCTGTTGCCGATAAAGATAAGTTCCCTATGCCCGATTTTTGCTTAGCCGAGATTACCCAAGAAACTTTTATTGCCGGTGGAATGTTGGCTGGCAAAACATATGCCGATATTGAAGGCAGTCTGAAAAAATTTGGTTATCAGAAAATCACGGGATTTTGAAATACTGATGAAAATAAAAATTACACGCATAGACGAATCTCTTCCGCTCCCCGAGTATAAAACCGAGGGCGCAGTGGCGTTTGATTTTTATTCGCGTGTGGATGCGGTGCTTGCGCCGCGCGAAAAAAAACTCTTGCCCTCGAACTTTATCATCGAAGTGCCTGCCGGGCACGTCTTGATAGTTGCAGCTAGGTCGGGAACACCAAAAAAAGGAATCATGCTCGCAAACAGTATTGGCTTGATTGATCAGGATTATCACGGACCGAAAGACGAAATTGGAATCTGGGCCTGGAATTTTACCGATGCACCTATTGAGATAAAGCGCGGCGATCGCATCGCGCAGGGGCTCATTGTTCCGATTACTCGCGCCGAGTTTGAAGAAGTAACGCAGATAAAAGAATCCTCGCGGGGAGGATTTGGGACGACTGGATAAAAGTTTTATCGTGAAGCCCATCTATATCCATTTTGACGGACTGGACTTGGCGGGGAAGACTACCACGGTAGACTTGTTTGTTAAAAAAGCTGGGGGGAAATGGGAGGTGAGAACTAATACTATTGTTCAAGTAAATCCAATCACAGATTTTGCTAATAAGCTGAAGAAGGGGGTGAAAGTTTACGATCAAAAAGTTTTAGGATATTTGTATGCAGTCGCTTTACTTGCGGACATTAAAGAATTTCACTGGCCGGAGGTTAATACTGTGCAGGACTCGGCAACTCTACTTCGATCTTTGGCATATCACACCGCCATGGGGAATTCTGGCGTGGCCAGTTTTTTAATGAAACTAATACAGACACATCCAAAATTCGACGCTTCTTTTATTTTAACAGCGAGTGTTGAGGCTAGGCTGGATCGGTTAAAGATGCGAGAAAAATTATATCCGGAGCAAGTTTCGCCCGGCGATAAACTTGTGCTCGAAAATTCCGAACTTTTACTCACAATGGAAGCTTCCCTCGTTGATATCGGGGAAAAATATTTTGATTCTGTGGTTATTAATACTACTTCTCTCGCGCCCGACGAGGTCATTAAAAAAGTATTTGAACATCGGAAACTTACGGGTTAGGTTAAAATCCCGCCGTCGATTAAAAAATTTGAGTTGGTCTCTGATCGCCGTAAAAAGAAGAAGACTAATGCCCAAACAACAGTCCTCGGGCCAGTTTACCCGAAAATTCTATGCGCAATGGCTCGCCGGTCGTGGCATCTTGCAGAGTTTTGAATGTTTTTAGTTTTCATATTTTCTTTGAAAACGGCTGTTCGGGGACAGTTGACTCCCTGCAATTTTTTTGGGGAGACATACGGGATTTGCACCCGTACTGGCAGTGCCACAGACTGCAGTGCTACTATTACACCAATGCCTCCATGCAAGAATTCTAACTTAAAACTATTTTTCGGAAATAATCAAACGACGGACATATCCAAAATCAGTTTTCAGTTCCTTTGCAATTTTTCTATATGACCATTTTTGCTCTCTTAGTAGTTTAGCCTTTTTTATTCGATCAACCTTTAATTTTTTTATCGAATCTAAATTTTTGAGTCTGATCTTTAGTTCGCCCATTACTCGCACAGCAACTTCTTTTTTAACTATCAATTTATCTACGACGTTTTCTAGAATATAGTAGGTATTTTTCCCACCCCCTGCATTATAGAGCCACGCGTCTTTCCAATGGCTTTTGCGTCTACCTAAGGCGTGTACGATTCCACAACCGATGAATTTTCTGATTTCTTCCAAAACTTCGAATTGCGTTTGGCTTATAAGAAGGTTGTATACTCTTTTCCTCTTCACGATTGACCCTTCTCCGTCAATAAATCCAGCAACATAGTCCCATGTCATTGTTTTATTTTACCACGGCACGTGGTTAGTGCAATTGCTGATATACGCATCCGGCCACTATCATCTCGGAAAACTTAAAAATGTAGAAACGTATAGTTGGGTAGCCTTGAAAGGCTAGCAGAGAGATTATAATAATAGTATTTGTGGTGCGTCAGTTATTGACCCTATGGCGCGCTTCGATTAAAATAGTAGAGGATTTTTAAGAAACTTAATTTTATAAATTTAATATGTCCAACTTCTTCAAAAATTTTTTGTGGGCGATTGCGACCTTAATGGCCATCTCGTTTGTATTTTCTCTTTTTATCGAACAACAAAAAGAGCCGGTGAAGTTTAGCTTGAGCCAGCTTGCGGCGAAGATAAACGCGAGCGAGGTCGTTTCGATCGGCGTGAACGGAGATGGCCTCGAAATCAAACTTAAGGACGGCACGAGTGCGACATCCAAGAAGGAAACGGAGGCGGGGCTGACCGAGACTCTTAAAAATGTAGGCGTCTCACCTTTCTCGCTCGAAGGCGTCGAGATTACCATTAAAAGCCCTGCTGCGTGGGAATTGTGGGCTGGAATTCTGATACCGACTCTTCTTCCGCTCATCATAATCGGGTTTATGTTCTTCGTAATGTTCAAACAAGCAAAAGGAGGCGTTAACCAGGCTTTTAATTTCGGCCGCTCCAACCTGAAGCTTTCAACGTTTAAAGACAAGGTTATGTTCAAGGATGTTGCCGGGCTTAAGGAGGCGAAGGAAGAGCTTTTTGAGGTAGTGGATTTTCTGAAAAATCCGAAAAAATTTCTGGATTTAGGCGCTCGAATACCAAGGGGGATTTTGCTTATGGGGCCGCCTGGGACAGGAAAAACTTTAATAGCAAGAGCCGTCGCCGGCGAAAGCGATGTCCCATTTTTCTTTATTTCCGCATCGGAATTCGTGGAAATGTTTGTTGGTGTCGGAGCGAGCCGCACTCGCGACGCTTTCATGACGGCAAAAAAAGCGGCGCCAGCGATTTTGTTCATTGACGAGATAGATGCCGTTGGCCGCCAGCGAGGCGCAGGCATGGGCGGAGGAAACGACGAGCGCGAACAGACGTTGAACCAAATTTTAGTCGAACTTGATGGCTTTGACCGCGAGACTCGCGTGATTGTTCTTGCGGCGACAAATCGTCCGGACATTTTGGATCCGGCTCTTCTTCGACCGGGACGTTTTGACCGGAGAGTTATTCTTGACCTTCCTGATTTAAATGACCGTGAAGCCATGCTAAAAATTCATAGCCAAACAAAGATAATGGCAAAAGGGATTGATTTGCGAAAAGTTGCTACACGTACGCCCGGGTTTTCCGGCGCGGATCTCGCGAATCTTATGAACGAAAGCGCGATACTTGCGGCGCGCCGCGGCCAAAAGACGATTGGGCAAAACGATCTTTTTGAGTCAGTTGAAAAAGTTATGCTAGGGCCGGAGCGGAAGAGCCGTGTGATTTCTAAGAATGAAAAAGAGATTACCGCGTATCATGAAGGCGGGCATGCCTTAGTGGCTGCCGCGCTCCCGGGCGCAGACCCCGTGCATAAGGTTTCTATTGTGAGCCGTGGATTTGCCGGCGGGTACACCATGAAACTCCCAATCGAGGATCGTCACCTGCGAACAAGGTCCCAGTTTTTGACGGATTTAGCGTCGCTTCTTGGCGGATTTGTCGCGGAGAAACTTACATTCGGCGATGTTTCAACCGGCGCGTCGAGCGATCTGAAGCAAGCCTCCGAGCTAGCTCGAAAGCTTGTCACGAAATATGGGATGAGCTCGCTCGGTCCGGTTACATTCGGAAATACCGAAGAGATGGTGTTTTTGGGTCGAGAAATGACGACGGAGAAAAATTATTCTGAGAAAATCGCGGCGGCGATAGACAAGGAAGTGCATGCGTTTATCGATAATGCATATAAAACCGCGCAGAAAGTTTTAACTGGCCAAAAAAGTGTTTTGAAAAAAATCGCACAGACACTCATAGAGAAGGAAACACTTGAACAGGAAGAATTCTACGCGATTTTGAAACAGGCGAATTTCAAGCCGATGGGGGCGTAGGGCTTGGATCAAGGGTCACTGGTCAAGAATCATGGGGGTTAAGAAAAAAATCTCTGCGGGAGCAAGATCTTCCTATGTGGCAAACCGGCGATAATTTGTGTGGTTGCCGAAAAGTCGGGCGCATTAGTAATTTTTTATTCCCTTCTCTTTCCGTGAAACGCTTTATGAATTTCTCGCAGTTCTTTGTTGGTGAGGTGGGTGTATATTTGCGTGGTTGAAACGTTTGCGTGGCCTAAGAGAACTTGGACGGATCGAAGATCGGCGCCGTTTATTAAGAGATCTGTGGCAAAACTGTGGCGGAGCTGGTGTGCGTGAATTTTTTTCGGTATGCCTGCTTCTGTGGCGCGGCGTTCCACCATGCGTTGCACCGAGCGAGGAGTGATTTTTCCTATTGCCTTGCCAGATTTATCAACGCTTATAAAAAGCGCTTCGTCTGCATCGCTGCGCCTATCAAAATATTTTTTGATCGCGGTTTTAGCGCTAGGGGAGAGGAATACGACGCGGATTTTGCCTCCTTTTCCCTGGACAGAAAGCTCGCCGCGCTCTAGATCAATATATCGTTTCAGGTTGCAGAGCTCCGAAAGGCGGAGGCCTGTGGAGAAAAAGAGTTCGAGGATCGCTTTATCTCTGAGGTCGCGGAGACTACTTCCTTTTGGAGATTCGAGGAGGCGGGCTAGATCATCGTATTCCAAAACTTCAATCTGCCGCTCTGGGATTTTCGGAAGTTCAATTTTTTCCACTGAGAGAGCCTCGATATCGCGTTTTGAGAGGTATTTTAAGAAATTACGTAGAGCGATGATGTAGTAGCTTTGGGTGACTTTTTTGATATTGCGTCGCGCAAGTCCCAGCCTGAAATCGCGGACAACGCTTTCGGTGATGTCTTTTGGCGCGCGAATTTCGCTAAACTCGATGAATTCCTTCAGGTAATGTTCGTAATTCTCGCGTGTTTTTGTCGTCCGATTTTTTTCGATTTCGAGATAAGCGAGATAATCGTTGAGGAGTTTTTGGATATTTTCCATCAACCTCATTATATTTCATCCGTCGTAAAAGGAAGATATTGACATAAATATCATAATATGCTATCGTTTCCTTGATGGAAAGTGTGGACTACGCCCAGTCTTATTCCAACACTCCCCCGGAGGGAAAGGAGATGAGCCGGGCCGAGGCGGCAAGGAAATGGGCTGCGTACCTCAAAAAATTTGAGGCGTTGAGGAAACGCATCAAAGTCGAGGTGTACTAAAAACGAACCCGCAGCGGACGAGAGAAACTCTCCTTCGCCGGCGGGTTTCTCTTTTTTGTGTTCGTGCGTTTATATAGAAATTAAATTTATCCTTGCGTTTTTTTCGGTTTTAAATTATGATACTTCCAATGCTAACCAAGAGAGTAAAAACGAAGATCGTTGCGGAACATCAAGTGAGCGAAAAAGACACCGGCTCTGCCCATGTGCAGATTGCACTTATTAGCCGGCAAATTGATGAGCTCGCCGCGCATCTCAAGAAGAATCCAAAAGACCATCATTCCAGGCGCGGACTTTTACAAATGGTAAGTCATCGGAGGAAGCTTCTCGCGTACTTAAAAAAGAAAAAACCGTCGCAGTACGAGAAGTTAATTAAGAAATTAGATTTGAAGAAATAAATGAGGCCTAGTGAGAGTTTTGCGAACCAACGAGTAGGTATTTTTGTAGATGCTCAAAATCTGTACCACTCAGCTAAGAATTTATACCGCGGGCGCGTTAACTACGCCGAGCTTATTCAGCATCTTGTTGCGGGGCGGCAGCTGATACGCGCAATGGCGTACGTTGTGAAAAGCGAGGGCGTAGAACCGTCGAAGGGAAGCACTTTGCGCCGAGAGCGTCGGACACGCGATGAGGGGATCGATGATTTTGAAGGGCCGATCGATCGCACCGACCGCGGACTTTCATCCGAAGCTTCATTTTTTGAAGCGCTTACGAAAGCAGGGCTTGAATTACGCATGAAAGACTTGCAGATTTTCGGCGATGGTCTCAAAAAAGCCGACTGGGATGTCGGTATGGCGGTTGATGCGATTCGCATGTCGTCGTTTCTCGACGTGGTGATTATTGTGACTGGAGATGGAGATTTCATCCCGCTCGTCGATTATCTCAAGTGGGGCGCTGGGCGGCTTGTCGAAGTTGCCGCATTCAAACGGAGCGCGTCCGCAAAGATTCAAGAGGCGGCGGATCGATTTATAAACATAGAAGAAATTCCGAGAGCGATTATTAAAAGATAGAGATTAGGGATTAGCCACTAGAGGGTATAGGGTTTAGGAAAATAAATTCAGAAACCCACCTATTGTCTAACCCATGACCCCTGACCACTATTTACATGGCATTCAAAAAAAAACAATTTTCAATCGAGGTAGGCGGAAAAACTCTTACGTTCGAGGTGTCCGATTTAGCCGGGCAGGCGAACTCGGCAGTGCTCACGCGATACGGAGATACCGTTGTTCTTACAACGGTCGTGATGGCGAAAAAAGACGCCCCTTTGGATTATCTCCCTCTTAAGGTTGATTACGAAGAACGTTTTTACGCAGCCGGGAAAATTATTGGGAGCAGATTTATTCGTCGGGAAGGGCGGCCGTCTGATGAGGCGATTTTGGCTGGAAGGTTGATTGATAGGGCAATGCGCCCGCTTTTTAACGATCGCTTCCGGCGGGAAGTGCAGGTGGTGGTCACGGTACTTGAAATTGATGACGAAAACGAACCGGAGTTCGCGGGATTTATGGGCGCATCGCTTGCGCTTGGCATCTCCGACGTGCCGTGGGGCGGACCTGTTGCCGGCGTCGGTATCGCGGAGATAGATGGAAAATTCGTGATAAACCCGACAAACTCTGAAGTAAGAAATAAGCATACATTCGACGCATTTGTCGCTGGCGTTACCGATCGCATTAATATGATTGAGCTAGCTGGTGACGATGCGAGTGAAAAGCGCATCATCGAAGGATTTGGTATGGCTCAAAAGGAAATAAACCGTCTCGTGAAATTCCAGCAGTCCGTGATTAGTGAAATCGGGAAGTCCAAAGCGAAGGTAAAGCTTTCGGAGCCTGATTCAACGCTTGTCGCTGCCGTTTCTGAATTTTTGTCAGGCAAGCTCGAATCGGCGGTGTATCACCCAATAAAACTTGAACACGCAAGCAGGCTTGGCCAGCTCAAAGACGAGATGTTCGATCATCTCAGAGAAAAACTCGAAGAGTTCGACGGGAAGGCGGCTGATTTTTTGTTTGAGGACGAGATAAATAAACTTGTTCATGAAAATATATTAGAGAAGGAGCGAAGACCAGACGGGCGGCGGCTGAATGAGCTTCGGGAGCTGAATGGCGAAGTGGCTCTTTTCCCTCGCACTCACGGGTCGGCGCTTTTTGTGCGCGGCAATACGCAGGCATTAGGCGTGACAACGCTCGCGCCAACATCTGCTGAGCAACTCATTGAGACGATGGAAACAAACGAAAAGCGGCGATTTATGCTTCACTATAATTTCCCGCATTTTTCTGTCGGAGAAGTCGGTTCTTCCCGCGGCCCAGGCCGGCGCGAGATAGGACATGGAAATCTTGCGCGAAAGGCGGTGGAGCCCCTTATTCCGCCAAAGGACCAGTTTCCCTATACAATCAGAATCGTGTCCGAAATTCTCTCATCAAACGGATCATCCTCGATGGCGACCGTGTGCGCGTCCGTCCTGTCTCTTATGGACGCAGGTGTGCCAATTAAAAAACCTGCGGCGGGGATCGCGATGGGGCTTATGATGGGTCAAGGGTCAAGGGTCAAGGGTCAAGAAGAATATAAAGTTTTAACGGACATCCAGGGGCCGGAGGATCATCATGGGGATATGGATTTAAAGGCTGCTGGCACGGATGACGGTGTAAATGCGCTCCAGATGGATGTGAAAGTAGACGGGATTACTCTTCAGATGCTGGAGCATGCGCTTTCTCAAGCGAAAGACGCGCGCCTTGAAATTTTGAAGTTTATGAAAACACTTCTTCCGTCGCCGCGCCCGAAAATTTCCTCATTCGCGCCAAAGATCAGGACGCTCAAGATCAACCCGGAGAAAATCGGCGCGCTTATCGGTCCTGGCGGTAAAGTGATCAATGGGCTTATCGCTAAATATGTTTTGACCAGCATTGACGTTGAAGAAAATGGTGACGTGTTTATTTTTGGAGATAAGGAAGAAACTGTCGAAGCCGCGATGGCAGAGATTTTGGCAATCACTAAAGAATTTAAAGTGGGGGAGATAGTAGAAGGAACTGTTGTGCGGATTCTCGACTTCGGCGCGATTGTGGACTTGGGTGGCGGCAAGGACGGCATGGTGCATGTTTCCGAACTAAAAGAAGGTTTCGTTAAGCAAGTATCAGAGGTGTTGAAAGAAGGAGATTTTGTAAAAGCGAAAATTATCCGCGCCGACGCAGACGGGCGGATTGGTCTTTCTATAAAGCAGCTGAAGTGATTCGCAAGATCCTTTCGAGAGAAACGGCGGTTCTCTAGCTCCAGCGGCTAGAGCCCGCCTGCACTCTCCCCAGCCGTAGCTCCGACAGAAGTCGGAGCACCAAGCTACGGCTGGGTCCGAGAGCTTCTCTTGAAAGGATCTTGCTCATTGAGTATTTTTTATGCCAATCGTATATTTTCTAAAAGCCTCCACTTATGGTTAGCGCACAGGAAGGCGGTTTTTGGCGAGAGGAGGAAGGGGTGTGTTAAAATAATAGTCCAATGGATATTTCTCAAGGAGATGATGCCGGACTCAATGTCCCTCCGGCGCCGCCGGAAGTTAGAGTGCGAACATTTCAGTCGGATCTTCTGTCTATGAAAGAGAGCGGAAGCGGTTTGCCGCAGTTCCAAAAAGTTATAGCCCCACGGCTTCCCATTGGAGACGATAAGAACAGCGTCATTCCTTTGGTTGTTTCTCAAAAAGCAATGCCATTTCTAATCGCGGTTGTTTTGATTGCGCTCGCGATCATCGGCTATCTTGTCTACGCCATATTTTTTGGAGGGGCGCGGCAAAATGAGACTTCTCAAGCGCCGGCGCAGATTGAAAACGGCGGACAGATCGTGGAGCAGTCTCCCGTGCAATCCATATCATTTACACATCTGGCGCCTTTCAAAAAACCCGTTGATCAAAAAATCCCGCTTGTTTTGAGCCAAGCCGTTTCGAGCGCTTCCGATTTACAAACATATTCACAGCGCTTCGAGAGCGCGTTAAGCAAAGCCACCTTGACGGCAAAATTCGTTGAAATGGAAGCACGTGGCGATGGCGAGAAAAGTATGGGGCTTACGGATGTCTTTTCCGCCGCTGGTACGCTTGTGCTTGATGAAGAGTTTTTCACGAAGCATTTCGACTCTGATATAACTATTTTCGCGTATCGCGAAGGGGGAGATTTTTGGCCTGGATATGTTCTTGCTCTCAACTCTGATGAAAACTGGCTGTTCCTTAAGTCCGAGATTGAAAAACTCGAAGTATCCCAGAATGTCATGAATTTTTTTCTAAATCCTCCAGAGGAAAGAGGAGCGTTTAATGATGGCGAGATAAGCGGGCAGCCTGTGCGAATCGCGAATTTTTCTTCCGGTTTGCAATTTGTCTACGGCTGGGCGAGGGGGTATTTAATTTTAAGCACATCACGCGCAGGATTTTCGGAAGCGGTGGGGAGATTGTAGTAGCTAGGGGTATAGCCACTAGCCAATTATAGTAAGAACTTATCAGAGCCTACTCTTCTTCGGATTCCGCGCCGGATTTTGTTGCAACTTCAGGATTCTTGATCGCATCTAGCACTTTCTTTTTTATCTCGCCAAGCAGTTTTTTATCTTCTTTGAGCTTTTCGCGGACATTATCGAAACCCGCGCCGAGTTTTTCGCCTTCAAACGAATAGCTTGCGCCGGATTTTGAAACGACGCCGTATTTTATGGCAGTGTTCAAGACATCTGCTTCGTATGAAATTCCCTCGCCGAACATAATGTCGAACTCGGCTACTTTAAACGGCGGCGCTACTTTATTCTTGACCACTTTCGCTTTCACGCGGTTACCTATTACGTGTTCTCCTTTCTTTACTTGCGCGATGCGCCGCACGTCGATGCGCACCGAAGCGGCGAAGGGGAGCGCGCGTCCGCCCGGAGTCGTCTCCGGGTTCCCAAACATTATTCCTATTTTCATCCTGATCTGGTTTATGAAAATAATCAGGGTTTGCGTGTTATTCGCGAGCGCGGTGAGTTTCCGGAGCGCTTGGCCCATCATGCGCGCCTGGCGCCCTACGTGCTGGTCGCCCATTTCACCTTCGAGTTCCGCGCGAGGGGTAAGCGCCGCAACGGAGTCCACAACAACAACCGATATGATTCCGGAGCGCACCAGGCTGTCCAATATATTTAAAGCGTCTTCACCGCTGTCAGGCTGGGAAATAAGAAGATCGTTGATTTTAACGCCGAGTTTCGCGGCATACTCGGGGTCCATCGCGTGCTCCGCGTCAATATACGCCGCTTTTCCACCCTGCCTTTGAGCTTGCGCGACAACATTCATAGCTAGCGTGCTTTTTCCTGAACTTTCTGGCCCGTAAATTTCCACGACGCGTCCGCGCGGAAGGCCTCCAACTCCGAGCGCCAAGTCCAACGAGAAAGAACCAGTTGGAATCACCGAAACGTCAACCTTCCTCGCCTCGCCGAGCTTCATAATCGAGCCTTCCCCATATTTTTCCCGCAGAGTCGAGAGGAGTCCTTCGAGTTCTTTCCCGCTTTCTTCTTTCGGCTTTTTATTATGCGTCATGATAATAGCTTACATCTTATAACTTAAAAGTGAAAGGCTAAAAGTGATTGGTTGAAGATTGACTATTGAAAATGAGGTTCGAACTTTATATCCCGCTCATTGGAGTATATGGATTGAGCGATGTGTTGGCGGTTGGTTCGTATAAAATTTGCTGAATAATCGTAGTTTCTCCGCCTAGGAATTTTTTCGCTTTAATTTCGACCGGATTTATACCGCTCCCTAGAGATATTGTTTTTTCCCATAGGCCATCGGTTGTAATTTCCACTGATTCGCCGTTTACGTAAACTCGGCTCCCATTAGTAACAAGTCCTACGAGTGTTATATTGTCTGATGCGGTAACTGCGGGATTCTGATCTGGATAGCTGATCGTGATTGTCGGTTTGCCAAAAATTCTAGGCGATGCGAAAACAAACGCCGCGCATACTATCAGAATAACAAACGCCGACGCAACGGCTTTTTTCATAGGCGAGCGTTTTACAAATTTATTTGTTGGCGGAGAATCGGCGGGAGAAGCGTCTAGTTCGGTCATTCGTATCTTTTCCCACCATTCATTTGAGTTAAAGCCGATTAGTTCGCCGAGTTTGTTAATATATCCGCGAATGTATGGCGCGGGAGGAAGCGTCGAAAACTCATCATGCGAAAGCGCTTTGAGATGTTTGAGCGATATGCCCGAGATTTCAGAGAGTTTTTTGAGTCCAACTCCCTTTTCCTTTAATCGTTCTTCGAGAAATTGACCAAAATATTGAGTTTCCATTGGTATGTCGATGCTAATAATATATATGAATGCGAATGATGCGAATCGAACTTGGTTTATAATGAATAATTAATATACCGTGCCGTCTTCGCTGATTTGTCCGAGGAATTCCCGCGGTTTTGCGCCGTCGCCAGGCCCGATAAGGCCTTTGGCTTCCATAATATCCAAAAGACGCGCTGCGCGAGCGTATCCAACTTTCAATCTACGCTGGAGAAGAGACGCGGATGCTTTTTTTGCCTCCGCAACAATCTTTACTGCTTCATCATACAACTCATCTTCTCCATCCTCAAGATATTCGTCGAACACGCTTTCCGGTTTTTGCTCCGCCCCATTCCCATTTTGATTTTCGAAACTTATTTCAGCTTCATGAGCGCTCTCGTTGTTTTCACGGATGTAGTCCGCGACTTTGTTAATTTCTTCTTCGGTGACGTATGCGCTCTGAATTCGCTTAGGTTTTGAAATATCCGATGAAATATAGAGCATATCTCCACGTCCCAAAAGTTTTTCCGCCCCAGCCGTGTCTAAGATCGTGCGGGAATCGATCTGGCTCGCAACTTGGAGAGCGATTCGACTTGTGATGTTCGCCTTTATAAGTCCGGTTATAACTTCTACCGACGGTCGCTGTGTTGCTAGAACGAGGTGTATGCCTGTCGCGCGCGCCATCTGCGCGAGCCTTACGACAGACCCTTCGATCTCGCGTCCAAACGTGGACATAAGGTCTGCGAGTTCGTCTATTACTATAAGCACATACGGGAAAGGCTCGTTGTTTTTGTTACTGTTATAGCTTTTAATATCGCGGCTGCCAGCCTGAAGGAGTAATTCGTATCGTCTTTCCATTTCGCCGATTGCCCATCTAAATACGCCAACCGCCTTCTTGCTTTCGGTTACGACTGGGCTTACGAGATGGGGAATGCGCGCGTAAATTGAAAGCTCAACCCGCTTCGGATCAATGAGTACAAGTTTCAACGTCGCCGGCGAGTTTTTATAAAGGAGCGAGATAAGAAGCGCGTGAATTAGTATTGATTTCCCCGATCCAGTTGCTCCGGCAACAAGCAGATGAGGCATTCGTTCAATATCGACAAATATCGGCTCGCCGCTTACGTCTCGCCCAAGGACAAATCCCAAAGGCCCGGATTTTTGAAAGTCGGGATAGTTCATGAGCGATCCGAGTCGTACCAACGCAGCCGCTTTGTTGGGAACTTCTACTCCAACGAGCGATTTGCCCGGGATCGGCGCTTCGATGCGAATCGGATGCGCCGCGAGCGCCATCGCCAGGTCCTGGTTCAACGCCGTAATTCGCGAGAGTTTTACTCCTTCGGCTGGTTTCAGTGTGTAGCGAGTAACCGCTGGGCCGATATTGATTTCTCCCATCTCCACCGGAATCCCGAAGCTGTCGAGCGTGCGTTTGATAATGTTCGCGTTCGCAAGGAGGTCGCCTGTCGTCGGTTTTTCTCCAGCGGATTTAAGAATAGAAATCGGCGGCGGGGTATAGTTGGCGAATTTTTTAAATGGAGATTTTTGTATTTTGTGCGCCGGTTGCTTATTTTCGTATACCGCGACATCTTTAGCAATTTTTTCTTCGTCTATTTGAATTTTCTCGCCGTCAATCGCATTTTCTTTTCCTTCTCCAGTTTTTTTACTTTCAGATTCCTCAGTGGTTTCGTTTTCGTCGCCGTCATTTTCTGGAATCGAATGTTCCGACGCGTTCGTTCCCGTCGCAATAATTTTTTCCTTTTTGAGCGGACGGTATTTCAATTTTATCGGAAAGTTAAAAGTCATCAGAATTGAAATAATTGCGATGATGCCGTTTATGACGCTTGCCGCAATTGTTCCAAAGGGGATTCTAAGCGATCCAAGCGCGAGCCCGAGCGCGCCGCCGTGGCCTGGGGACGCTACTTCGATGAGCGCAAGGATCGAAAAAACGAGTAGCGTTATTCCAAAAAGCGTTGTGCTTACAAGCCGTTTTCCTCCGGCAATGAGCGCGGCTGCGCCAAGCATAAGCGCGATCGGTAGTATGGCGTAGCCAACACCAAGGAGCGCGGACATGCTCTTGTAGATAAAAGCGCCTGCTGGGCCTGCTTTACCCCAATAGGCCAAAAGAAGAACGGCTGCTGCGCCGAGGAGAATGACCGCCCAAATACTCCTTTTTGTTTCCGGATGAAGGCGGTGCGTGGTTATTTTTTCCCAACTCTCTTTCTTCGCGGATTTTTTCTGTTTTCCGTTTGCCATTTGTATGTATTTTACCTCTGTGCCCAATGAAGAGCAAAGCCTATCTGTCTTTGCGGATCGCTAAATTCCAAATTAATCGCCGCTCGGGTATACTGAATTTTAAGAATATACCGACGTATGAAATTTAATCCACACATTTTTCGCGGATATGACTTGAGGGGTCTCGTGGGAACGGATTTAAACCCAGAACTTGTAGAGCATATCGGGAAGGTTTTTGGGACATATTTGAAGAGAAGAAAACTTCCGCGCGCAATTATTGGGAGGGACTCCCGGGCTACAAGCCAGGCATATGGCGACGCATTGATTCGCGGTTTGAGATTTGCCGGCATTGATGTTTTTGACATTGGGATGACGCTCGTCGGGACTTTTTATTGGGCTCAATATTATTTAAATACCAATAGCGGTGTTTTTGTTACTGCATCTCACAACCCGGCTGAGTTCAACGGGTTCAAATTCGCAAGCGATTTTTCTGAAACGCTGGTGACCGACGGCATGAACGAATTACGCCGCATGGCCGAAAAAGATGATTACGAAAAAAGCGATAAAGTCGGTACGGTCCGGAAAAAGGATATTCAGGATTCATACTTTTCTGATTTATTGACTCGTTTGCCGATTAAGAGAAAATTTCGTGTTGTGGTAGATCCAAGTTGCACAACTGCTGGCGCTATCGCGCCAGATCTCTTGCGGAAAGCCGGAATGGAAGTTGTGGAAAAAAATTGCGTGATCGACCAGTCGTTTCCCCTAGGAACAGCTGATCCGACAGAAACTCTTGTTGCCGAGCGTTTAAGAAAGGAAGTGCTAGAAGCGCATGCCGACATCGGCTTTTCTTACGATGCGGATGGCGACAGGATTGGAATTGTTGACGAGAAAGGAACGATTATTTGGAATGACGTGCTCGTCGCGATTTTCGCGGAAGACGTTCTTCACCAACATCCTGGCGCGACGATTATGTATAACACGCTGTGCTCGAAAGTAGTCGAGGAAACAATCGTCAAGAATGGTGGAAAGCCATTTATGTGGAGGACAGGACATTCTTTCTTAAAAAAGAAAAACCAGGAAATAATGGCGGCGTTCATCGGCGAACTTTCCGGCCATTTTTTCTTTTCAAAAGATTTTTACAATCATGATGACGGTTTATATTCAACGCTCCGTTTGCTACGATATCTCTCCGAAACCGGAAAATCGCTTCACGAGGCCGTTATGGATCTGCCTCAATACGTATCTAGTCCGGAAATAAAAATGTTTTGCGCTGACGATAAAAAAGTTTTTTTATTGGAGAAGATAAGCCCATTGCTCAAAAAAGATTTTCAAGGCGCTTTAGTTATCGATGATGAGCGAGCAGGAGACGGAATCCGTTTGGACATGGAGGATGCGATGTTTGTCGTCCGATATTCCCAGAATGGGCCGTATCTTACGGTCAAATTCGAAGCGCGAACCGATGATCGTTACCGCGAACTTAAGGAATATATCAGTAAATTATTACATCAGTTTAATGAGATTGATTGGAATTCGAAGATAAATGTAAACGTGAACGCGCTTTCTTAAATAAAAAAATTAGCACCATATAAACACAAAAGATAAAACCATACTTGTTATACGTGCGTCCGCAAAGCCGAGCTCGATATTTTCTTGACACGATAAGCGTTTCGATGTAATTTTCCTATCGCACGTTGAAAATCAACTCTCAACCCTGGAGGGCAACTTGAATTTTGAACTAAAGAAGCCAATCAGAATAAAAGGCAGTAACTTTTTTGGATTCCGGAGTGAGCTGTATTTAAGGCCTCATTCTTTTGCAGACAAAAAATGGCGATGGCGGACAGCGCGGAAAGATTGTATTCCAATCACTCCGCTTATTGCGAAGTTTTCCACTCGCCGCATACTGCTTGTACACGGTAGCGATTCACTCCAAATTTTCGAGCATATCGGTGCAGTGCGGTTTACCGGGCTTATCGGTGTCGAGGCGGAGGTTTTTGGGTTCCCGCGTTGTTTGCCGCCGTACGACGGATGCGCTCTTGAAATATGGAAGGCGGTCAAGCCGTACCGCATATCTCATGGCACGGTTCTCCCGCGCTACACGGTTTCGAAGTCGGTCCAATGGACATACCCGGAGAAGCGCGGCGGGCAACAGGCATACACGCGGATTGAGCCTGACAAATCCGGCGAGCTCGTTGTCGCAGTGTTTTTGAGTTTTCCCAAGTATGGTACACACGAGGAAGTGTTCCGGTTTCCGAACGATGCCTTAATGGAGTCGGTTTTGGCTGCAAAGACGCCTGGACTTCCGGGGTATCTTCGGCCCGTTTCCCGCGCGGCGTCGCTTCTTGGTTGGCCGCATCATTCGCATATTTACTGGCCGAACAAAGCTGACAACGCGACTCTACTCGGAGATTTTGCTCGTCATCGCGTTCTAGACGTACTTGGCGCGCTCAGTCTGCTCTGTAATGACGGCTTGTTCAGCGGGCGCGTTATATCCCGTTGTTCTGGGCATCGCGCCGACATTGAAGCTGTCAAGATGGCATATCGGGATTTAAAGAGAGTTTCGTGAACAACTCCGCATTTTAAACAAAAAATCCCACGGGTTACTTGATCCGCGGGATTTCCTTTTCTACCCCCATTGCGTTGACAGTATTTTACTCACAAGAGTATAGTTCCAACTATGCCAGACTTTCTTTTCAATTCATTGGGGCTTAGGGCGACAGTCGAAGAGGTAGTTGCGGAAATCATTTCTTTTATGCGTGCCGACGAAAATCGTCTGTATAAGGTTACCATCGGTACGGATTCGCAGCTTCTCTCCGGCGGGCAAGCTGATTTTGTGACGGCCGTTGTCGTACATCGCATCGGGAACGGCGGGAAATACTTCTGGCGACGGATGCCGAAAGAGAAAACTCACACGCTTCGGCAGCGTATTGTTCGCGAGGTTCTTATCTCGCTTGATGTCGCAAAAGGCGTGTTAGCAGAGCTCAAAAAATTCGATCTACCGAAGTTTGATTTCGAAATTCATATTGACGTCGGGGAGAATGGCCCGACGAAGCAATTGATTTCCGACGTTGTTTCTCTTGTGCGAGCCAACAATTTCGAAGCGAAGACGAAACCGGAAAGTTACGCGGCGACGAACGTGGCGGATAGGCATGTGTAGCGATGCGAATAAAACAACCACATGCGAATGACGCGAAACAATCCCGAAAAGATAATTTATTCAGAGTTATCCTATGTGATTAACGGATTGTGTTTTAAGGTGCAGGGTGAACTTGGGAGATTTTGCAGGGAAAAACAATATTGCGATGCGTTGGAACGAAAACTTCAAGAAGCTGGTTTGAATTATAAGCGGGAGAGCGATGTTTCGAATGAATATGTGGATGGAAATATAGCGGATTTTGTCATCGACGGCAAGATTTTACTAGAAGCAAAATCTGTGCCCTATATTACAAAAAAAGATTATTTCCAGGTTCAGCGTTACTTACATTCTGCAGGTTTAAAACTCGGACTACTTGTTAATTTTCGTTCTTTATATCTGAAGCCGAAGAGAATTATCAATGCCGCACTATAAAAAGTTCGCGTCATTCGCATGTAATTTGTATTTTTATTCGCATCGCTTATGGATACATTAGTTTTCGACATCGAAACCCAGAATTTTTTTACCGATCCGGGAGTCGGGCGGGACAATTTTACAGCGCTCAGGATTTCGGTCGTCGGGGTGTATTCGTACGCACACGACAAATACTTCTGTTTCAGCGAGACGGAAATTCCAGAAGCGGCAGAGCTCTTTCGCGTGGCTACGCGGCTTGTGGGATTCAGTATAAATAGGTATGACGTGCCGGTCTTGAACACCTATTTCCAAAAACTCGGGCCATTGTCTATTAATCTATGGAATAAAGACAGAGTTGATCTATTGGAAGAAATCGAAGCATTAACCGGAGAGCGGATCAGTTTGAGCCGTCTTGCGGAAGCAAACGGCGGAAAACCAAAGGATCATCATGGCTCGGAGGCAATCAGCCTATATAGGGAGGGCAGGATAGAAGAGCTCAAGGCATATTGCTTGAACGATGTGAAAATCACGAAGGATGTTTATGATATTTATAAAAAAGAAGGCTCACTTTTAGTACCAGATAAGAAAACGGGGAATATCGCGAAGATCGCGTTTGCAAAGAAACATCCGACACTGCTATAGATTTGTAGAGCCAGCTGTGTAGCGAATTTGACATTTTCTGTTGATTTGGTATAGTTTAGGGGTTCTTTTACAACCTCATTTTATGGTGCTTTTGCCTCAGCGTTTAGGGTATTTCCAGTTCTTGAATATCTTAAGCGCTGCGGCAAAAATAAGAGCTGAAACGTACACTCGCGTGTTGCGAGAGCGTCCATTTCTACCGCGGCATCACAAAGAAAGAATTGTTATGACGACGAAAACCGTTGTTGCAGACGAGCAGGCGAAACTGGTAAAACCAACCGACGAACAAATCGCGACTTATACTCGCAGGCGTCACGAACTCGACGACCGATTTCTCAAGGGCGTGCGAGGCGTGCAAGGTGTTCTTGATGGACTACAAATTCTCATCGAGCGTGATTTCATGGAAGATTTCTTCCTCGACACCGGAGAACTCTCAATCCAAATACCCGCGCTTCCGCGCCCGACGCTCGAAGAATTGCAGAAAGATCGGTCGAATATCAAATCCATCAAGCGCGACACTTCGACGACGGAGCCAACTATACTCAAGCTCTACACCGTACTCCGGCCGACCGAAAATTCTATCAACGGCACGGAATACGAACGGAGAATTCTCGTGCGACAGAACTCGCTTCTCGGTTTCCAGCACAGAAACTGGGTCCGCGACCATCAGGACGAGCATCCTGCGCTCAAGGAGCTTTTCGGGAAAGTATATATCGATTTCCCTGCGCTGATCGCTGTGGGCGGCGATGGCGACCGGCGCTATCCGTTTCTCGTCAGCGTCGGCGGGCGTTGGCTCGGCCGCTGGGACTGGATCGACTATGGCTTCCACCGGGACGGTCGCGTTGCAAGTAAGTAGCAAGTACTTGGACTCTTGTGACATTGGGCAATTTTGCTCTTAGTCACTTTAAGTCTTCGGAAAATTCACAACGAGCCTCTCAACAACATGTTGTAGGGCTCGTTTTAATTTTGGTAGAATGTGTATGGATAGTAGATCATGTGTGTATGGCTACGGTTATGCGCGATCGAATTCTGCGGAGACATCTGTCGGAATGACAACGGATATGTCTTTTGTCAGCGCGCGGTGTTTGTCCGCCACATTTCTATTGCTACTTGGTGCGAAGAACTATGGAATTTTAGATTCCGCATAAGATTCAACTCGGAGAGTATTCAAGGAGTGGTGATGCAGGCGGTTTTTCGCATGTTCGCAGTGAACGACGATGGCAACCGGAACTATCCGTATCTCGACAACGACGGCAAGCGTTGGAACGGCAACTGGAACTGGATCGACAATGACTTCAACCGGAACGGTCGCGTTGCAAGCAACTGGTGGTAGAAATTTCTAGGCACGCTCGGCGGGTTTACTTATTTGTCTTATCCATCCGCCGAGCATTTTGCCGATTTCCTCGAGCTGTTCCGAGAGTGTAATGTATTTTTTATTATCGAGTGATTTTATTTCCCAGAGAATTTGCAGAAAAAACTTGGCGAGATCCAGCTTGCCGCCAGCCCGTTCTAGATACACCAGTTTTTTCTCTTTGGCGAGATATCGTGCGATAAAAACTGCCTCGATTGTGTCTATGAGAAGCCCGTCAATCTTTTGCCCCAGTGTGTAACGGGCGGTTTTCGGAATATGCGGCAGAAATTCGTGCCAGATTTTGTACGCAGCCACAAGGCGCTGGATGATGGGCAAGTTAGGGTGTCGGGGGGGGGTTATAGGAAAAGAATTTTGCATGAGAAATGTGTTCAAGATGAGTTTAGAGAACATAGTCGGAATGGAAAACCTGCTTGGCGCATGGAAAGAATTTTCGCGCGGGAAACGCGACAAGGCAGACGTTGATGAATTTTCAGTGCGGCTTATGGAGAATTTATTCGCCCTTCATGCCGATGTGATAAATCTAACCTACCGGCACGGTGGTTATCAAGCGTTCAAGATTTCGGACCCAAAGCCACGCGACATTCATAAGGCGAGCGTGCGCGACCGCGTGTTGCACCACGCCTTGTATCGAGTCCTCTATCCATTTTTCGAGCGGACGTTTATCGCAGATTCTTTTTCATGCCGATTTGGCAGGGGGACACACCGAGCGCTCAATCAGTTCCGCGTTTTTAGCAGGAAGGCAGGCAAGAATAATACCCGGACGTGCTGGGTTCTGAAATGCGATGTTCGGAAATTCTTTGCGTCAATAAATCATGCCGTTCTTCTCGCCATTCTCCGGCGATATGTAGCCGATAAAGATGTTTTATGGCTGCTCGGAGAAATAATCGGTAGTTTTTATTCAACTGCGGTGGGTATTGGTTTGCCTCTCGGAAATCTGACCTCCCAACTTTTGGTGAATGTATACATGAACGAGTTCGATCAATTTGTGAAACATTGGTTGAACGTGAAGTATTATCTTCGGTATGCAGACGATTTTGTGATTATATCTGAGGATCGTGCGCGACTGGAAAATCTTTTACCCCACGGCCGCGATTTTTTGCGCGAGCAGTTGAAGCTCGACTTGCATCCCGACAAAGTTTTTATACAGACACTTGCTTCCGGCGTGGATTTTTTGGGATGGGTACATTTTCCCGACCATCGGGTATTGCGAACCGCGACAAAACGTAGAATGTTTAAGAAACTTGAAAATGCTTCGAAAGCAGAAACAATTCATTCATATCTGGGTTTGCTGAAACACGGAAATGCGTATAAACTTCGCAGGAAAATAGAAGAAATTAGTAATATTGATTTATGAATAGAATTTATCTTGATTATGCCGCTACGACACCCGTGGATCCACGTGTGGTTCGCGCAATGAAGCCTTATTTTTCAGATGTGTTTGGGAATCCAAGCTCTTTGCATTATTTTGGCCAGCAGGCGCTCGCCGCTCTCGATGCTTCCCGTGAGGCAGTAGCAGATGCTCTTCATGCCGACTTCCGCGAAATTATTTTCACCGGTTCGGCGACGGAGTCGAATAATCTTGCATTGCGTGGAACGATAAGGAGCGCAATGCAAGATCAAAAATTTAAACCTAGGATAATCATTTCGGCGATTGAGCATGAGTCAGTGCGGGAGACCGCGCGCGATCTCGAACGCGATGGAGCCGAGATCGTGGAAATTCCTGTTGATCGGCATGGTTTTGCGGATTTGAAAAAGTTGGAGGCGGCCCTGAATGAGCGAACGGTTTTGGTTTCAATTATCTACGCGAATAATGAAATTGGAACGGTGCAGCCCATCGCAGAAATTTCGAAGGTAATTCGAAATTTCTGCGATGGGCCAAGGGTCAAGGGCCAAGTGTCAAGGTTTCCGCTTTTCCACACCGACGCTGTGCAGGCATTCCAGTTTTTGCCTTGCGTTCCGTCCGAACTCGGCGTTGACCTGATGACAATTTCAGCTCATAAGATTTATGGGCCAAAGGGGATAGGGGCGTTGTACGCGCGGGTTACGGGTCACGGATCACGGATCACGTCGAGCGGATTAAAAAAAATTTCTTCCTTGACTCATGACCCTTGTTCCTTGACCCCTACAATAACCGGCGGTGGGCAGGAATTTGGGTTGCGGTCCGGCACGGAAAATGTTCCTTCTGTTATTGGATTCGCAAAAGCTGTTCAGATTGTTTCTTCCGCGCGGGATCGCGAGTGCGCGAGAATTTTGAAAATTAGGGACTACTTTTGGAAAAAATTGAAAGGAATAGCTCCTCGGGCAGAGCTTAATAGTGGTATCAAGTATCAAGTGTCAGGCGTCAGGGAAGAAAAGAGGGAGATTTTTTCCCTTCCGAATATTTTGAACGTATATTTCCCAGAGACTAACGCGGAACACCTTATCACAAAACTGGATCTTCTCGGCGTGGCAGTTTCCTCCGGATCCGCGTGTCATACGAGAGCGTCTCAATCGTCTCATGTACTTGAAGCCCTCGGGTTTTCCAAAGAACACGCTCGACAGTGCATCCGCTTCAGTTTTGGGCGGCCGACTACGCAGGCTCATATCGCCGCAGCTCTTAAAAAAATCAAAAATAATATTAAAATATTGAAGTCTTGCAAGTAGTAGCCAGAGCCATATAATCAAAAAAATGACCCATTCAACAAGTTCAGGGTCATCCTGAGTGAATCGAACGGATGAAAAACCAAACGAGCAGAAAAATTTTAATCGCGGTTGCGGCTTTCGCCTTGATTTTCTTTGCATTCCGCATACTTACGCCCGCGCCCGTCCACGCTGATGTTTTGGATTTCCTGAAGGGACTAATCGCTCCGCTTTTCGGCGGGCATACTACAAACACATCTCCAGCGCCTTCCAGTATTCCTCGGATAGAGGTGAACCAGCCTCCAATTTCCCTTTATAAACCAGCCATCGACTATGAAAAAGCAGTTGTTGCGGCAGTTAAAAAAGCGTCGCAGGCGGTTGTCTCGATCACGGTTTCAAAAAACGTTCCTATCATTGAGAATTGTCCATCAAATCCGTTTTCAGACCTTCCGCCAGAATTCCGGCGGTTTTTCGGGGATGATTTCCCGCAATTTTCCGTGCCGTGCGAGAAGGGCAGCAAGCTTCAGGAAGTTGGAGGCGGAAGCGGCTTCATTATTTCCTCGGACGGCTTGATTCTTACCAATAAACACGTTGTCGCCGATTCAAGCGCGTCATATACGGTGTTTACAAATGATGGGAAAAAATACGACGCGAAAGTGCTTGCTAAAGATCCGATGCAGGATTTGGCAGTAATAAAGATTAGTGCGGCGGGCCTCACTGCTGTTGAACTCGGAGATTCCGATGAAGTTGAGCTTGGGCAGACGGCAATCGCGATCGGGAATTCGCTTGGGGAGTTTCGCAACACTGTTTCGGTCGGCGTTATTTCCGGCTTATCTAGAAGCGTCACGGCTTCCGGCGTCGGCATTGGCCAGGAGACGATAGAGGGGGTTATCCAAACAGACGCAGCAATCAATCCGGGGAATTCCGGCGGACCGCTTTTGAATCTCAGGGGCGAGGTAATCGGAATCAATACGGCCGTTGCCTTGGGCGCGCAGAATATCGGTTTCGCAATTCCTATTAATGCCGCGAAGCGCGATATTAATTCGGTCAAGAAGACCGGCGATATTGAAGTGCCGTTTTTAGGCGTCAGATATTTAATACTTACTCCCGATGTCGCAAAAAAACAGAAACTTCCGGTTGATTATGGCGCCTTGGTGCGAGGGTCTGATGATGGGCCGGCGGTTACTCCCGGTTCTCCGGCCGACGTGGCCGGCATTGTTGCAGAGGACATCATTCTTGAATTAAATGGAAAGAAAATAAACAAAGACTATCCGCTAGGCGCCGCTATCTCGCGTTTTAACGTAGGCGAAAGCGTTGCTGTGAAAATTAGGCGAGGCGAAAAAGATCTTATTCTCAATGTTGTTCTTGCGAAACGGCCAAAAGCCGAAGAGTGAAGTATGAGGTGCTGCGCGTGTCCGGCGGGAAAATATTTCTCCACTTCCATTTTATGGTTCCTACGGGGTATACTGTAAATAACCATGGCAAATTTTCATCGTTTTACAATTAAAGCTCAGGAGGCATTACAAAACGCCCAGGAACTCGCCGCGAGCAAAAATCACGGCGAACTAAAGGCCCTCCATTTATTGTCCGCACTGCTTGAAGATCAGCAGTCGCTAGTGATTCCTGTTCTTTCCCGTTCTGGAGTGAATCTTGAAAAACTTGACGAACATATTGAGCTTGAATTCAATCGGATTCCAAAAATCATAGGGAGTTCAACTGTTGGGCAGTTATATCTTTCGCAAGAGCTCATGAAGGTGCTTGATCATGCCGCAAAAGTTGCGGCACAGCAGAAAGACGAATTTGTTTCCTGCGAGCACATACTTCTCGCGATTATTGATACGCCTTCTTCCGCGAAGAATATTTTGGAGCAGTTTGGGGTTCGAAGAGAGACGGCGTTTCGCATTTTAGCCCAGCTTCGCGGGTCGGTCCGCATCACGGATGAAACTCCAGAGTCGAAATTTCAGGTTCTTGAGAAATATTCGATCAATATCAGCGAGAAAGCGAAAGCGGGGAAACTCGATCCAGTAATCGGCCGAGAAGAAGAACTGCGCCGTCTCATGCAAGTTCTTTCTCGACGTACGAAAAATAATCCGGTTTTAATTGGCGAGCCGGGCGTTGGGAAAACCGCGGTGGTGGAAGGATTAGCGCAGCGAATTGCCTCTGGAGACGTGCCGGAACCCTTGAAAAATAAGCAGATTTTGATGCTTGATCTTGGCGCCCTTATCGCCGGCACAAAGTTCAGGGGAGAATTCGAGGATCGTCTTAAGGCTTTTGTAAAAGAAGTGACGAACGCTGCTGGCCAGATCATACTTTTTATTGATGAGATCCATACAATCGTCGGGGCTGGCGCCGCGGAGGGAGCCGTAGATGCCTCGAATTTGCTGAAGCCAGCGCTTGCGCGGGGCGAGCTCCATGCTATTGGCGCAACTACGATCCGTGAATATCAACGGTATATAGAGAAAGATGCCGCTCTTGAACGGAGGTTTATGCCTATTTTCGTAGAAGAGCCCACAATCGAGGATTCCATCGCAATCCTTCGAGGTCTTAAAGAAAAATATGAAATTCACCACGGTTTGCGCATTAGCGATGAAGCCATTGTTGAGGCCGTAAATCTTTCAGCTCGCTATATCACCGACCGGTTTTTGCCCGATAAGGCAGTTGATTTAATTGACGAAGCCGCCTCGGCGCGTCGCTTGGAGACGGAAAGCTTGCCTAAGGAAATTGATAAGGTACGTCGGGAAGTTACTCGCCTTGAAGTTGAACGTCAGGCGCTGGGCAAGGAAAATCCAAAATCGCCCCGGCTCAAGGAGATCGATAAGGAGATGAAAGTTCTTAAGGCGTCGAATGACGATCTTTCAGCGCGGTGGCACTCGGAAAAGTTAAAATTCGAGACGCTTCATCAGTTGCGGCAGAAGATTGATGCGTTGCGCCGCGAGGCGGAAATTGCGGAACGCGAGGGAAACCTTGAGCGCGTCGCGCAGATAATGTACGGAGAACTCCCGCAGGCGGAAAAAGATTTCCATATATTCGAAAAGAAAAATTTCGGCGGAGCCGACGCTAAAAAAGGGAAAAAAGAAGCCGAACGTTTCATAAAAGAAGCGGTTGACAAAGAAGATGTAGCCGCGGTTGTTTCCATTTGGACGGGAATTCCGCTCAGGCGGATGCTTGAATCGGAGAGCGACAAACTCGTCCGGATCGAAGATGTGCTTGGTCGGCGCGTGGTTGGGCAGGAAGAAGGCATCATGGCGGTTGCAAACGCTCTTCGGCGCGCGCGGACAGGCCTAGCTGACAGCAATAGGCCGTCCGGATCCTTCATGTTTTTGGGTCCGACAGGTGTTGGCAAGACCGAGCTTGCGATGGCGCTTTCGGAATTTATGTTTAACGACGAAAAGTCGCTTATTCGGATAGATATGTCGGAATTTATGGAACGGCATGCCACGAGCCGACTCATCGGTTCTCCTCCTGGATATGTCGGGTATGAAGAAGGGGGCCAACTTACGGAATTAATTAGACACAGGCCGTATAGCCTTATACTTTTTGACGAAATAGAAAAGGCCCATCCTGAGGTTTTTAATCTTTTGCTCCAAATTCTCGATAATGGCCGACTTACCGACGGCAAGGGCAAAGTGGTGAATTTCAAAAATTCTATCATCATCATGACTTCAAATGTCGGGAGTCAATACCTGAAGAATATGTCTCGTATTGGGTTTAGCGCTGCTGGAGGGGAGAGCGCAAAAGAAAAAGAAGACGGAGATTATCGCGACAAGGTTATGGAATCGCTTCGGGAAAGCTTTCGACCGGAGTTTTTGAATAGGATTGATGAAATTGTCATATTTAAGCCTCTCGGCAGGAGCGACATATCAAAGATTGTTGACATACAGATAGGTTTAATAGCAAAAAAGCTCCAGGCCCGGAATATCAAGATCGATGTCGGCGAAGCGGCTCGAGAATTCCTTATAAAGGAAGGGTTTAGCGCGGAATTTGGCGCACGGCCCTTGAAACGTCTTATTCAGAAAGTTATCCTTGATAAGCTGGCTGATAAGATTGTCCGCGGCGAACTCAAAGATGGTGGAAAAATTAAAGTCAATTTCAAAGCAGATTCCCTGGTCTTTAGCTCTTAGGGCATTTATTTTCGGCGCAAGCTGGTTGCTTCTTCCTTTTTGGACTTTTGTGCTTATAGCCCTTTATTTTTATCTTTTTCCGCTTTTCCAGCCGGTTAGGTTTGTCGTTCACTTCGCAATCCTTATTTTTTTTATGGCGGTGACCTCTCTAGGATTTGTTGCCGCCATTTTCTTTTCCCTCGTTTTTTATTTGCTTATAGGATTAAAGGATTTCCGTTTTATCGATCGGAGATCTGCTTATAAGACGCTTCTTTTTCTTTTTGTATTCATGTTTGCAGTCCGTTTTTATTTCTTTTTTGACATATCGCAAGAATCTTTCTCGATTTTCTACGTTCTTTTTTTTGGCGCCGTCTTTTTCTTCTTGAGCCGCGGATTCTGGGGAAATTCTACGGCATCATCAGATCTTGTTCTAAAAGACCGCTTGCGGGCTTCCCGTTTTGTCCTCGCGGTACTTTTATCTCAACTCATTCTCTTGGTCGCGGTATTGCCTCTCAATTTTCTTTATCAAACCGCAATTTTTTTTCTTTCAGCAGTCGTCCTAGTGGAGTCCGTTTTTGATTACCTGTGCGGGACACTAACCTCCCGACGACTTTTTGCTAATTTCTCAATCTTTCTTGTTTTCGTCGTTATAATTTTAGGGTCCGTTCCATGGAGCTTATAGTTTTTTGAATATCTTGGCCGAGACAAGACTTGACGATTTCTCACTTTCAGACGGTTAATAGGGTACAATAGTTATTAATCAAATGAAAGAAGTTACCAAACTTGTGCTTCCTGTCGCGGGATTGGGGAAGCGGCTTCGGCCACTCACACTTAAAACTCCCAAAAATCTTGTTAAAGTGTGCGGAAGGCCGCTTATCGAATATGTTCTTGAGGAAATACGAGAAACCAGAATTAAAGAGGTCGTGCTTATTACAAATCCTAAGCAACGGGAGCAATTTAAGCGTTATGTGCGAGGGATACAAAAAGGAAGATTTGACTGGCTAAAATTTCATATATGCACGCAACCAATTCTAGGCGGGGATGGGCACGCACTTCTTCAAGCGTACGATATACTTAAAAACGAGCCTTTCGCCGTAAGGTTTTGCGACGATATAGTCGTGAGCGATCCGCCCGTATTGAATTCACTTCTCGACATCTTTTCTTTAATTAAAGCTCCCGTGACGCTTTTACAGCGCGTATCGGATAAATTGGTGCCGCGTTTCGGGGTTGTGAAGGTGAAGCGTGTCAAGTTCTCTGGCGTTCGTAATTTGTATAAAATAGTGGATGTTGTCGAGAAACCTCCGCTTAGAGAAGCCCCCTCAAATCTCACTATTGTTGGTGGCTATGTTATAACTCCGAAAGTTCTCATGAATCTTAAAAGGATTGCCGGAACGCTGCCGCTTATTACGGACGATGCGTTGCGAATTGCCACAGCTCTTGAGATAGAGCTTATTGCAGGAGGAAGGGTGTATGGCTGGGAATTTTTTGGAACTCGTCTTGATTGCGGAACATTGGAAAATATTGCCAAAACCGAAGAATTCTTAGAGAATATGGAATAAGATTGCCGATTTCCCCGTGTCTTTGCCGAATTGCCGGATTATCATCGTATCGTTTGACGTATTTTGCCGATTTCTATATACTTGCCGAATACGCTTTTATTAGGACATGAATTCCGATAATTTCAGCCAATTTTTTTCCAAGAAGGCATATGAAATAAGTTATGCCGCGTTTAGGATCGGATCAACCTTACAACTTCAAAGTTTTGTAGAATCTTTGCTTGGGCAAGCTTTTTCACTTTTGGATTTAGCTGCGCGCGGAAGATACTCGGAGTGTAAGAGTATTGCCGAATCAATGGAGTGTTTATTGCGCCTTGGCGGGGATGCGGGTATTGTCCATCTGCGAAATGTTGAAACAATGGCACAAGAAATTAGGCAATTCAATTCGGCAATTGCCGAATATAAGAAACTGATTGGACAGCCAACGCTTGTAAATCTTGATGGGTCTTTTTCCAAAATGCCGGTTTCTTCTCCAGAAAAAAAAGAAGATTCATCGAATCTTATTTTTTCTCCAATTCTTAGCCAAGAAAGTGATTATAAGAGCTTGATGCATGAAGATTTTCAGCCGGAGCAGAAGGAGAATGTCAATATTGTCGCTAAGTCGGTAGCTCGGCAATCGGCAATTTTAGAAATAATCCGGCAAAACGGCAATTGCCGATTAAAAGACGTGCAAGATTATTTCCACGATGTTAGCGAGCGGACTATCCGTTACGACTTGCAGGATTTAGTAGAACGTGGTCTTTTAGAGCGAGTTGGTAGTGGCGGCCCTTCCACCTACTATAAAACCTATCAGATCGAGAAAAAAGACGACATTGCGCGGCAAGTTAAGTAACCTTTTCAAGTAAGTGTACGTTATAAGTTATGCTGAAGGTCGATGGTTATGCACAGACAAATAACAGGCCTTTTGCTAGAATAATACAGTTAGGTTCAGGTTCTCCGATTCATGTCGGAGGACAGTGAGTGAGGCTGAGCCAAGGAGTAGGTAAATTAGCCAATAGGGTCTAGGTTCTTTTCAGGATTCCTAACCCCCGTTTTTCTAGTGGCTAGACCCTAAACCCTACCTAAATCTGCCTCGCTCAAAAAGCGAGTTTTTGTTTTATAAATTAACTAAATTAAACCAAGATAACAAAAAATTATATACCGCTCCTCTGCTACTGATCCTCACTCGGTTGGCGGCGGGTCGAAGCGATGTATGATTTTCAGGAATTTTGAGAAAGGTCGACGACCTCAAATAATAAAAATACGGTCGATAAAAAAACAAAGTCGAAAAATTAATAACAATAAATGAATACATTCAGTAAGAAATTGATTTCAACGGCGCTTACGGCGACCACCACCGTGTGGGCGTCTGGAGCGCTTCTTCTTTTCCCGATTGCGAATGCGCAAACGACCGGCGATCTTCAAGCGCAGATAGCCGCGCTTTTGGCACAGATTCAACAGCTTCAATCGCAACTCGGAATGCAGAGCCAAAGCACGTCCTATAACTTCACCCGCAACCTCACTGTGGGCAGTACTGGAGACGATGTCAAAGCTTTGCAGCAATTCTTGAACTCGCACGGAGCGCAAGTCTCTGCGACCGGCGCGGGATCTCCTGGTAGCGAGTCAACTTATTTTGGCGCAAAAACCAAATCAGCTTTGGCTGCGTATCAGGCATCGGTTGGTATTTCTCCGGCAGCTGGGTACTTCGGTCCGATAACAAAAGCCCGCGTTAACTCGTTGGCGATAACGCAGGGCCCAGGCCCAGGCCCAGGCCCGGTAGTACCGGCTCCGGCAACTGGTTTGTCGGTTAGTTTGGCGTCGGATAATCCAGCGCCAGGTTCTCTTATCTCGAGTAGCGGAGCAGCGGCGGCACGAACGCCGGTTTTGGCGGTCAACTTGACTGCTGGAACCGCGAGCGGCGTAACCGTTTCCGAACTCAAGTTCAATAAAATTGGCGTTCTCTCTGACAGCTCCATTTCCGGAGCATATGTAGTTGAGGACGGCAAAGTTATTGCGCAATACAATTCCATTTCTAGCGGAGTTGTCGCTTTTTCTGGATTGTCGCTTAATGTCGCGGCGGGTCAGACAAGAAAGGTATGGCTTGCCATTGACGTGGCGACTGGCCTTTCGGCTGGCAATACAGTTGGCTTCGGCGTTTCTTCCGCTTCCAATGTGACGGCATGGGATGCGAGCAATGCTTTAATTGCCGCAGCTGGCAGTTTCCCGCTAAACGGCAATACATTCACAGTAACGTCTGTGTCCAACCCAAGCTTGGCGACCCTTGTTACTGCTTCATCCTCAATCGGATCAAGCGTAACAGCGGGAACCAACAATAACTTGGTTGGTGCATGGAGTTTCACCGTGGGCAACAGCAAAGTTAAACTTTCATCACTCAACTTCCGCGTCATCGGATCGGCAACGAAAACCGACATCCGAAACGTGAAGTTGACGGTTAATGGAACTCAAGTTGGAAATACATTAGCGCAGGTTGATCCATCGGGTAACGCATACTTCGATATGACGGCGAATCCGGGTATCTTGAACACCGGTGCGAACAATATCCAGGTATGGGCGGATATCATGGGATCACCAAGCTATACCTTCCAATTCGAGATCTTGAACTCGTACGATATCTTGGCGATCGATTCGCAATATAACGTTCCGGTCTCCCCGACCGTTGTAGGCGGAGTCGGTACGCAGGTAACGATCCTTGCGGGAACCATCACGGTTTCGCAGGCGTCGAATACCCCGACTGGCAACATTGCTCCGGGGCAATCTGGAGTTGTACTTGCGAAATTCACTATCTATGCCGCTGGCGAGGCGGTGAAAGTGAAATGGTTGGGAGTTGGTCTTAATTTGACCAATGCTTCTTCCCAGCTCACGATGGACAGCCAATTCTCGAATTTGGTCTTGGTTGATGATGCGGGAGGTCAGGTTGGTACAACGATCAATACGCTCACAACGAGCGTGACGTGTACCGATACGGCATTCGCTAACTCAACTTCGAGTTACAGGAATTGTTTTGGTAACAGTTCTTCGCCGATCAACTATATAGTTCCGGCGAATACGACTCGCGTTTTGTCCTTGATTGCTGATGTCAAGTCAACTGCAAGCTTCACAAACGTGACCGGTATCTTGACTGGCAACACCAGCAACTTACAAGGGCTCACGTCCGCATCCACCGCTTCAAGCGGATCGGTTAACGGAAGCGCGCTTACGCTTGCCGCGACAAGCTTGACGCTCGCGAGGAATAGCTCGATCGGTACGGTAACTCAATCCGGCGGCGCGTCGAACCGAAGAATTGGCTCATACGCATTCACGGCTTCTTCGGCTGAAGGAGTTCGGATAAACAATCTGAACATTCAGTCGAACGGCAACAACGTATGGAATAACTTAAAAGTGATGGTTGGTTCCGCGCAATTCGGAACTACGCAAGGAAGCGTGGCTTCCGGAACCGTCTACTCGTTCTCGGGTACTCCATTTACAGTTGCCGCGGGTGCGACGACCTATGTTGATATCTATGCCGATACGATTTCCGGTTCGACGGGAACCATTAATCCGGCAACGATAGTCACGGGATGTTCGGCAAGCGGACTTGTGTCTCTCACTTCGATCAGCTGCAGCTCTACGAATGGCCAGGCGATCGTTTTCGCCGGACAGCCGACGATTACGGTTTCAGCCGATTCCGGACAAGCTCCTTCTGATCAGCTCGTGATGGGCTCAGCGGGTAATTCCCTTGCAACTTTCAGGTTTACAGAAACTTCGAACGTTGAAGACGTAAAGATCACCGATTTGAACGTCTTCCAGAGCAGCGGAACGTCAACAGTAAAAGCTGCTTTCGGCAATTTGAGCTTGTACAGCGGTTCTACGCTTGTCGGAACTGCTGGTTCTGCTAATACATCTGCCAATACTCACGCCAATGCGAGCACATCTGCAACTGGCGCGGCGGGTTATTACTACCAGTTCCACTTCGCGACCCCAGTGGTTGTGCCTCAAGCCAATTCATTGCTTTTGGTCTTGAAGGGCGATGTATCCTCGTACTCTTCATCGGGTGCGACGGATAACACAACGCATGTCTTCAGGATTGCGACGTCAACGGATTCGGTTAACGACGCAGTTGCGGAGGTGGTAGTTGCTTTAGGCAGCACCTCCAACGCATCCTCTGCCATAACCTTGTCTTCTGCGAACAGCAATACTATGACAGCGCTTCGCAGCAACATCGTGTTCAGCTCGGCACCGCTTGGCGTGGCCTCCGGTCGCGCTAAATCGGCCAGCGATAACCTTGCGACCTTGACGTTTGCTGCGTCGAGCGCGGGTGATGTTGCTATCAACAGCGTCGTTGTGCAGTTCGCGGGCACCGCCCCGTCAATCGTTACATTCCTCGACGGAGTGTCGCTCCTTGACGAGAACGGCAACACATTAGGAACTGCTAACACCACTTCTTCTGTGTGTGATCCCGGAGTTAGCGCGTGTACGAAGACCTTTAACCTTGGCGTGACCACTGCCGGTCAGACCATCAGCAAGAGCACTTCGCGGACATGGACGCTCCGAATTGACTCGACAGCGACCAAAGCTGCTACGGCAAGCATTGCACAGACTCTTACCGCCACAATCAATGCGATAACATCCATACGGTTTACGGATGCGCTTGATGGCGCGGCGTCAACTGCTCTTAGTCTGCCAAGCAAAGTCGTTGTCCCGATCAACCTCAACTCCGTAACCTTCAGCGTCGGCACATAGTCTGAGCGACTATATATTCGTGGCAATATCTTGAGTGTTGCCTGAACCAAACCCCCTTCGATTTCGGTCGGAGGGGGTTTTTGGTTTGTATTTATGCTTCGTGTATCATTAGACCCATGAAGCGCTCATATCTTTTAAGCGCCGCACAGGCTTTGATTTTTATAGTTCTTATCGGAACACCGCTTTTTTATTTAAAACAAGGCGTATATCCATATATTTTTTCAAAGACGCTTTTTTTTCAGTTTGTAGTTGAAATTTTGTTCGTCGTATGGCTCACGCTTGCGATTTTGGATCCGCGGTATAGGCCGAAAAGAACGCCTTTGCTCTTGGCTGGCGCCGGATTTTTGGGAGTTTTGATAATCACTTCACTTTTAGGCGTTGATTTCCATAGGAGTTTTTGGTCAACCTATGAACGAATGCTCGGCATTTTCACGTTATTACACCTTGCCGCATTTGCACTCGTTCTCTCTTCGCTGCACAAAGAAATTCCGTGGAAAAAGATTTTATATGCGTCGCTCGCTACCGCGGCGCTTGTGAGCTTACTCGCCATCTTTCAGAAGAAAATACCCAACCTTCTGCTTGTAGAGCCGGGCATTTTAGGACGTCCTGGCTCAACATTCGGGAATCCGACATTCATGGCCGGTTATTTGTCGTTCAACATTCTTATAGGGCTCTACTTACTTTTAGATACACTCCGCGTTTCTAAAAAACTTGGGTTGCGCAGTATTGATCGAAACATAAACGGCCTTTTGCATGTTATGCGGGGAAGTATTGCCGTGTTTGTACTTCTCTGCTTCACAGCTCTTTTTTTCTCGGAAACTCGCGGAGATATCCTTGGTTTAGGATTTGGGTTTTTCGCGCTTCTTTGCGTTTTTGCGTTCCGTCCGCCAGATGTAAATGGAATACTATCATCCAGGCGTTTGTATGCCGGTTTACTTCTTTTCTTATTTTTGTTCGGATCGTTTTTTTGGTTTACGCGGCAGAATAGTTTCTGGGAGAGAGTCCCAGGACTTAATCGCTTTAGAGACGTTTCGCTTTCCATATCTGAATCCGATACCTCGCTTCTTCCTAGGCTTATCGCTCTCAAGGCCGCGTGGAAAGGATTTGTTGATCGGCCGGTTCTCGGATGGGGATGGGAAAATTTTAATGTGCCGTACAATAAATATTATGACCCGCGCGCTCTGGAATTAAACTATCAGGAAACTAGGTTTGATAAACCCCATAATTTTGTTTTAGAAGATTTAGTTTCCGGCGGCGTTCTATTGCTTCTTGCGCGGATCGCTTTTTTCTTGGTTTTTGCGTGGCAGGCGATTAAGACCAAAAATCTTTTCGGTCGGTTTGCCGTGGCTGCCGCTTGCGGATTTATAGTGAGAGATCTATTCGTATTCGACACCATCGGTCCGACGCTTATGTTTTATACATTTCTGGCGTTCGTTGACGGAGAATATAGAGAGCGATATTTAATAGCAAAACATTCTGTTTATGGCGACAGCAAACAGAGCGGTCAGCAAGGCGTTTTTTCTCCATATTTTTTGGCAATCATCGGGGTCGGAATTGTTTTGGCATATATGCTTAACATTCCCAGTATGAAAGCCTCGTATTATGAATTTTTTGGTTTTAAGAAATTCCGCAGCAATCCTACATTAGGGATTGCAAATTTCGATAAGGCGCTTGCGGAGCGGAGTCCTTACAAGTGGAATTTCGCGCGGGATTTCGCCGCGGCAGTTTCGGAGGCATATTTCTATAATCCGGGGGCGGTTAAAAAAGAGGATGCGATTCGAGCGATACGCGAGATGAAGCAAGTTGCGATGGAACATCCGCAGGATGCTTATAATCACTATGCGCTTGTCGATATGTACAACCAGACGTCGGATGCGGATCCAGATGCGTTTCTTGCCGCGGCAGAACGCGAATCAAGCATTGCACTTAAACTTTCTCCCAACCGACAGGAAGTATATTTTTCGATGGCGAAGACAAAATCAATCCGCGGTGATTACGAGGGGGCTATAAAGATTCTAAAAGTTGCGCTCGATCTCGATCCTAAGGTTGCAGACTCCCATTTCTATTATGGTCTTCTCCTTTCGGCGAATAAAGATTCCGCTGGAGGGTATGCCGAGCTTAAGAAGGCTATCGAACTCGGTAAGCAATGGAAAAACTATTACGAGCCGCGGACTGTCGCCGACTATTTTGCAGACGCGGGGCATATCGAGGAGGCGATAGATATGTACAAGACGGTATTGGGCATGGCGCCTGATGATCTTGAAACAAAGTTGAAGATCGGAATCGCGTATTTTTACATTGGGGATTATCAGATCGCAAAAGGGTATTTGAGCGAGGTTGCGCTCAAATTTGATTTTGCAAAGAGCCCCTCCTACGGTTCTTTGAAGCCGATTTTGGACCAGCTGGGAATTAAGACCGGTCCGTAGTTCTTTGCGCGGCAATGCATTAGAATAAATAGAATATGCTTATTTCTTCCTTGCCCGCAAATGTCGATTTAGATAAGAAATTAGATACAACAGACTCGTTGAGCAGAATAAAAATTTTAACTCGTTGTCTTGCGCCAATAGCGGTATTTTTTTTAATTTTTCGAACTGGTACGTCTATAAAAGTATTCGATCTCCTCGCTGCGATAATCGGGGTGTTTCTCGCGGTGGATGGCGAGGCGCGTCTTCTCTTTAGGAACGTATGGCAGCATTTCCGTCCGTATGTATATTATTTTTTAGCATTAGTTGCCTTGATCGCTGTGGCGCAAGCTCTAATGTATGCTGGTCCGGGCACGAGCGTTATCAGCGCCGAAACCGCGGTGAATTTCGCGCGGGTAATTTTTAACTCATACGTCTTTTTTCTCGCTGCGTTTCTCATCTGCTACGACAAAAAGTTACTTATGCTGGTCTGCGCGGCGATTTTTATTTCTCCCGCAGTCGTCCTTCCCGCGTATTGGGATTTAAGCCCGGATGCGTATATAAGCGGCGGTCGCCTTACCGGGTTTCTGCAGACGCCAATCCTATTCGGTTTTTGGATGGCAATCGTCTTTATTGTCGGCATAGGTCTTATGTTGGCGGCACGAACGCAGTGGTTAAAAATCATTACCGCCGCATGGCTCATTATCATTGCTAATTTTATTATGTGGGCTGGTTCGCGCGCTTCTTGGATTGCGTTGGCGCTTGCCCTAATTTTGTGTTTCATTTTTTATATACAGAGGAGAAAGTGGTTTAAGATTAAGCAACTTGTTGTGATTTGCATTGTAGCTGGCCTCGGCGGCTATCTGCTTATACCAAACGACGGGCTAAAAATGAAGCCATTTATTGCAGACAGAGCTGCAAACCTCGCAATCAGCGTAGTCACGCTCAGCCCATCTGCCATTCAAGCGCAATCTCATAGTTATGGCTGGCCGGTTTTTCTTAAATCTATTTTCAAGACCCCGCAGGGCGTTGGTTTTGGTTATCCTATTAGCAGCAAAATCGGAACCAATAACTCTTTTTTGGAAGTGGCATTATACGGAGGAATAGGAGCATCAATAATATTCTTTGCGATTCTAGCCAATTTATTTGGCGCGGTAATCCGAGCTATAAGAAACCTTTGTGATTCGAGCATGTTTGATGTAAAAGTAGCATGGTTACTGGTCTCGGTCATAGTTGCCGTAGACATTTTTTTCACCAACGCTTTTTTATGGAGGCATGCGTGGTTTGCTTTTGGCATGGTATTCGGAATTTCTCTGGCGGAGCAGCGTGGAGTCGATGATTTATCTCTCTTAGCCAAGAAATCCGAAGACAAAAGCCGTTCTCTATAGACTTTGAATTTTCCCTTGTATTTGCTATACTTTATCTACGCACATAAAAGGTCGAGTAAGATGCATATTTTTAAACATACACAATGACTAAAGATGGATTAGTTGAAGCCGTGATGAAGGAAGCCAGCATTGAGACAAAGGCAGCCGCGCAGCGGATTGTTGAGTCTGTGCTTGATGTTATCACAAAGACTTTGAGTCGCGGCGAAGATGTTGCTATTACAGGCTTCGGAACGTTTATGGTGGTAAAGCGGGCAGCACGCCAGGGCAGGAATCCGAAGACTGGAGAAACCATCCAGATCGGCGCTTCCACAAAACCGAAGTTTAAGGCAGGCAAAGGATTGAAGGACGCTGTAAAATAGCAGGAACTTTCTACATAGCTAAAAACCCGTCGAGTTTATCTCGATGGGTTTTTAGCTGCCTGCGTTTTACCGCAGCCCCAGAAAGCCACACAGAGAAATCACCTTTCTTTCGACTGTTGTATCTTCGACGTGAGTTCGTTTATTTCTACTACAAGGTCGTAAAGTATTTTATATGTTTCAGACAGAGATTCTAGAGAGAGTTTTATTGATGTAAGTGTTTCTTCCGGGGAGTCAAGGTTCTCAAGGCCGCGTTTCGCATTTTGATTTTCAGTTAACGCGGCGCGAAAGATGCTGCTTGCTTTATTCCATTTTACTTGAATCGACTCGTTTTCTATCAACTTAAGAATTGCTACGGCACCGCTAATTTGATCCAGTCTATTTTGAGCTGCGCGAAAGAGGTTTTGATTTTCTGACCATACAATGAAATTCGAAGCTGTTTTTGCGATGGGGACATAATTTCCTCTGCGCCAGACGAGAAGGTCTTTTGAGAAATAACGACTTCCCTCAAGCCCAAGATTGGGTACTTTTGTAAGCTGGAGTTTGTAGTATTCTATTGAGTTTTCGAGAAGGCTTGAAATCTTAAACCAAATTCTTTCTGGTCCAGCGCTGCCAAGTTTATCAACGTCTGTTTTAAGCGCAGATGCTTCTTCGATAGCGCACGCGAGCGTATTCGAGATAAGGTCTTTTCGCAGGATAAGCTCTTTTTGTATCTTTTGATGATAATCCTGCGAATCATCGGCAGATGACAGCGCCTCAAATTTAGATTGATTTAATGAGCATTCTTTTGCATGCGCCGCCGAAACTCCAATTCCCATAAGCGCGAAAAAGAAAAAGGCGCTTCCCATCAATATTTTTTTTAAATTCATTGAAACGGTAATAACCTCTTATTCCGCGAGTTTTTCCAGTGCCTCATCGATTGAAAGCGTTCCGTTGCTCGCAGATGACGTAGCACGCGTGCTCGGCGTTTCTTCCGGTTGTCGATTTGAGGAATTTTCAGCCCAGATTTTTCCCGGCGCGTTCTTCGATTCCATGGAAGGCGCCGTTGATTCAGCAGCGCCAGTAATTTCGTCGTAGTTTAAGTTTGTAAGCTGTATTTGAATGTCTACGGCCTGCGCTTCTGCCTTAAGGCCGGTGGTGTCTAAATTTGAAAGCTTTAGAGGCAAGAGAAATCTCCACGCCGAAAACCCTCCGAATATCGTGATTATTAAAATTCCGGCAAGCGCGAAAGAAGTTCCCAATTCGACATTTTTTAAAATGACATCCCACACACTTCTTCGTTTTTGAGTTCCAATAATCACAACTCGCGATCGTTCCGTAAATCGTTTATCCGCCTCTATTTTTTGCAGTTTTTTGAGTTGTTTGATTATATCTTCCATTTTCTAGTATTTAACATTCTCGCCCAGCATTTTTTGTATTTCTTTGATTGCCCGATGCTGGAGGAGTTTTATCGCCCCCTCACTCTTGTCGAGAGCTAGCGCCGTTTCTCGGATCGGCAGATCTTCGACAAAGCGCATGATAATCACGTCTTGATATTCTGGTTTCAACTTCCTGATCGCGTTTTTTACTCGTTCAACTTCCAGCTTTTCCAGGAGATCGCTATTAAGCGAATGTTCTACCGGTGCTTTTTCAGGATCTGTGTCGTCAATGCTTTCTGTTACCTTTTTCGTCCGGTAATAATCAACGACATGATTTCGGGCTATCCTATAGAGCCAACTCGAGAAGGGAAATCCCAAATCTTGGTATGACTCAATGCTTTGCCATGCTTTTAAAAAAACCTGGTGGGTAAGATCCTCGGCCTCCTCACGGTGGCTCACCTTAACCAATGCAAACCGATATATTTTCGGTTGGTAGTGATCGTAGAGCAAACCAAAGGCCGAGGAATCTCCCCTGACGGCGCGCTTTATAATGTGTACTTCGCCATCTAACATAGAAAACGTAATAGGGTGTAATTAGTTACTTGTTTTTTCTCTGGGACAAGATTTATCGTACGTTTTTGGGAGGGGATAGTCAAAATATGCTCCAGTTCTTGCTTTTTGAGAACCGCCGGTTCGCTTGCTCCAGCAGCAACGGAAAAGCCGCAGAGTAAGCAAAGTAATAAGCGTACCGTTTTTTGAGCTACTTGAAAAAGTCTAATTGTGGAGCGGGATACGAGAATCGAACTCGCGCCTCGACATTGGCAATGTCGTGTACTACCACTATACTAATCCCGCCGTAGGCTTGATTGTAGCAACTGATTGCTTGCAAGGTCAATCCAAACAGCAACCTTTTCTTTTAGTTGCCGACCTCCGCACGTTATCATGCATATTCCGTTTGAGAGTCTTTTTGTAGGATGATGTCCTTTTATGAATTGTGTTTTATAAAATTGGGATTCCGATATTCCCATTGTTTTTTCCCAAAATCGTAGACATTCTTTTTCTGAAAGATCGGGATATAAAATAACAGTTGCTCGTAGATTTTCGATCGGCACGCGCAATATTTTTGTTAAAAACCTTATATAGAGGGCAATCATTTTTGGATTTGTATTCGTTAGCCTGAAAGGATTTTCTATTTTACTGTCACCTTCGGCCCAATAAAGCATTAGACCTGCGATGAAAAGTGGATTTTGTACCAGCGTGGGGAAAAGTTTCCGTCCTTCATTTCGTGCCGATTCGCGCCACTTTTCCCATCGGATTTTATTTATTTCCCCCAACCTTATCATCCTTTTCCTGGAAATTTCAGCTGCACGTCTTGTAAGAAGTTGTTTTGTCTTTTGAGAGAGTGGGTCGTGTCTAAACCACTCGGCGAGAGTGCTTTTGGAAATTCCGAGCTTTTTGCTGATTTCGCTATAGCTTTTATCGCTTCTTCTAAGTTTTATTGCGAGTGCTTTATCTTTCCTCATTTTATAATAATCCAGAATTCCAACTATATCCTAGATTATTATATCATACTGGTTCGGTTTCAATAATTCGGCGGTGGGCCGCTTGGGCCTATAATAGTAGGCTGGCCAGTTGGGCCTTTGAAGTTAGTTGGAATAAATTTACCTGTTGACGATCCGGATGTGTTATTGGTCCCGTCACGAACTGTCGTTCTCGTCGGATTATTTGGAGATACGTTTATCGTCGAAGCGCCCGATGGCTGTGAAGAAAAAGAATTCGAAATTTGCATTTTCATGCCGACATAAAAAAATACGAAAAGCGCGGCACAGATGATTACAAAAAGTACCAGCAAAAAATTAATTGGCTTCATTTAAATCAATTTTCCTGGTGCCCCCGCGAGGAATTGAACCTCGATTGCAAGATCCGCAATCTTGCGTCCTATCCGTTGAACGACGAGGGCGTGACTTAACTATATACTAAAATTAAAACCCTATAAATTTTTCAATCGTGTCGATGAGCGACGGTTCGTGGTTTATTTCCGCAACGCGTTCCGAAAGAAACGATTGTATTTCAGGGAAACGATTTTTGGGAGCCGCAATTTTCACTGGCCGGCGCAGGTGCTTATGAAACCTAAAAACAATGTTCTCAAAATCACCTTCATCAGAGCTGTAAAAAGAGAATGTTTCTATGTCCCCGTAAGAATAGAATTTTTTATTCTGAATGAACAATCCTTTTTCGGTAAGCCGGAAATTGAATATTGCCGGCTGCTGGTTTGCCCACGCGAGTATTAGAATTTCCGCGACCAATACAAAAAAGCCAAAGAGGAAATTTTTTTGCCATGCGGCAAATCCTATGCATACGACAGCGACAATGATGGAGATCCAATACCACGAGATATCCTTATGCCTATATTCGAATTCAGGAGCTTCCCACGCTATTTCTTGCGGGTCGTGTTCGGCCATGTGTTCATAATAAAAGAATCAACCTTTAATGTAAATGATATTTGATTTCAATCATTCAAGCTTTTGCGATAACGAGAGCGAGAATGTGTTTTACCCCGACACGTTTTAATTCTTTTGCGGCTGCGAGGATAGTGGCCCCAGAAGTAGTCACGTCGTCTATGAGTACAACCATTTTTTTGTCTATCAGCGGTTTTTCGTTTATAACCGAGAAACACTCACGCACGTTCCGAAGCCGTTCGGCGATATTTCCGGTTTCACTTTGAGGCACCGTATCTCGCGTGCGGACTAAGCAGTCTAATGCGAGATCAAATTCATAACGATCTGCAAAAACGCGCGCGATAATCTCCGACTGATTAAACCCTCGAACTCTTTCGCGTTTTTTAGAAAGAGGAATAGGTATCACGACGGCGCCATCTTTTTTGTCTATGTCGAATTCTTGTAGTTTGGCGACGGAATCCACGTAATGTACTAGTAATTTTCCAAGAGCCTCGCCCGACTTTTTCAAAAATCGGAATTTTAGTCCGTGTATCATATTTTTGACAGCGCCGTTTTCGTAGTTAGCCGCCGCCCCCAATAGGTACGGAGCGCTTTTGTGGCACACTTTTTTTCCTTCCGGGAGGCGAGCCCTGCATTGTCCGCAGAAGAGCGTTTTATTCAGGTCAATATTCCCAAAACACTCGGCGCATATGACGCTTCGCCCCTCGGTTTGTTTTTCGCAGTTGATGCAGCGAGAAGGAAATAATATGTTAATAAAGCTCTCTGTATTCATCCTTATGTGTCATAGAAATAGTATGAAACAAAGAGTATTTTGTATAGGTTTTATACCCAAGACGGGGTATAATGAACCGAAATGGCAGATATTTTCAAGTTTTTTAAAAACAATCTAAGTCTAAACTCTTCATATCTTGGTGTTGATATAGGAACTACTTCTATAAAAGTCGTTGAGGTGGAACGCGGGGGAAAACTTCCGCGAGTTATAAATTACGGTTTTTTGGAATCAGGAGGATATCTTGCGCGCGCAAATCAAGCGCTCCAGACAAGCACGCTGAAGCTTTTTGAGAAGGAGGTGGTGGAATTTTTGCGCCTGATTTTGCGGGAAATGAAGACTCGGTCCACGGAAGCCGTCGCGTCACTCCCAGTATTTTCGGCTTTCACGACCGTGCTAGATTTTCCGGACATGAGTCCCGCTGACATAGAGAAGGCGATACCATTCCAGGCTAAGCAATACGTTCCAGTGTCGCTTTCTGAAGTTGCTCTTGATTGGATGAAGGTCGGAGAGTTTTCCGATGAGCGCGGGTTTAAGCATATTCAAGTTCTTATGGTGTCCGTTCCGCAGGAGCAGATTAAAAAGTATCAAAAGATTTTCAAATTGGCCGGTTTAAAGCTTAGCGCGCTGGAACTTGAGAGCTTGAGTCTTTCGCGGATTTTCGGAGGCGATGATCCAACTCCAACCGTCATCGTTGACATCGGAAGCCGTTCGACGAATGTTGCTTTTTTGGAGCAAGGGCAATTCAGGTTTAATACCCAGAGCGATTTTGCCGGGGCATCGCTTACCCAGGCTTTGGCTACTGGTCTTGGAATAACTTCTCTTCGAGCTGAGGAGTTAAAAAAAGAGCGTGGTATTAACGGCGTTGGTCCTGGTTTCGAATTATCAACGATAATGCTTCCATTTTTGGATGCCATAATCGGAGAAGTTAAGAATTCTATTTTTAAATATCAAAATCAATTTCCTCAAGCCCGAAAAATCGAGCGACTTATGCTTGCCGGCGGAGGAGCAAATCTTTCGGGAATCGAAACTTATTTTGGGAAAGAGTTTAATTTTCCAATTGTAAAGGCAGCGCCTTTCGCGCAATTTGAGTGCCACCCAAATATGACCCCGATGTTGTCAGAACTTAATCCGCTCATGAGCGTTGCGCTTGGCCTTGCATTGCAGCGATTTAAAAAATAAGGCTCGTCGTTTAATAGTTATTTTCTATTTTATTTCCTGCGGGGTATACTATTTGAAACGGCAATCAAAGATAAATCATGCCTCTTCCTCAAAAAGTTGTTGAACAATTAGGACGAGAGCCTCCAAGAACTCCTGGCTGGTCGGGCAAGCTCCTGATGTTTTCCGGAACCATATTTTTCGTAGTCCTTTCCGTATATTTGGGGCTCGCTTTTGGCTACACTCCCTATCTCAAGGCGCAGATAGCAAAAATAAACAAGGATATTGATCAGTTTGGGCAACAAGTGTCCTCAGGGGATCAATTAAAGCTTGTTAATTTCTATTCCCAGCTTGGGAATATCAAATCTTTATTAGCTTCTCAAATTATTGGACTCCGCGCTTTTGATTGGATTGAAAAAAATACACAGGTCAATTCGTATATAAAAAATCTCACTGTTAATTTTACCGTGGGTCAAATGTCTTACAATGTTTCGACGATAACAATGGACGACGCATTACAGCAAGTATCGTGGCTTGAGAATAAGCCAGAGATAGAGAAGCTCGGAATTGGAGGAATTTCATCTTCCGGAAGCGAATGGCAGTTTAGCGTTCAGCTGTCCCTCGATAGGAATTATTTTTCGAGGTCTCATAGATTAGACAAAAATGCGACAACCACTAAATAAGAAGTAAGAAATGAAACAGACAACAAAGAGATTCTTAAGCATGATTTTGGGAGTTGTATTTTTTGTCGGATCCGTGGTTATTTACTTTCAGCTTATTAAGCCCGCATACGGCGAGACTTTTAAGCTTAAAGGCACAATGGCAAGTCTCCAGTCGTTTTTGGATAAAGAAAAGCAAGCAATTAACACAGTCAAGCAACTTATCAAGGACTACAATACCAAAAATGAAAAAATTCAGCAGACGGTTTCTTTGGTTTTGCCAGTGGAGCCGGATATCTCCGGCGCGGTGGCGCAGCTCTATGGATTATCTCAAAATAATAATTTGCAGTTTAAAAGTGTTTCTATTTCCGTTTCCGGTTTGTCCAATACATCTGTGGGAGTAAAAGAAAGAGTAAAAGAATTAGATCCTTCTAATCTTAAAGCGGCGCTTCAGCGTCCGATAGGCACGCTATCTTTATCGACTTCGCTCGTGGGTTCATATGATGATTTCAAGACGTTTCTTTCCCAATTGCAGACAAATATCCGCATATTCGACATTAAATCACTCACGATTAGCCCGATTATTGATGTGGACAAAAACAAAATCTCACAAGCGGTAGATAAATATACGTTTAACATTGCGGTTTCAGCGTATTACCAAAGTCAGTAGCCTAAGACTTTTTATGCGATTATTTCGCGTGGGAAATGTGAATATATGTACGCGTTGTTTCCTACGGTGTATAAGTTAAACTATAGTAGTGGCCGCGGGTCCGCAGAGTCACCGCGGAATTAATTATCATACTCTTTATATGGCGATAATAGTTTCCGAAGAAGGCGAGAAAAAGATTGACGTCGTGAATCTTGTGATATGGATTTCCTTGCTTGCCATTGTTGGGATTGCCGTATATTTTCTGTTCTTTAAGAAACCGCCTCTTGTTGAAGTTATTTCTCCACCAAGCTATAAAAACATAGATCCGCTCGCAAAAGCGGATCTAAGCCCGGACGAAGTTGCGAATAGTCCAGACTTCAAAGCGCTCAAACCATACGTTCCATTGCCTTCTCCGGCGAGCGTTGGGAGGCTTAATCCGTTTTTGACTCCATGACCGACCAAGATCTGTTGCAGGAAATACAAAAGGCTGGGCTTCTCGATCAAACAGTTTCCGAGAAGGTGAAGAAAGACGCTCTCTTGTCCGGGAAAAGCATCGAGGCGATTCTTATTGCCGACAGATTGGTAGACGACGTTCGCATCGCGGAGATCAAAAGTAAGATTCTCAGGGTCCCGTATAAGAAGGTTGATTCAGAATCTATTATAGAAGAATTATTAGTACTTGTGCCGGAAGAAATTGCCCGTACGTACGAGGCCATACCTATGGCGAAGAAAGAAAACTTATTGATAGTGGGGATGCTTCATCCAGATAGCCAAAAAGCGCAGGAAGCGCTCCGATTCATCGCGCGCAAAGAACGCCTCAATCTTGGAGTATACCTAATATCCTTTAGCGATTGGAAAGACGCGCTCAGGAAATATTCGCCGTACCGCAACGAGCTAGAACGCGCCGTTCATCAGCTCGATATTAAATCCGGCAAGAGCGGACAGAAAATTATTCATCTCGAAGAAGGAGGAGAGGGAGAGGAAGCGCCGATAATCAAAATCGTTGCAGACACGTTTAAGGAAGCGTTAGCGAGCAGAGCGTCGGATATTCATATCGAGCCGATGGAGCACTATCTTCGGATCCGTTTTAGGATTGACGGGGATTTGCGGGAAGTCGCGTCGCTACCCATTGAATTATCTCAACCCGTTATATCAAGGATAAAAGTCATATCAGGTTTAAAAATAGATGAGGCGAGAATTCCACAAGGGGGTCGTTTTCGGACGAGGGTTTCCGATAGGGATATAGATTTTCGTGTGGCAACCTTTCCAACTCCTTTAGGCGAGAAGGTTGCGATCCGGGTTCTTGATCCGCGCGCGGGTCTCAAGAAATTGGAAAGTCTTGGATTTAGGTATAGAAACCTCGAGGCTCTCAACTCGGCGCTTGAAAAGCCGTTTGGAATGATTCTTGCCACTGGGCCGACGGGCTCGGGAAAAACCACAACGCTCTACGCTATTCTTCAAACTATAAACAAGGAAAACGTGAATATAGTTAGCCTTGAAGATCCAGTTGAATATTTCGTCGAAGGCATAAACCAATCCCAAGTGCGTCCGGAGATCGGGTATGACTTTGCGTCCGGCCTGCGGCAGATCCTCCGGCAAGATCCGGATGTGCTTATGGTAGGCGAAATTAGGGATTCCGAGACTGCGGGGCTTGCGGTGCAAGCGGCTCTTACCGGGCACGTTGTTCTATCAACGCTGCACACGAATAATTCCGCGGGCGTAATTCCGCGGCTTATTGATATGAAAATAGAACCGTTTTTATTGCCGGTATCGCTCAATATCATGATGTCGCAGAGGTTGGTTGGCGGGCTTTGCGAGCAGTGTAAAACCTCCGATGATCCAGTCCCCGATGTTCTCGAGATTATAAAGAGGGCGATGAGCGGTTTATCGAAAGAGATTAGAGACAAATATCCAGAGCCATATAAAATTTATCATGCCCGCGGGTGCGCCAAGTGCAAAGGGAAAGGAATCATGGGCAGGATATCGCTTCACGAGGTGTTTGAGATGACTCCCGAGGTCGAGAATATTATAGTTGGCGGTCCAACATCGCAAAAGCTTTTAACAGAAGCGAAGCGGCAAGGAATGATTACGCTTCGGCAGGACGGCATCCTAAAGGCTCTTGATGGAATAGTTTCAATAGAAGAAGTGGTTCGGGAGACGCAGGAGACGTGAAAAAGTCAAAAGTCAAAGCTCAAAGGTTGATGATGCAATGGTTGCCGAAACGTGGTAGAATCAAGCTGGAAATAAAACTTTTGCCTTTTGAGATTTCACTTTTAACTTTTTTTCATGGAGGACTATAAAGAAAAACTACGAGAGCTGTTAATTATTACCGCTAAGCAAAATGCGTCGGATTTGCACATAGCCGTCGGCAGAAGGCCGACGATCAGGGTCGACGGAGTTCTTGTGGCGATTCAGAAAGAGACGATAACAACTCCGGAGGTTGCAGAAGGTCTGATTTTCGGACTCCTTGGTGGCGATCAGCGGGATCGGCTGCTTCGGGAGCGCCAGCTTGATTTTGCGTATAGTTTCGAGGATAAAGCCCGGTTCCGCGTGAACGTATATTTTCAGCGTGGATACCTTGCGGCATCGCTTCGGCTGATTCAAGCTCGTATTAAAAGCATTGACGAGCTTAATCTTCCGCCGATTCTCCATGAATTCGGGAAATTGTCTCAAGGGTTTGTGTTGGCCGTTGGTCCCGCGGGACATGGAAAATCTTCGACACTCGCGGCGATTCTTGATAAGGTGAACCATACCAGGTCAGACCATATTATTACGATTGAAGATCCGATTGAGTATTTGTTTACGCAAGACCGTTGCATAATTTCCCAGCGTGAGGTTGGGAGCGACACGCCGTCATTCCACGCGGCACTCCGAAACGTGTTGCGGCAGGATCCGGACGTTGTCATGATCGGCGAGATGCGTGACGCGGTTTCCATCGCGACGGCCATGACCGCGGCGGAAACTGGCCACCTGGTATTCTCGACGCTCCACACCAACTCGGCATCGCAGACAATCGACCGTATCATCGATTCATTCCCGGCTGACCAGCAGACCCAGGTTACTTCCCAGCTCGCGGCGACGCTTGTCGCGATCGTTTCCGAGCGTCTCCTGCCGCGGCTTTCCGGCGGCAGGGTTCCTGCGATGGAAATTATGATAGTGAACCCGGCGATTAGGAATCTCATCAGGGAAAGGAAGATTTATCAAATAGACCTTGTCATAGAAACCAGCCTTCAAGAAGGGATGATCACCTTGAATAGATCTCTAGTGCACCTCGTAAAAAACAAGGAAGTGTCGCTTGAAAATGCGGAGTTGTATTCTCTTAACCCGGCGGAGTTGCGGATCTTATTGGAGAGAACGTAAGAAGCTAAAAAGTGAAAATTTAAAGGTTAAAGCCAGTGAGTTCGGATTAATAAACTTTCAACTTTAACTTTTAAACTTTGAGTTTTTACCGATGAAATTTAAATATAAGGCAAAAACCAAAGACGGCGAGATGCAGATTGGTTTTGTGGAAGCGGGAAGCCGCGGCTCCGCGGCAAACATTTTGTCTGGGCATGACTTGTTTATTCTATCGCTGGAATCCGCGGAGAAAACGCGTTGGTACGATCTCCTTTTGAGCTATTTCAACCGCGTCAAAAGGAAAGACATGGTGATTTTTACCCGCCAGCTTTCCGTACTTCTCGAAGCGCGTTTGCCCTTGAATGCCGCGCTTCGAAGTTTGTACGAGCAGACGGGGAACAAGACGTTGCAGGACACCATCTTCCAAATGGCGGAAGACATTGACGCCGGACTTTCTTTTTCCCAAACAATGGAGCGTCAAGGAGGAGTTTTCCCTGAGTTTTATGTCGAGATGGTTAGGGCTGCGGAGATCACCGGCAACCTAAGCGAGATTTGCGGATTTCTCGCGGACTATACGGAAAAGGAGGCGGTTCTCGTCGGCAAGGCGGTTTCGGCGATGGTTTATCCAATCGTCATCGTGATACTCTTTATCGTTGTCGCTTTTATTATGATCGTGTTCGTGTTCCCGCAAATAAAACCGATTTTTGTGGAGTCTGGCGTTGATCTTCCGCTTATCACAAAGATTCTACTGAATACAGGAGATTTTCTCACAAAATGGTGGTTTGTCGTCGCGATCGCCGCCGGCGTTCTCGCGGGCATCTTTTTTGAGTACATTCGTACCGAAGAAGGGCGCGCGATGTTCGACGATGCCAAAATAAAACTTCCGCTAATAAACAAAATATATTTGCCTATGGTCATCTCGAGATTTTCAAGCGCCGCGCAGCTTCTTATCCATGGCGGGATTCCGATCGCGCAAGCAGTCGAAATTATAGGCCACATGGTTGGGAACGTGCTCTATCGGGATATCATGCATGATGTCGCGGAAAATCTCCGTCAGGGCGAACTTTTATCGAAGAGCGTTTCCAAGTACCCCGATTATTTCCCGCCGCTTGTTCCGCACATGGTGGCGGTTGGCGAAACAACGGGGCGGATCGAGCAGATTTTCGGCCGCTTGGCGACGTTCTACGGTCGCGAAGCGGACGAAACCATAGGCCGCATCGTTGAGCTAGTTCAACCTCTCCTTTTAATATGCATCGGCGTCGCGGTCGCGCTTCTCTTCGCCGCCATACTTATGCCCATATTCAAGCTTACGCAGAGCATACACTAGAATAGAATATGGTCATAGATTTAAGTACCAATGTTAAGAGTAGGTAATGGAATATGGTATACTACACGCATGGCTCAAATGCAATATAAACAAGCCACAAAGGTCGAGAGAATTCATACATATAAAGTGAACAATTAAAATAAATTATGCTTAGAAAAAATAAAGGTTTTACTCTAATCGAACTTCTTATTGTTATCGCGATAATCGCTGTTCTTGCCTCAATCGCGCTTTTGAGTTTGGCTCCGGCGCAAAAAGCGGGCAGGGACGCGCGAAGAGTCTCCGATTTGCGCCAGATGCAATCTATTTTGCAGCTCTATTACAACCACTGTGGTTTTTATCCGGGACCGGGCGCGGCTCCTGGCGCTCCGTGTATAGGGGTTAATGAAATACCTGTAAGCGGAAACTTCGTCGATATTGGTACATGGAGTTGGGATTTAACCAATGGATTGGCTGACGTATTGGCGGAAAGCGGGTTGATTCCCTCGGCTGCTCAAATACCGCAAGATCCGCTTAAGGGTAGCAGAACTTATCTATATGGGCGTAACTTTGAAGGAACTTCATACGTCATGCAGGCCGTGCTTGAAACAGATAATAGTGTCCTTAATACCGACGCTGATGGCACAAATGTCTTAGACACAAGCATTAATTGTGAAGACGCCAATAGGTTCTACTGCATTCTGTTCTAGTCCCTGAACTTCGGGCGTTTTTTCAAAAAGCCCCTCCATGCGGCGGGGTTTTTTGTTTCACCAACTTTTTCTTTGGGGTATAATAAGCCGGTGAACGCGCTTCTTTTTATTTTCGGCGCCGCGCTTGGGAGTTTCATTAACGTTCTTGCGGTTCGCTATAATCCTGCGCGTTTTATTTTTGATGCGCGCAGTATCGGCGGTAGGTCTCATTGCCCGCAGTGCTCGAATGTATTGCGATGGTTCGAACTTGTGCCGATTGTGAGTTTCTTGATTCAGTTTGGACGCTGCAGGAGATGTGGTTCGCGCATCAGCTTTCAGTATCCATTAGTTGAGATTGTAGCCGGCTTGATATGCGTGTTCGTTCCGTTGCGGCTTTTTTCACTCGTCCAATTCCCAAATTCTATTTTCTATTTTCTATTTTCTATTTTCTGGGCTGCGTCATTCCTAACGCTTCTTCTTATCGTGCTTATAGATAAAAGACTATATATCATTCCCGATGAGGCGAATATTTTTTTGGGATTCATAGGTGCTGTTGCCACCTTTTTTGTCGCATCGCGCGGCGAGCTTGCGCACGCTTCGTTTATTGGAAGCTTCGCGCCGTTTTTCGGTTTTCCGGAGAACGTATGGATTAACCATGTTTTTGCCGCTTTTGCCGCCGGAACGCTTTTCGCGCTCATTATCGGTATCACGCGCGGCAAAGGAATGGGGGTCGGAGACTTGAAACTCGTAATCCCGCTCGGCTTATTATTCGGCTGGCCCGACATCATTTTTGTTATCGCGCTTAGCTTCATTATCGGGGCCGTGTATGGCCTTTTCTCCATGATGTTTGGCAAAAAAAGCCTTAAAAGCGCGCTGCCATTCGGGCCATTTATTGCTTTTTCGGCAGGGATAATTTTTTTGGGGGGGCAACAAGTGGTTGGCGCGTATATGCGGGTGCTTGGGATATAATTAGCCTATTTTATGCATCACCAAGTTATTTATAGGCGGCAATTTATTTATTGGCCATGCGATACTGCGTGTAGTAGAATAGAGCAAATGCCCCGTAGGAAACTGAGCAGAAATATGAAATATTTTTGCTCGAAATATGCGACATAAATTTTATTCATGGGGCATGCAATAAAAATGAGATTACTTAAACTACTAAAAATATTTCGTTTCCTACGGGGCGAAAGGCAGGGTTTTTCAATTATCGAGCTTTTGGTTGTTATTTCGATAACGATTATGATATCAGCTCTCGCGCTTACTTATACGAGTTCCACTCAGCAGCAGATTGGCTTGTACGTCGAGGTTCAGAAACTGGCTGAATTGATACTTCGAGCTAAATCCTTAGCCGTTTCAACATACAATGATAAGGAGGTTTTAGATCCGGGAGTGGTTAACTGCGGGTATGGTGTAAATATTGATTACGGCCGCAACGGATATGAACTTTTTTCTTACCGGGTAATACCGGAGGGGGGGAAAGGCTGCGAGGACGGCATCAATACGATTAAAAATACAGGCAAAACTCGAATAGTCACGCTTTCGCGCCATGATGTAGCGCCAGGCGTTGTTATTCTGGAAAACAGGGGCCATGCCAATAGAAGCATTTATAAGGTTTTTTTTGTTCCGCCAGTGCCAATTACTCTTATTGGCACGGTGGCTGAATCCGGACTTGTGAGTGATGAAAATTCTGGGAAAATTTACCTTACCACAAAAGACGCTTCGCTTAACGCGGCGATTTCCGTAAGCGAAATAGGGCAAGTGGATTTTTGAATCAACGCATGCGAACTGAAGAGGTTTTAAAAAAACAGAAAGGCCAGTCGCTCGTCGAGACAATCGTTGCTTTGAGTGTTCTTATGATGGGATTTATGGGGTTGCTCGCGCTTCTTACGAGATCACTTGCCATAAGCAACTTCGTTTCGGAAAACTACATTGCGACGTACTTGGCGGCTGAAGGGATAGAGGTTGTAAGAAATTTGCTTGATCATAATAAGATGGATCCTTTCGTGCCGTGGAATGACGGGTTTTCAAACGGAGATTTCGAAGTCGAGTTCAAGCCTGATTGGTTGGACGTAAGCCTCGTTTCTCCGAGTGATCGAAAATTAAAACTAGATACCAGGACTGGTTTATATAGTTACTCAGGAGATGTTTCCACGAAGTTTGTTAGGGTCGTAAGCATTGAGCTGATTGATCCTGGCCATCTCAAGGTTTCTTCCGTTGTAAGGTGGGATTCCTCTGGCGGAATAACGGGAATACCCATACATTCGGAAGTGAATCTCGAAGATCGTTTTTTTGACCCGCGCCTTCCCAGTTCTTTTAGTGGATAAATCAAATGAAAAAATTATCACAAAGCAGCGGTCTCGGGTTCACGCTAATCGAGCTTCTTGTGTCGGTCAGTGTTTTCATTATTATCGTTACTATTGCCGTCGGAGGTTTTGTTGGCGCCTTGCGCACGCAACGGCAGGTCGCCGCTCTAATCTCCGCCAATAATAACGTGTCTCTCGCGATTGAGCAGATGGCGCGGGAAATACGAACTGGGAGGAATTTTTGCGATCCCGAGTGCCCTTCTCGTGGAGCCGGGTTTAGCGAACTTAAATTTTATAACGCGCGAGGAGAATTCATCACATACCGAAAGAGCCCTGGCGGCGGAGCAACTATTGAGAAGGATGATGGTAGCGGATTCAAGCCGATTACTGGGCAGAATGCCCTTGTGTGGACTTTAGACTTTTTTTTGAGCGGTCAGGATATAGATGATGATTGGCCGACGCGGGTTACAATTGCGGTAAGCGTGAGCGCGAAAGAGCATGGCGTGAAGGAAGGCGCTATTCGTCTCCAGACGACCGTAAGCTCGCGGCAAGAAGATGAAATAACACCATAAGCTTTCGACAACAAGATGAATAAATCGAAGACGAAAATAAAAGGGCAGGCGATTATTTTGGTAGTATTGGTTATCGGAGGCACGATGCTGGGCGCGACGGCAATCGCAGGATTTCTTATAACAATTCAATTACAGCAGGCTGGGGACGTAATAAATTCCGCAAAAGCTGTTTTTGCCGCCGATGCCGGGGTCAATTGCGCGCTATATCATTTAAACAATCCGAATAAGGAAGGCGGGGTCTGTCTTAACGAAACTGAACATATTGAACTGGCTAACCGCGCGGATGTTGTGTTCGAGTGTCATATAGATGACAGATTTAATGACGTGTCTAAAGTTTCCTGCGGTAATCCAGCTACGACGTATATACTCTCAAAGGGAACCTCAGGGACAACAAAACGCGCCTTTCTTTACACTATACTTACGCCGCCGGCCGGGCCTTGATTTTTATTTTCCGCAGGAATTTCTTCTGGGGTATAATTATTGCGTGAATAAAAAATCCGCGAAAGATAGAATCGAGCACCTCAAAAAACTTATCAATCGGCATCGCTATTTATATCATGTTCTGGATGCGCAAGAAATTTCCGTTGAGGCGCTCGACTCTTTGAAAAAAGAGCTTTTTGATCTTGAGACGCAGTTTCCAGATCTGATAACGCCCGATTCACCAACGCAGCGCGTTGGAGGAGAGCCTCTTAAGGAATTCAAGAAAGTGGAGCATGTCACGCGCATGAATTCCTTGAATGACGCGTTTTCGCGGGAGGATGTTATATCTTGGATTGATCGGCTCGGGAATTATCTCAAAATCTCAAATCTCAAACCCGTCCGAACGGACATTCGTCCGGGCGGATCTCAAATCTCAAATTTTTACTGCGATCTCAAAATGGATGGGCTTGCCGTAGAACTTGTATATCGCTCCGGTGTTCTTGCGCAAGGGTCAACGCGCGGCGACGGGCTTATAGGAGAAGATATTACACACAATATAAAAACTATCGAGGCGATTCCGCTTGTGCTTGAATCGCGCGATACCGTGCCGGAAGAATTAATAGTGCGAGGCGAGGTGTTTCTCGCAAAAAAGGAATTCGCGCGAATCAACCGCGAGCAGGAAAAAAAAGGCGAGAAGCCGTACGCGAATCCTCGAAATGTCGCCGCCGGCTCGCTCCGCCAGCTTGATCCGAAAATCACCGCAAGCCGCAAACTCGATTTTTACGCGTATGGAATCGCTCGCCTCGCTCGCCTCGCCGAGACGAGTCGAGGCCGGGCTGTAGCTCCGGCGAAGCGGGCCGGCGGCGGAGACGCGCATGTCAAGAAATATCCCACTCGAGAAGAGGAATACCGCGCTTTGCATGAATTCGGTATTCGCACGAATCCAAATGGAAAGGTTGTTCGGTCTTTGGAAGACGTTTTTGTGTTCCATGAAACATGGGCGCGAAGCCGAGAAAAATTGCCGTACGAAATTGACGGAATCGTCGTTTCTGTAAACGATAATCGAATTTACGAAGAAGCCGGCATTATCGGAAAGGCGCCGCGTGGCGCGATTGCGTACAAGTTTTCTCCTCGCGAGGCTACAACGGTTGTTTTAGATATCGTCGTTCAAGTCGGGCGTACCGGCGCGCTTACGCCGGTTGCGGTGATGCGAGCAGTCAACGTCGGCGGTGTTACAATCACGCACGCTTCTCTCCATAACGCAGATGAGATAGAACGGCTGGATTTGAAAGTCGGTGATACTGTTATCGTAAGCCGCGCCGGAGATGTGATTCCGCAGATTACTAAGGTGCTTCCCGAGCTTCGCGATGGAAAGGAAAAGACTTTTACAATGCCCGAAAAATGCCCGGTTGATGGATCGAGAGTGGTCCGCGATGGCGTGGCTTATCGGTGCTCAAATCCTAATTGCGGCGCGCGGCATAAAGAATCGCTATACCATTTTGTTTCGCGAGGAGGTTTTAATATTGAAGGCCTCGGCCCTAAAATAATTGACCGGTTTCTGGATGAGGGATTAATTGCCGACGCCGCGGATATTTTTTCTTTGAGCGAGGGCGATATCAAGGCGCTTCCTAGGTTCGGCGAGAAATCGGCGGCGAATATTATTGCCGAAATTGCCGCGAAAAGAAGTATTTCTCTTCCTCGTTTTATCTACTCGCTTGGGATTTTGCATATCGGGGAAGAGACGGCGCAATTACTTGCGAGGCAGATAATCTCAAATCTCAAATCTCAAATCTCAAATCTGAAAATCAGCGGATTTTTGAAAACAATACAAAGCTATTCTTTAGATGAATTGCAGGAGATACGGGATGTCGGGCCGAAAGTTGCGAAAAGCGTATATGATTGGTTCCGCGATTCGCGGAACATCCAGCTTGTTGAAAAACTTGAAAAAGCCAGAGTCATTATAGAATCTCAAATCTCAAATCTCAAATCTCAAAAATTAACGGGAAAAAGTTTTGTGTTTACCGGAACGCTTGGGACTATGTCCCGGGAGGCTGCCAAAGAGAAAGTCCGCGAACTTGGCGGCGACGTGTCCGAATCGGTGAGTAGGAAAACTTCGTATGTAGTTTTCGGAGCGGAACCGGGATCGAAGTATGAAAACGCGCGGAAACTTGGCGTTAAGACGATAACCGAAGAGGAATTTCTGAAACTGCATAAGGCCAGATACATATTGCACTCGGTGAGGTCATCGCCTCACCATGAAAA